>Ga0126371_10000753_pt1 | contig 27125 bp, 18 predicted proteins | sample PanSoiMetaPlot_4_FD_110145 | JGI IMG/M metagenome (GOLD analysis project Ga0126371, IMG submission 110145) | Tropical forest soil microbial communities from Panama - MetaG Plot_4 | ecosystem: Environmental > Terrestrial > Soil > Tropical forest > Bulk soil | place: Panama | collected 2016-02-17 | reverse complement strand
GGCGAACCAAGTCAGCCATACTGCCAGCATATCTTCCCCAAAACTCAGAGCCCAGTTGCTTAACGGCTCTGGCGACATGTTCGCCGCTGCACGCGCGCTAGCTTTCGTGCCATGCGACGTCAGTGCGATCCCGCCTGCCAGCAGTGCCGCACCCCATCGCCAAGCTTCCGGGGCCGCCGCGGTGGCGCTGAATGCCAACAAAGCCGCCGCAGGAGGCCGGATAAATGTGTGTACCGCCTGCCAGATCGAATCGATAAATGGGATCTTGTCTGCTAGAAACTCCATCACGTATAAAACCCCGGCGATGGCCAACACCAATGGATGCGAGAGCACCTGCAGGTTTTCCGGCAGATGAATCACTCCGAATCTTTGCAAAAGCCCCAGCGTGGCCACGGTGGCATATAAATTCAATCCGGAGGAAAAACCGGCGCCCAGCACAAGGCTCAACGTCTCCATCGGGCTCATGGCGGCAAGTAGGAAATACATGAACGATTGGGCGGTAGGTTCAAGGTACCACGAATGCGCAAGCGGTGGCGAAATCGCCCAAAAAGCAAACGTCCCGGCCGCTGGCCGGGACGTTTGGAAGGGCTAACACCAGTTGCCTAGTTGTACTGGCCGGGCAAGAGCAACCGCGTCCAGCCGGTGGTGTTCACGTCGCGGAACAGCGGCGTGCGCGGCGGCAGCAACGTAGGATTCAGGAAGTTCACGTCGAAGTTGTAACCGCGGGTTGGCGGGCTGTATACGGTATTGCAGCACTTGAAAGTACCGTTCGCCTGGCGGCTCGTGAACAGCTCGATAATCGAGCCTTGATACTCGAGTGTGCCGCTCCACGCCTCGATGTAGCGCAAGAAGTTGTGCACACCGCCGTCTGTACCGTAGTCCTGGCCGGTGCCGGTCGGGTTCGGGAACGGAACCGTAATGCCGCCGATGATGGCCGCGCGGTACCAGGTCGTATTGCCTTGCCGCGCCGCCGTGCTGTAGGGGCTCGAGAACGAGTTCACGTCGTTCCACTGGTCAGACAGCAACGTTACCGCGTCACCTGCGATCGAGGTCGGGATAGATACGTCGTTCCAGTTCTTGCCTGTCGAATTCGCGTTGAAGTCACCCTGGATGTAGACAGGATTTTCCGTGGCGATGGTCAGGCCGCAGCTCACCCCGCTCGGGCAGACACCCACTGCGGAAAGGTCCGCGGCGTTCACGATTTTCACCGCGCGGCGGAAAAACAGCGAAGGATTCTCGCGGACAACAGCTGCGTTGAGTGCCACCTGCATCGGCCAGATCCCGTCGGCGGTGGAATAGGCAGGGACAGCACACCCACTGGCCGGTGCTGCCAGCGCAGTGCCGACCAGTCCGTTGAAGATGCCAAGTTGTCCTTTTCCTAGTGCCGCTTGCGCAAGGCCTGTACCGTGGATGTAGTTGCCGTTGGCACCATAGGTGAAGAAGGCGCCCGTGCCATCTACGTCCTCGCCTGTGTCTTTGCCGTTGTTCGGGCAGCCATTTGCAGGATCCGAGGGGCTGTTGACCATGTCGTTCCAACCGTATTCCCCGGTTTCATTCTGCGTGTAGGAAAGCGGCGGCCAGGTGCCGGCTGCCACGGCGCCATTTGTGTAGTTTCCCCGGCGGTCGGAAATGTAGAGAACGAAGTCGTTCGGAGAAATCACGGTGTCCTTGGTGAGTCCGCCGGTCGTAACGAGCGTGCCCAGTTTCCCGTTGAACCAGTTGGTCAGGTTCTTGCCGTCCACCTCGATGTAGTTCAGCGTTCCGTTCAGTGTTGGCTTTGGTGCGGGGTTGGTGTTATCCATCGCCGCATCGCGAAGCGTTCCTTCACGAGTGTCAAAGATCGTGTTCGGCCAGAAGTTATAAGCGAATTGATCCAAACCAGCCACAACGTTGCCGGTAGCGGGATCCACACCGCATACCTGGGCGACAGTGGCCACCTTGGGTTTATTCGTCGCTGGAACTCCAAGCGCTCCAGCAGCGACAGGCAGCGTCGACGGGTTGTCGCGCACGCGCTCCAGACGAAACACTGCTAGAGGATGCGGGTCGCGGCAGGTGCCTGTGGGCGCCGCCAATGTGTCGAGGGCCGTGAAGTTGCCAGCGGCCAGCGCCGGACCATTTTGATAGGCGAGCTCAACCGGCTTGCCGGCGCTCAGCGGAATTGTGGTTACCGCAGGAGCTTGACCACCTTCCATCTTTGCCGTCGTGCCAGTCCACTGAGGGTTTAGCGTGGCACCATCGAGCGACTGCGGAACCGGATTGACGTTGCGGCCAGCGTAACCATAGCTCAGCAGTTCGATGGTCACGTCCTTCCAGGTGCCGCAGGGGTTTCCATAAGCAATTTGTTCTTCGATCTTGAGGAAGCCCTTGATGATTGGAAAGGTGGTCGGTTGCATGTAGCCGTCGGCCGCGTTGAACGCACCGCCCACACCGTTTGCTGAGCCGGATGCCGCCAACGGCAGCGGCGTTACACCGTTCGCCGTCATCTGGGCGTAAAGTGCCGCCGCCGGAGCGTATCCGGCCCAGTTGGCGCCGCCCGCACCCGGAGCAACAGCAATCTTGCTCAGATCAAACGGCTGCGTGCTGCCGTCAACACAAGGCGCAAGATTCATGATGTCTGCAGGATCGTCGGACATCAGCACGCGAAGGCTGGCTTGCGCAAAATACCGTTCCGCAGTGATGGTCGTCGATTCGGTCGGATTGGGCCGGCGGATGACGTCGATCTGCTGCGTCGACCCGCCACCAATCGTGACGATACCTAGGTTGAGCTGCTTGGCCGAACCCGAGTACTGACGGGACACCGCATTCGCACCCGCACCGTTCTGTAAGTTGCCGCCATAGTTGGTTGGCGCCGCACCCATCGAAATTGTGGGCCAGCTGGAGTTCGCCGTCGGCGTACCGTTCGGGTATCCGGACAAACTACCTTCGGTAAGTCCCAAAGCACGATAGGTCGAGCCACCTGGGGCAACCGTGACGTTCACCGTGCCAGTGTAACCGGCGCTTGTTGAGTGGCCATTTTCAAGTTGGTCGCGGATAACGTCTTTGTAGGCGTCCACCTTGTCGCTGAATTGCAGCAAACTTCCGCCGGCGAGGAACAAGTTGCCGTTGGTATGTGTACGGCCGCCGAAATTGAAGTTCGGGCCGGGGAAAAAGTCGAGGTCACTGTCGGACCAGATACCGAACTGGAACATCGGGATGCCGACGGTTTGCGTCGTACGCTTCAGTGTGACTTCGCGGCCGTCGGTCGTGCGCGCGTTTACCATCAGCGTGTACTCGGTCGCCATCGCCGACATGCCCTGGTATGCGCCGGACTTGATTGTCGTGATCGTCGGGGCCGGGTTGCCGTTCGCATCCGTCGCCAGCGGCGTGATCACATAGCCGTTGCCCCCGTCACCGGTCTGGTAAACGATGCCCGGAATCACCGGCGGAGTCTTCTCCAGGGCGTTGACCTGGCCGATGCTGGGCGAATACGTCTGGTTAAACAGGTTGCCCAGTCCGGCCGTCAACTGCTCCATGCCCGCTTCGGCGGCATAGAATGCATGAACCTGCTGGTCGTTCGAACCAGCAAGTTTCTGGTTCGAGTAGAGCAGCACCGAGAAGCCCACCAGCAAGCTCGACATCAGAAACAGAAGCAGCATCGTGGTGAGTAGAGCGATACCCTCTTCGCGTCGTAAGAGCTTCGATTTCTTAACCAAGTTAAACCTCATGGAAGGCTCCTCTTATTGATACTTGTTCAGGTAAGCCATGCTTCGCAGGCTTATCTGGGTCATGAGATTATTCCGCGAGTACAAAGTCTTGTTGCCTTTATGCACCTGGTAGCTTGAACGCGCACCGAGCCACACGTTAACCGTGCGGATCTGCGACGCGGAGTTGCCAACCGGCACGGTCGGCTGGTTCGCCGGGTTGGTGGCGCCATCCACGAAGTTGTACGTGAACTGAAGATTTTCGAGCGTTTCTCCCACCGGGACCGCGGGATTGAAATTGACCTGGCGGACCAACCGGATGAACGGCGGGCTGGCGATGTTGTCCAGATAATAGGAGATCATCCATACGCGCGTGGCAATCGTCGGCGGGAAACACGCCGGAGCGCCGCTGCAGGTGACCGATGTCATCAATTGCTTTACCGTGCCGCTGGTGTCCGACCGGCCATTCAAGTTGAACGGATCACCAGTCGCAAAGCTCAGGGTCTGCCCGGCCACCGAGGTCACATAGACCAGCGCGGTGCCCAGCGAGTTGGTCAGCATGATCAGGTCGCCGGCCTGAACGGTAATGCCAGCAGCCGCGAGGTTCACGCAGGTGGGATCAAACGTTACTTGCAGCAACGTGCCGGTCAACTGGACCGAACCTGCAGGGCAACCCGGGCTCGCCGGAGCCACGCTTGCCGGCTGATTGATCGGCTTCAGGTCCAAACCCGCCGTGTTGTCCGCGTAAAGGACCGTAATTTCATCGGTGACGCTGTTTGGATTCTGCACCGTGCCGCTGCTAGCGTCCGGAGCCGTGATCGGGGGGCCGATCATGTTGCCCGGCTCCACCGCGTTAATCACCGAATTGCACTTTGGAAAAGTTCCGGCACCGCCAAGAATCGGCCGGTTAATCTGCGCCGTAGTTCCGCATGGACTTGTCGACGATCCGTTCGATGTGAACGGAATGGGAACGCCGCCCGTCGGAATGCCGGTGCCCGCTTGTTGGACGTCCTGAACAATGACGTTGAGCCCCGCGCGCAGGTTGTCGGTCATGTCGGCCGATTGCGTCACCACCTGATTGGTCGCCTGGGCATCCTTAAACGCTGTGACCGTCGCATAGAGAAGCACCATGGTCACGCCCATGGCAATCATCAATTCCACCAGCGTGAAGCCGTGATTCGATTTGTGTTGATTCGTCTTCATTGGAGTGCCTCACGCATAATTCGAAATGTAGGTCGTCAAGGTGAAGGTGTAATTCTTGCCTTGATATCTGTAGTTGATGGTCACGGTGATCTGATTCAGGTTGGGGGTTCCGTTGACCGGCGTGAATACGATCGTGCGAGTCATCCAAGGATTCAAATTGATCTGGTCGTCGTCGGCAGTGCCAAGGATGTTGTCGGCTCCTGGACCAACAACAATCGTGTCGGGGTTCGAAGTGTCATCATCCTTCGTGCCGACAAGGCCGTCCGGACCTGGCGCCAGCATCGGCTGCGCGCCGTCCAGAAACACGCCGCCCTTGCTTACGTTGTTGATCGATGCCCAGCTGAGGGTGTGGGTGTCACGCGCGGTAAAGATGCTTTCGAGCGCTTGCTGGGCTTTCTGCTGCGCAATATATTCGATCTGCGTATTGTTCGATGATTGTAGACCGTTGGTGAAAATGGTTGAGAGGGACAGAATGCCGAAGACCAGCACGCCTCCAGCGATCATCGTCTCGAGCAGCGTGAAGCCTTTTTCCTTACGCAAAGCTTTTGAGCGTTTCATGCGTCAACTCCCTAGTCGATCCAAGACGTACCGGTGTAGGTGTACGGCCGAACTCGTCCGGTGCCGCCCATAACCGTCACTGCGCGGGCGGTATTCTTCTGGGCGGTAATGCCGATAAAGAGGGTTCCGTTCAGGGTATTAAATCCGGTGTTGTCGGTGAATTGTCCGGTAGAGGTAAATTCCATGAACGGAGGGCCCCCGCTGACGTTGCCGATATAGATTGGCGCGGAATTGCCGAAGTTCATCGGTGTGTCGGGAACACCAGCCGTCAACATGAAAGAGGTTTGCACCGGGATGATTGCCGGCACCACCGGTCCGTTCGCTTCCTTGCTGCCCGGCGCGGCAAGAATTTGGTAGTCGACATGAGCCGCGAGGCCCGGGCCGGGGTTTGCGACGATTGTGACCTTCACGTTTCGGCGCTGCGTGATGGCCAGCTCGCGCGCCAGTCGCATTTGGCTCACGACCGTGTCCATCGCCGAGTTTGCCAAATACGATTCGCGGCTTCCGAAGCTCTGGATGATGGCGATGCCCATCAACACGAACATAATTCCGACAACGATGAGCGCTTCAAGAAGCGTGAAACCCCGGTTGCGTTTGGTCATGCGTTTCATGGGCGACTCCCAATCAAAATTCGCTGCACCGCAAATTCAAAACCAATCGAACTTGGTGTACCGTTCGCTCCTTAAGTTCTTGAGAACTCTAGGCGGCCGCTCGGACGCGACCACGGGTGCACCCACTCCATCGAGGCTTGGTGCTTGTATAGAGGTAACCTATGGATTTGTAGAGGGACAACTGGACAAAGGGACGGGTTCGGAGCAGCGGGTAACGTCCCGTCCGCGCTTCCCATCCGAGCAGTTACCAAGGTTTAGGTAACGCCCCCTGAGGATCCTAAACTTCGAGAGCGGCGGGACGGACCTAAATCAACTGAAAATAGGCCAGTTATTTAGGTCTGAGTCTTGTTTTATGGAAAGGCTGGGGAAGGGGGAGTGTCCATTTTCTCGCGCCGCCTCGCGCGATGGTTCCAATCGGTGTAGTACTTCCGATATTGCCTTTCAGGCGCCACTTGCGCTCTGGTCTCGGGGACTTTACGCCGCAGTCCACAAATTCTCCGAAAATCCCCATTCCCCGTCCAGCCACTGCGACCTAGCGCGAAAGCCGGACTGTTCGGCCAGTTGCCCAAGCTCCTCCAAGGAATACTTGTGACTGCTCTCAGTCCAGATGGTCTCCCCTTCGGCAAACTCAAAACGCTGCGCCGCGTCCGGAATCCGCACCGACTGCCGCCGTAACGAGCGCAGGTGCATCTCAACACTCTGCGAATGCGGACTGAAAATGGCTCGATGCTCGAATCCTTGCAGGTCAAAATCCGCGCGCAATTCCCGATTAATCCGCACCAGCAGGTTGCGGTTGAAAGCCGCCGTTACGCCGAGTGGATCGTCATAGGCCGGAATCAACACCTCCACCGGTTTCCGCAAATCGGCGGCTAGCAGCAGCAAATCATCCTTTTGGAGCGTCCTGCGAATTTGCTGTAAAAATTCAGCGGAAGCCGGTCCGTCAAAATTCCCGATGGTGCTTCCAAGGAACAGGACTAGCAGGTGTTCTCCGCGCGATCTGCGTGCCGCGACCTCCCGCAGTCCATCGAGATATTCCCTTTCAAATCCCACGATGCTTATGCTGTTGATGTCGCGAAGGTCGCGCCGGCATGCGGCCAGCGCGGTGGGAGAAATCTCGATCGGATGGTACCAGGTTGACTGCCAGCGCGAGAGGGCCTCAAGCAGCCATCGGGTTTTCCGCCCGGTGCCGCTACCTAGTTCCGCCACCACCACAGGTCTCGGTAACTGATCGACAATCTCCCAAGCATGCTTCCGCAGAATGCGCTCCTCAGCCCGCGTCAACCCATACTCCGGCAGCTCGCAGATGACTTCGAAAAGCGCCGATCCCACCGAATCGTACAGATATTTGGAAGGCAATTCCTTCTGCCCTGCCTTGCCGAGCCCCTCGCAGACCTCCGACGCGAATGGACTCACTCGCGCAGTTTGCATGACTTGCGTTTGCATGGGGTCCCCTCACCTGTTCCGCGTTATTCCGATACGCAACGGAATCCTGCATAGACATATTGATAATGTGGCTGGAACCAGTTGCGGAAAGAGCGCCGCAGCAAACACGCCGCGGTACGCGCCGAGCCACCTTTGATGACGTAGTGCTTGTTGTCAAAGAAATTCGCCGAATATCCCTCATAAAAAGGAAATGCCCGGAATCCTGCAAACGGAGCAAACGGAGTGGAGGTCCATTCCCACCCATTGCCGAGCAGTCCGTTGACCCCGAAATCGCTATTGTTATCGGAGTACGCATTCACCGGTGACGGATCCCATCGGGCAAAGTCGAAATTCCCCCTGGCCGCTTCGGGCGGGGCCGAACCCCATGGGTAATCTCGCTCCGCTTCTTTGCGACTGCTATAAGCAGCCCGGTGCCACTGTGCCTCGGTTGGCAATGCCTGCTTAGCCCAACGCGCATACGCGCTGGCTTCTGCGTGGCTCACGTAGACGGGCCAGTTGGTCGGAAGTGGAAACTCCTCGAACATCCCCCGATAGTTCCACGAAGGGCCCGTCCGTCTCCAGAATGCCGGATGACCGATTTCATTCGCTTCCTTCCATTGCCAGTCTTCCGCCGACCAGTGCCGGGCGTTCTGATATCCGCCGTCCCCTACGAAACGAAGATATTCCGCGTTGGTCACCATATACTGGTTAATGCGGAAGCCCGGGACGTGTACGGTGTGGGCTTCGAATTCGTTGTCCCAGCCAAAACGCGAATCGCCTTGACGTGCGAAGCCCAGAGTCGTCTTTCCCTCCGGCACGTCTATCAGGCCGTTTACCGTGCAGACTGCCGCTAGCTGGCTCTGCGACTGTGCGATCTTCCGCTCGTAAGGCAACTGATGAAACATGTAAGCCAGCGTCTCGGCATGCATCAGTCGATGTTCGACGGCCACATTTAGCAGCGTCTCCGCCAAGGCGTCTCCACGCTTCTCCGAGCCGTCGAAGTCACCCGCGCTTAGGGCATCATCAATCCGATTTCGCAGCGTTCCCACGTACCCGCGCACCTCCTCAAGCGACGGCCAATCGGAAGGTCGATCCGCGGGTAGGCCTCCATCAACCGGATCAATCCCAAACGCAAAGAGCTGGTCAAACGGCGTGGCTGTAAATTTCTTGGTGAACAAATGGTCACGGAAGAGATTCCAATCAAATGCTTCCAGATGGCCGACATAAAAAACGATTCGGTGGCGCTCCGGAATAGGCCGCTCATAGAGATTGTTTTCGCGCACAATCCGGAACAAGCTGTCGGTGTTGGCTCGCGCTTGCAGGAGACGCTGATGCAGATGCTGCAAAACTGTGGAACTGCTCTGGGTAACCATAAGCCCGCTTCCCTGGAACCGCTTTCCTTCCTCCTCCGAATCAGATGCGCGGACCGGCCATTTGGACAAACACAAATTCCCTGGGCTCAGAGTCCGCATCGGCCGTCGCCCTTCCCAACTCTGCTTGGCTGGGGCAGGCGACACTAACATCGCTGGAATTGAAAGGCAATCGGGCAACCTGGGTATGCGCCGGTTATGCGGGCCAGACCGACTGATTTGTTTCCCGAATTTCTCAAAAGGGACTGGCGGGTCTCGCGCGGGCGGGCCTTGAAGAGCACGCGGGGCTTCGTATCACCGAAGGCGAACAATCCTCGAATGCGCTCCATGGGGCACTAGGCGGGCGCCGCTTTGCGGGCGGCTTCTGTTGGCTAGCTAACGCAAGCTGCGGGACATTCGCGATTGACCGCTAATCGCATTCCTGGTGAACCGTCAGACGATACGCTCGGTGACCTGGCTTTCACCAGCGACCAGCGCCAGATCGGCCATGTGTAGGAACAGGCCGTGTTCCACCACTCCGACCATAGAGTCGATCTTGGCTGCCAGCGCATCTGGGTTTTCGATCAACAGGCCCGAGCAGTCGAGAATCAAGTTTCCTTCGTCGGTGATATAGGGCTTTCCGCCATGGTCTACACGAATGGTTGGCGTAAAGCCGAGTTCCTGAAGCGCGTTGCTCACCAAAGGTGCGGCCATGGGAATGACTTCTACCGGTAAAGGAAATCGACCGAGCTTCTCGACTTGTTTGGATTCGTCGGCAACGACCACGAAGCGTTTGGACGCGCTGGCGACAATCTTTTCACGCAGAAGCTTGCCACCGCCACCCTTTATCAGCGCGAGGCCCGGCGCAATTTCGTCCGCTCCGTCGACTGTAAGATCCAAACTCCTGCACTCGTCGAAAGTGACGAAGGGGATTCCATAGCTTCGCCCCAGCCGCTCGCTATCTTCTGAACTGGCTATCGCGCGGATCTTTAAGCCGTGGTCACGTACTTGCTGCCCCAGAAGCTGGATCCATAGAGTGGCCGTTGATCCGGAACCGAGTCCGACCGTCATGCCCGGTTCGACCAACTGCAAGGCGCGTTCCGCAGCATGCAGTTTCAAATCGGCATGGTCGCTGGCATTGTGATTCTTTGGCATGAAATCCAAACCCGGCCGCTTCGCGCGAACCACAAATAACTAATCCTACAAAATGGCGCCCCCGGTCGGACTCGAACCGACAACATTCAGCTTAGAAGGCTGATGCTCTATCCAATTGAGCTACGGGAGCGCCGCTTCACTCAGTCTAGCATGCATGACGAGTTCCCCTTCTACATAGCTTATACCCAAGGCAACGACGGCAAGAAAATGACCGAACCTCTTCGAAACCATGTTCTTCGCGGGCTTGCCCTCGGCCAGGCTTCACTTGTAACTCAAGCCGAAGTGCACAGGAAACAAGGGATCCTTCGAGTCATGGGGAAGGTCGGACTTTTGTTCCTCCACCGCTTCTTGCGAAGAGGGCAACTCGAACGGCAAATGCCCAGCCGGAGCAATCTGTCCGGTAATCAAGCGCAGCAAAGGCTCATCCGCAATTCCGAACGTCCCAAGAACCGCGGTTGCGTGCGCCACCACATTCTTCAGTACCAAAGGCCGCTCGAGCGTCGTGACGAAAACAGTCGGCACAACCGCGCTGATCCGCAGGAATTCGGCATAGACAGGGTCGTTCGTCGTATACCAAAGCCGTCCCTCATGCTGCCTGCTTCCAAAAAAATAATTTGGATGCAACGATTCATGCGGAGGGGGCGCCCGCACAACCGCAAAGTCGGCGTCCCCCGGCTTCGCCACAACTTGAAACCCAAAGGACTCCGCGACTTTGCCACCGATCCCGACTAGATACACCTTCTTGCCTTTTGGCGCCACGGGAAGCAGTGGCTTTCCCGTAGACGCAGTTCCCTTGTTTTCGAGCAGCACCACCGCCCTCGCCTGGGCCGCCTGCCCTTCCCGTACAAAATCTGCGTTGCCGACGAGGCTGGCCGCTCGGGTTTCGTCGACGTAGGGCTGCTCAAACAGTCCTTGCTGGAACTTCTGCGTCAAAATTTTGGTGGCAGCCTCACGAACGCGAACCTCCGGAACGGCTCCAGAGCGCACGATCTCCACGATCTTGTCCGATTGCTCGGTACCTCCGATTTGGTCGACGCCCGCGTTGATCGCCTTGGCAAACCTTTCCCCCTCGTCGAGATTTTCCACTCCCCAAGGCATCGCGATTTCCTTCATGCTAGGCTTGGTCCCCTGAGGAGTGCCATTCTTGCAAGCTTCAGAACACGACCGGGTAATCCCCCAGTCGCCCAGAATCACCCCACGAAACGCGAATTCCCCAAGCAGCACGTCCCGCAGCAACTGGGCATTAAACCCCGCGCCCACTTGCTCGAGAGGCTTCCCGCTAATTTCGAGGCTTTGCAAAATCGAATACGTCGGCATCACCGCCGCCACGTGAGCCTCGAATGCCCCGGTAAACGGGATCAGATGATACGGAAAATTCCCCCCGGAAAACGTGGCGTATCGCCCGTAATAGTTGTGGCCGTCCCACCCATCTTTGGCTGCCCCGTAGCCTGCCCAGTGTTTCACCACCGCCGCCACACTGCCCGAGTTCATGCCAGCAGCGCCGTTCTGCATGCCGGTGACATATGCCCGCACCATGCGCTTCGCTATCTCCGCGTCCTCGCCGAATGTCCCGTCAATCCGCGCCCATCGCGGCTCGGTCGCCAAATCGGCTTGCGGAGCCAGTGACTCTCGGATCCCTACCGCCAGATATTCTTGCCGCACCACATCCGCAAAGCGTTGGGTCAATTTCGCATCATCTAAAGCGGCAAGACCTGGCGGGGAAGGCCAAATGGAAAACGCCAAGTCCTGGCTGCTCGCTCCCAGCACGTCCCCGAAGTGATTTCTCGGGTCCGAAGAAATGGTCAGCGGAATTCCCCATCGAGAAGACTCAGCAATCGCCTGCACTTCGTTACTTTGGTGAGCTAAGATCTGCGCCTCCGTGCTTAGGCGGGTGATAAAGCTGTTCACGTGTTTTTCCTCGATTAGTTCCTTGACCTTTGCAATGTCGTAGCCATTGCCTCTGCCGAGCGCTCCCGACTCACCCGCGGTTGGCAACGTGCCATGAACCATTACTCCGGCCAGTTCCTCCAGGCTCATGCGTTGCACTAGGTCCCGCGCGCGAACCTCGGGCGCGAGCCGCCAGTCTTCATATGCATCGAGCTGCCCGTTCCGATTCAGGTCTTTATACGTCAGACCTTCCACCGTAAGCAGCGGTGCCGAGCGATGCCCTAGTTCCATCTGCTTGGTCTTGGTTGCAAACGACTGCCAGCCCGCTATTCCGGCAAGCATGCCCACACCCAGAGTTAGCGGTGCCAGTTTCATGCATCCTCCAGTCACGATTTCGTTGCAGGCCACCGAGCCATTTGGCCGACCATATTACTCCATCATCTGGTTGCCGGGCCGAACCTCTTTCAACAATCGCGTATCGCGCGGCCGCTCAACGGAACTTCCGGGAATATTTCCTGCTGTTCCCTGTCGCACCTGTTTTAGAATCATCAACCGAAATAATTTCTGCATACCGGTTGCCCCGGCTCTGGAGCGCCCTGGCTCATGGCAAAACAACGACTGCTTGTTCGCACGGGTTTCCTGATCTTCGTCTTAGGTCTCACCCTGGTCCCACGAACGCAAGCGCAATGGCTACCCCTCAATCCTGTAAAGAGTTCCGAACGTCTGCCGGACGGCGCCCTGTTGAGCTTGCAAAACGGTTATTTGCGCTTGCAGGTCTGCTCCGATTCGATGATCCGCGTCAGCTACTCCCTCGAACGCGAAGTTTCCACCCATCCTGATTTTCTGGTCATTAAGAAGGATTGGGCGAAGACGGATTTCAATTTTGTTACCGACGATCCCAAAGTCCTTAAGCTCAGCACCGCGCTGGTGCGCATCGAAATAACCCGCGCCGACAGTTCTCTCATTTTTTACGATTCCGCAGGCAAAAAACTGACGCAGGAAAACACCCGCACGCTTACTTCGGTTGTCGTCAACGGCGAAAAAACCCTCCACCCTGAGCGTTTCACCAACATGTGGGACACCCAGGAAGCCTTCTACGGTCTCGGCCAGCACCAGGCTGGGGTCTGGAACTATCGCGGCGAAGACGTAGCACTCTCCCAGGACAACACCAACATCTCCGTCCCGCTGTTGCTTTCAAGCAACGGCTACGCCATTTTCTGGAACAACGGCTCCCGCAGCCGCATGAACAACCGCTTTGTCCATGCGCTCTACCTTAGTTCCGAAGTCGCTGATCAGATGGACTATTACTTCCTCTACGGCCCCGACTTCGACAAGCTCATCGCGCAATACCGTGAACTCACCGGAAAGGCTCCTCTGTTCGGCAAGTGGGCCTACGGCTTCTGGCAATGCAAAAACCGCTACGACTCGCAGCAGGAACTGGAAACCATTGCGCAGAAATACCGTGACCTCCACATCCCGCTCGACAACATCGTGCAGGATTGGTTCTGGTGGAACACCATGGGCGAACCGGTCTTTAACAAAAACTACCCCGACCCCAAAGGCATGGTGGACACGCTCCATAAGGGTCACGTCCACCTCATGGTTTCCGTCTGGCCCTTCTTCCGTCCCGGCTCGCCCGTATACGACGACATGGACAAGAAGGGCCTGTTCATCGCGCGGACAAAAGTCAGCGGCTTCCACCCAGCGGGCATGGCCTTATACGACGCCTTCAATCCGGAAGCCCGCAAATATTACTGGAAGCTGATGAACGACGCGCTGTTCAACATCGGCGTCGACGCCTGGTGGCTCGACACGACCGAGCCCGAAACCGAGGGCCTTGAAACCAATCTTCTTGTCTCTAACAAGACTGCGCTCGGCAACGGCGCCCGTTACGCCAACGAATTTCCCCTGCTCACTACCACCGCAGTCTACCAAGGGCAGCGCGCGGCTTCCGATCAAAAGCGTGTCTTTATCCTCTCCCGCTCGGGATACGCCGGCATTCAGCGCAATGCATCCGCGATGTGGTCGGGCGACGTGGATCCCAACTGGGAGACTCTCCGCCGCCAGATTCCGGCAGGTCTCAATTTTTCTCTTTCCGGACTTCCCTACTGGACAACTGACATCGGCGGCTTCGTCGTCGCTAATCCTGACGATCCCAGCTACCGTGAACTGTTCGTTCGTTGGTTCGAATTCGGAGCATTCTGCCCCATTTTCCGCGTCCATGGCACCCGTACTACCAATCAAAATGAACTGTGGTCTTACGGTCCGGACGCGCAAAAAATCCTGGTCTCCTACGATCAGCTTCGCTATCGCTTGATGCCCTACATCTATTCCCTGGCATGGAAAGTGACGAGCGAGGACTACACCATCATGCGGCCGCTCGTCATGGACTTCCGCAGCGACGTCCGCGCACAAAACGTCGGTGACCAATTCCTTTTCGGCCCGGCGCTGCTCGTGAATCCCGTAACCGAACCCGGCGCCGCGTCACGGCACCTTTACCTTCCAGATTCCAAATGGTTCGATTTTTGGACGGGAACCACCTTGCAAGGGGGACGCACAATTGACGCGACCGCCCCACTCGATAGGATTCCGCTGTATGTTCGGGCCGGTTCGATCGTGCCGCTTGGACCGGACATCGAATACGCCTCCGAGAAACCCGCCGACCCGCTCGAGATCCGCGTCTACCGCGGAGCAAACGGGAACTTCGACCTTTTTGAAGACGAAGGCGAGACCTACAACTACGAAAAAGGCGCCTACGCCACGATTCCCTTCTCTTGGGACGAAGCTTCGCAGACGCTCACCGTCGGCGCGCGCAGAGGCTCCTTCCCCGGGATGCCGCAAAATCGCACGTTTCGAATGGTATTCGTTTCAGAGAATCACGGAGCGGGCGGTGGTTGGACGCAAAGCCCGGACAAGACCGTCCCTTACTCTGGCACAATCTTGACCGTCAAGCCGTAGCGCCGCCTACGCCGGAGTGGGCGCGCTCGTTTATCGCGCCGCGACCGGCTCCGCCGTCTGCGCGGCGCTAGAATGCCGAAGCGCCGCATCTACCAATTGCAAGGCTTCTTCGTAAATGTCCAGTCCCAGCTTCAACTCTTCCTCGTTGATAATCAGCGGCGGGCACACCCATACCATGTTGAACCGAGTGAACGCGTAAATATGTTTCGATTTCAAATGCGCTGCCAGCTTCCCCATCTCCGGGCTGGTTCCGTTGAACGGCGCCAACGGCTCCCGCGTCACCTTGTCCTTCACAAGTTCAATCACGCTGAACAGTCCCTTGTGCCGCACGTCCCCCACGCATGCGTACGTCTTCTTCATGGCCTCCAGGCGCGACGCGAGATAACGCCCCTGCTTCTCCACATTTTCAAATATCTTCTCTTCGTCATAAATCCGCAGGTTCGCCACCGCAGCCGCGCAACACACCGGATGCCCGCTGTAGGTCAGACCTCCCCATAGCATGTTGGCCTCGAAATATTTCGCAATCTTGTCTGAGACGATCACCGCCCCCAGCGGCATATAGCCGCTTGTCAATCCCTTCGCACAGGAGATGATATCCGGCTTGATTCCAAAATGTTGTGTAGCAACCCACTTTCCGGTTCGCCCGAATCCCGCCATCACTTCATCATCGATCATCAGAATCCCGTACTTGTCGCAAAGCGCCCGGAGTCTTGGATAGTAGTCATCCGGCGGCACCAGCAAGCCGTTCGACCCAGTGATCCCTTCGACCATAATCGCCGCGATCGTCTGCGGCCCTTCCATCTGAATTACTTCTTCTATGTGGCTCACACACTCGCGATGGCAGGTCTCCACCTTTTGCCCAAACGGACACCGGTAACAGTAAGGATCAAACACGCGCACAATTCCCGGGATCCCGGGTTCGACGGCCCAACGGCGCGGATCGCCCGAAGCGGTCATCGCCCCCATGGTCGCCCCGTGATAGCTTCGGTAACGCGTGATGATTTTGTCGCGTCCGGTAACCAGCCGGGCCATCTTCATCGCGTTTTCGTTGGCTTCCGCTCCCCCCAGCGTGAAAAACGTTTTCGCCAGCCCGGTGACTGCGGACAGCCTCTTCCCCAGCTCTCCTCGCGGCTCCGTCGCAAAGCTCGGCCCGGCAAAGCACAACTCGTCCACCTGCTTCTTGATTGCCTCCAGCATCTTGGGGTGCTGGTGGCCTACATTCAGATTGATCAGCTGCGAGCTGAAATCCAGCCACTTATTGTCGTCGCCGTCCCAGAACCACACACCCTGCCCGCGCTTCATGTGAATCGGATTCGACGTGCTCTGCACCGACCAGGAAAACATCGTATAGTCGCGATTTTCCTGCACCACCTTCAGTGACTTGGCGTCCATTTCAAGTTCCTTCCCGCTTCAGCGCTTCTGCAAAATCCAGTCCATCGTTTTTGCGGCCAGGCGGTCCAGCGCCGCCACCGACATCTCCAAGTGATCCTCCCGGGTGTCCTCAATCTTGTTGTGGCTTATCCCGCGCAGCGACTGCACAAACATCATAACCGTTGGAATACCTGCGCGCGAGACCTCCGCCGCGTCGTGCAGCGGTCCCGAGGGCAGGCGGTGTGAACCACCCGAAATCTCCCGCACGGACTGTTCGCAAAGGTCTAGCAAGTGCGGATGAAACGGAATTGGCTCGATACTCCAGATCCTCGACCATTCCACCGTGCATCCTTCTTCGCTCGCAAACCGCCGGCTCGCCTGTTGCGCCTCCTCATACATCTGCGCCAGCACCTTGGCGTCCAGGTCGCGCTGGTCGAGCGTTGCTTCGCTCCGCCCCACCACCGCCGTCACAATGCCCGGAAACGTCTTCAGGCTCCCCATCGTACAAACTGCATCCTCATGCTTCCGGGCAATCGTGCGAATCTCAAGAGCCAACTTGGCAGCCGCCCCCAGCGCATCCCGACGCAACTTCATCGGCGTTGCGCCCGAGTGCGCCTCCTGTCCGTGGAAAGTGATGGCATGACGCTCCACGCCTTTTGTTCCCAGCACCACCCCCAGCGGGAAATTCATCTTCTCGAGCACCGGTCCTTGCTCGATGTGCAACTCCAGATAAGCGGCCGCGTTCGCGCGCTCTCTTTCCGCTTCGGGAAAGCGATCTATGTGTACTCCGCAGCGTCGCAGCGCCTCTTCCATCGTGATTCCATCGCGGTCGGTGCGCACACGGTCCGCCGCGATGCTGTGCGTTCCTGCAAACGCCGAAGATCCCATCAGGCTCCGCCCAAAACGCGCGCCTTCTTCATCGGCCCAATCCACCACTCGAATCGTCAGCGGCGGCTTGCCTTTATATTCCGTGGCAACCCGCCGCAACACTTCCAGCCCAGCGAGGACATTCAAACTTCCGTCCAGCCACCCGCCATTGGGCACCGAATCGAGATGCCCGCCAATCAACAACGCCTTCTCCGACTCGCCCTTGAGCGTCACCCAATTATTCCCTGCAGTGTCGTAGTGATGCTCGATCGGCAAACCCACGAGCTTCGTGGCATACCACTTCCGCGCCTTCTGCCAGACGTCTGTCCAAGCCACGCGCTGCGCCCCGTTTTCGTCGGACGTCAACTCGCGCAATTCTTTTAATTCAGCAACCGTTCTTTTGGGATTGAGGCTCATGGCTGCCTATGCATCGCTCAGAAGTAGGCCGGCTCTCGTTTAAGCATACGCCCGCGGCCCTTCTCGCCAACAAATTTTCCGTCCTTCACCTGCACCTTGCCCCTCACCGTCACCACCGACGGCCGCCCTTCGGTCACCATGCCCTCAAAGCCGCTGTAGTCGTTATTCACATGATGCGTCTTTGCCGAAATCACGCCGTGATGGTCGGGGTCGTAAATTACCAGGTCCGCATCGCTCCCAATCGCAATGGTCCCCTTGCGCGGAAACAAGCCAAACAGCTTCGCAGGCCGGGTACTGGCGGCATCTACAAACCGCTCCAGTTCGAGACGCCCGCGCTTCACGCCGTAGGTGTAGAGTAAATTCACGCGATCCTCGATCCCCGGAATTCCATTCGGAATCGACGTGAACGCATCTTTACCCAAAAACTTCTGCGCGGTGTCGAACGGGCAGTGATCGGTTCCCACTGTGTCAATCAGCCCGCGATTCAACGAGCTCCACAAGACGCCAAGATTATGCTTGTTGCGCAGCGGCGGAGACATCACATGCTTCATGCCTTCCACGCCGGCCCGCTCCGCATAGGTTTTGTCCAGCAGAAAGTGTGGAATCACCGACTCGATGTACAACTTCACCCCGCGCTCTTTCGCCGCCAGAGCCGCCTTCAGAGCTGGTTCACACGACAGGTGCACCACGTATCCTGTAGCCTTGGTGGTCTCCAGGAACGTCGCGAATCGTCCGGTTCCTTCCGCCTCGACCGACTCCGGCCGGCTTGGCTCATGCCACTCCGGCCCGGTCTTTCCCTCACTCAGCAACTTTTGCTGCAACTGCGCCACAAGCTCTGCATTCTCGCAGTGGGCCGTCACGATCACGCCGAGCCGCCGCGCCAGTTGCAGTGTGTGGTACATCTCCTCGTCGGTCACACCAAAAAAATTCTTGTACGAAAGGAAAATCTTGAACGAAGCCGTCCCGTCCTTGACGATCTCCCGCAATTGGTCCGGAGTCTCCTTCACAAACTTTGTGACCGACATGTGAAACGCGTAGTCGCAAGCGCTCTTCCCTTCCGCTTTCGACCTCCACAACTGGTAGCCCTCTAACGCGTCATCGTTCCGGTTCGGGCAGCACATCTCAACGTAGGTCGTCGTCCCACCAATCAAAGCAGCGATGCTTCCCGTCTCGTGTGTATCTTTGGCAAACGTGGCCATGAACGGCAAGTAGATGTGCACGTGCGGATCGATAAATCCGGGAAAGACTAGCTTTCCCGAGGCATCCACCACCTCCGCTCCCGCTGGTGCGTCCAGATTCTTTCCGATGCAAGTGATTGTCTGGTCCTCTACAAAAATATCCGCATGCTCGCGCGCCCCCACAGTCACGATTTCGCCGTTCTTGATCAGCAAGGCCATCGTCGCGTCTCCGCGCTCAGTGAATATGAATCCCCATCTTGTCCCGGTACGCCTTCATCTTCTCCCAGTCCTCGGTCACCTCGCGCTGCTTTTGCGTCAATTCGTCCCACGTCACAGAAGCTCGTTCCGGCGGTTCTTCGACCATCTGAATGCAGTTCTCCACCGGGCAAACGTTGAAGCACAGCCGGCAACCCACGCAATCCTGTTCCCGCACACGCACCATCGGCCGCGAGTCGACTGCCGCCTGTTTTCCGTTCGAGCGCACATCGTAAGCACTGGGTGGCACCACGCTTCCGTCCTTTGCGATCAGGTCGATGCACTGGTGCGCCGTATCGTTGCACGCTACATAGCAGAGGTCGCAACGGATGCATCGGTCCTGGTCAATTCGCGCCACGGCCTTGAACGAAAGATCGAAATTCTTGAATTCTGAAACGCGATGAACGCTCTTTCCTACCACGTCGGAAATCTTTGCAAATCCTTTTTCATCCATCCAGTTCGCAAGCCCGTCGCACAAATCCTCGATGATGCGGAAGCCATAGTGCATCACTGCCGTGCAAACTTGCAGGCTGCTCGCGCCCAGCAGCAAAAATTCCGCCGCATCCGCCCAAGTTGAAATCCCGCCCATTCCTGAAATCGGCAGCTTCGATCCGGAAATCACCGGATCAATGCCCAGCGCGGAAAGCATATTTAACGCAATCGGCTTTACGGCAGGTCCCGCGTAACCGCCATGCCCGCCTTTTCCGCCGATGTTCGGCACCAACTGCAATGTGTCAAGATCCACGCCAATAATCGAATTGACCGTATTGATCAACGAGAGCGCATCTGCTTTTGCCGCAACCGCCGCCCGTGCGGGCATCACGATGTTCGAAATATTGGGAGTCAATTTCACGATCACAGGGATTTTGGCCACCTGCATCACCCAACCGGTAATCTGCTCGCAATACTCCGGTACCTGACCGACAGCACTGCCCATTCCACGCTCACTCATCCCATGCGGGCAGCCGTAGTTCAGCTCGATGCCGTCGGCGCCGGTATCCTGAATTTTCTTGATAATCTCGTGCCACGCTTCCGGCTTCGACTCCACCATCGCCGACGCGATAACCGCGCGGTCCGGCCAAGCACGCTTCACTTCCTTGATTTCACGCAGGTTCTGCTCGAGCGGCCGGTCTGAAATCAACTCAACGTTGTTGATCGCCAGCATCTTCTGCCCGCCGAAGTGCCACGCCCCGTAGCGGTTCGACACATTCAGCACCGGAGCCCCAATCGTCTTCCACACCGCGCCGCCCCACCCGGCTTCAAACGCGCGATGTACCTGTGCTCCCGAATTCGATGGCGGCGCCGACGCCAGCCAGAACGGATTAGGCGAACGAATCCCTGCAAAATCGATGCTCAGATCAGCCACGGCCCACCAGCCTTTCCTGTATCGCCCGCGCCGCCATCTTCCCATCCTGCACGGCCATCACCGTCGAGGCAGAACCAATCGCGCGGATGCAGTCCCCGCCGGCATACACCCCCGGCAAACTCGTCTGCAACCGTTGGTCCACCGCAATGTATCCCTTTTCGGTCTTCAGATTCAGTCGTTTTGCGAGCGAAGGCTTTTCCTGCCCGATCGCTTTCACCACCTGGTCTGCAGGAATCACAAAGTATGAGCCGTCGACCGGCCGCGGTGCCGGACGTCCCGAGGCATCCTTCTGCCCAAGGTTCATGCGCACACACTCCAGGCCTTGCACCTTGCCATCCTGCAGCACCACGCGAATCGGTTGCGCCAAAAACTCAAATCGCACACCCTCTCTCTTGATGAAGTCGTACTCGTGCGGGTAAGCGGTCATTTCCTTTGCCGTCCGGCGGTAAATCATCGTCACATGTTCCCCGCCCAGCCGCTTTGCAATCGTCGCGCAGTCGATGGCAGTGTTCCCCGCTCCAATCACCACCACGTTCTTCCCCACCTTGAATCCCGGCCCGTTCATTTTGCTGTCCTCGATGTAGTCCAGCCCATCCAGAATCTGCTCCTCACCGGGAATTCCTAGATTCGGCGTCGCGCCCAACCCCAGCCCCAGAAATACGGCATCGAACTGGTTCCGTAACTCCTCCATCGAAAGATCACTTCCGATTTCCCTGCCCGTGTCCACGCGCACGCCCAGGCGCTTGATCATCCCCACTTCTGCAAGTGCGATCTCGACCGGCTCCCGCAACCCAATAATCCCAAATGTCGAAAGCCCTCCAGCAAGCTCGCGCTTTTCAAACAACGTCACTTGGTATCCGCGCCGCGCCAATTCGCCCGCGCAGGAAAGTCCCGCCGGCCCCCCGCCAACCACCGCCACCTTCTTTCCCGTGGGCTTGGCGGCTGGCAAAACGCTCAACCCTTTTTCGTAAACGTAATCCATGGCAAATCTTTGCAAGCGCCCGATGGCGATGGGCTTATGCTCGGCCCCAAGCACGCACGCTCCTTCGCATAACTCCTGCACCGGACACACCCGCGCACACGTTGCCCCCAACAGATTCGATTCGAGTATAGTTCTAGCCGATCCGCGCAAATTCCGCGTGTTGATTTTCTTGATGAACTTTGGAATATCGATGTGTGTCGGGCAGGCGTGCGTACAGGGCGCGTCGAAACACATCAGGCAGCGCCCAGACTCGACCAGCGCCTCATGTTGCGTCAGCGGCAGTAGCGCTTCCTTCAATGCCTCGCCGCCCGGCGTCCAACTGGTATTTTCGTTCAAGACACCCTCCCGACAGCCAAAAACATCTGCGGCACTGTAAGGCAATGCAAAAGAAGGAAACTTAGAGCAGCGGCGTAATTCCTTGAATCTTCATTTCGTTGCCCGTGACCCCCTAGGGTCCGATTTCATAAGCACATAATATAGCGCGCCCGACACAAAGAAACCCACGAACCAAGCGTAGTCATAGAGCCAACGAACCGCCGGAACCAGCAAGCCCATCACCGCCACGCCAACACCAACGGCCAGCGCCGATAGAGCTCGTCCATTGAATCCCTTCCCATATTCGTAGATGCCGTTTCTCACGTACAAGTCTTCCAACACGAGTTGCCTATTCCGCACCAGATAATAGTCGAAGATCATGATTCCGGCGATCGGCCCCAGCAGCGCGGAAGACCCCACCAGCCATCCAAAAATGTACGAACTGAAGCTCGTCATCAGCTTCCACGGCATCATCAGAATTCCCACCACGCCGGTGATCAACCCGCCCGTGCGGAACGAAATCAAGCTTGGCCGCAAATTGGAGAAATCATTCGAAGGTGAAACCACGTTCGCGGCGACATTAGTATTTAACGTCGCCACGAGCAGCGCTACCAGCGCCACCATCGCCGCCGGTGGCTGATTGAATTTCCCAATCAAAATCACAGGGTCCCAGATGGGATCGCCAAACAGCAGCGCTGAGGCTGACGTCACGGCCACGCCGATAAACGAATAAAGTGTCATCGCCGTCGGCAATCCTAACGCTTGCCCCACCATCTGGTCCTTCTGCGATTTCGAGTAACGCGTAAAGTCCGGAATATTCAGCGCCACGGTGGACCAGAACCCGACCATCCCCGTAAGAGCCGGAATGAAAAATCGGATGAACTCGCCGGTAGAGTGAAACTTGTGCTCGGCATGCAGCACCGGACCTAGCCCGCCGGCCTTCCGCGTGATCCATCCGAGCAGCAGCAAACCCACAACCAGCATGAACGGCGCGCCGATCCCTTCCAGAAACTTGATGGTCTCGATGCCCTTCCAGATCACTAGCATGTTGATGCCCCAGAAGAAAAAGAAGCACACCCAGTGCGTCCCGGCAAAATTCGCCGCCCCCGGCCAAACAATGACCAACATCGAGTAGATCGCCTGCCCGCCAATCCACGATTGGATCCCGAACCATCCGCAGGCCACCAGCGCGCGCAATACGGCCGGCACGTTTGCACCGCGCACCCCAAACGAAGCCCGCACGAACACCGGGAACGGAATCCCGTACTTTGTCCCCGCATGTGCATTCAGCAGCATCGGAATCAACACAATCAGATTCCCCAGCAGGATCGTGCCAATCGCCTGCATCCAATCCATTCCCCCCGCGATCAATCCGGAAGCCAGCATGTACGTAGGAATGCAAACACTCATCGCCACCCACAGCGAAGCGTAGTTGTATGTGCTCCAGGATCGTTTTTCTTCGGGAATCGGTGCCAGGTCGTGATTGTAAAGCGAGGAATCGAGGTTTGTGAGCTGCATTTGCACCCCAACTGTTCCGTCAGTTGAGGCGTCAGGGTATCGGAAGAACGGGAAAAATACCACCACCGGAGGTCTCCGGTCAGAACCGCTCAGACAAAAAAATAGGGGCGAACCGGCTTCCCGCTCGGCTCGCCCCCAGAGGACTAGAGGCCGATGACGTTGGTTGCCTGCAGGCCCTTGGGGCCCTTGGTGACCTCGAACTCAACCGCCTGACCCTCGTTCAACGACTTGTAGCCGTCGGACTGGATCGCCGAGAAGTGCACGAAGACATCTTCCCCGGATTGCCGCTGAATGAAGCCATATCCCTTGCTGGCATTGAACCACTTCACTGTTCCTTGTTCTTTCACTGTGTTTCCTGTTCTCTACTGTTAAACTATTTGCTGCTGCTCGACAGCGCCTCCAGCCGTAAAGCAAAAAAAGGCCGCGAGTTTGAACTCGCAGCCCCTCTAAATTCGAATCTAAAGGTGTTACAAGAGCAACAAACGCAACTTCAGAGTAACACAGTTCCATTCCCACCACAATTATTTTTTTCTCAGGGCCAAGTGAACACCAGCGCACTCGGTCCGTCGATTTTCCACGAAACTTCGGAAGGTAGTGTTACAGTTAGAAAATTGACTATGAGCCTGCGCACCCTCATCGAGCACGACCGGACCTTTCAACAACCTGTGAACTGGGGCGTCACGATCTTTATGCTGGCACTGCACCTTGCCGCCCTCGCCGCCGTTTTCTTCATGACATGGCAAGCGGTGATTCTCGCCGTCATCATGTGGTGGGTCGCCGGCAGCCTCGGCATCGGTATGGGCTATCACCGCCTGCTCACGCATCGTGGCTACAAGACACCGAAACTCATCGAATACTTTCTGACCACGTGCGGCACGCTGGCAATCGAAGGCGGCCCCATCTCTTGGGTCGCCACGCATCGCATTCATCATCAGAACACCGACAAAGAAGGCGATCCTCACTCGCCACGGGACGGCGGCATCTGGGCTCACATCGGGTGGATTATCACCGGGCGCGCGATGCATCGCGACCGCGCTGAACTTCTCCCTTACGTTCCCGATCTTCGCAAAGACAAGTTCCACCTCTGGATCAGCAAGTGGCATATTGTTCCTTCGGTCGCCTTGGGCATCATCTTCTACGTCATCGGCGGCTGGCCTTGGGTTTTCTGGGGAGTCTTCGTTCGCTCGGTCTTTAGCCTCCACGCCACCTGGCTTGTGAACTCCGCGACGCATATGTGGGGCTCCCAGCGCTATGACACTGGCGATACGTCTACAAACAGTTTCTGGGTGGCCATCCTCACTTTTGGCGAAGGCTGGCACAACAATCATCATGCCGAACCGCAAGCCGCGCGTCACGGCCACGCGTGGTATGAATTAGACGTAAATTGGTACGGGATTTTTGCCCTGAAAACACTTGGCTTGGCCTGGGATATCAAGCGCCCGCGTCTGCGCGAGCAAGCTGCCCTGCCCGCTGCCGCGGACTAGCCGGCGGTTGCACCCTTCAGAAAATCACGGAATTTTGCTCCAGGTCCCAGAACCGGCCGCTATACGGAAATATACGGTTCAAAGTGTGGTGCTGCATTTTTCGCAGGGGAACCCGCCCCCCAGCGCAATCTCAGAACTGTAACTATTGACAGTTCCCTAAGTCGAACGAATCGAGCATCATCTTGCGGGTGGGGCGAGGCGCCCCTGGATGTGCTTCCTTTCGAGCAGCCCGCGCTGACGGCAAGATCGTTTCGTTCTTTCTAGGCGGAGCGGAGTGCTTTCAGAAATTCTTGGGCGGAGAATTTCTGAGCTGCGTTGGGTTGCTCGAAAGTCAGCACCTCCTCCCAGACGATTTTCCGGCTCTTGGAATCCCCGCTATTTTGGAACTCCCCTCCTTATGCTGTATTCTTTTGGCACGTTTTTTGGGCCTGAAGTTTCCCCCGGGGCAGGTGGATTCCGGAGGCTTCTCTGTGGGCAAATCTCGCATCCTGTTGGCCGACGATCATACTCTCGTGGCCGAAGCGATCAAGCGTCTGCTGGAACCCGAATACGATGTCGTTGGCGTCGTTGCCGATGGTCGTACGCTAATCCGTGAAGCGGTGGCCTTGAAACCTGACGTCGTCGTCGTCGACCTGAACATGCCCATGCTTAACGGGATCGATGCCAGCAAACACATCAAAATCGCCCTGCCTGCGACAAAAATCATCGTCCTCACGATGAATGAAGATGCTGAAATCGCGGCGGAAACACTGCAGACCTGGGCCTCCGGCTATCTACTGAAAAAATCGGCGGGCTCGGAACTTGTCAAGGCCGTTCGTGAAGTGCTGCGCGGCGGCAAATACGTCACACCCGCGCTCAAGGACATCTTGGCCGAACTTACCGCACGTGAACCACGTTCTTCGGAGGCCGGCCGCGTGCTTACGCCGCGGCAACGCGAGGTACTCCAGCTTCTTGCCGAGGGCCATACCATGAAGGAAGCCGCGGCCATCCTCAACGTCGCCACACGGACCGTCGCTTTTCATAAATATCGCATCATGCAGGATTTCGGCCTCGCCAACAATTCTGACCTTCTTCGTTTTGCGATCAAACAGAGAGTCGTGAACCAGAACTGAGATTCAAATCCGCCCTTGGCTCTCTTGGGGCAACAAATCTTCTCTTCCCCTGGCAGCAACATTCTGTTAGCGTTCGCCCGGTATTCGGTTGTTTCCTTTCATCAGTTCCCTCCGCCCAAATGAATCGTAAGGAGATTTGTCATGGGCACACTCGATGCAATTTTGGCGGAGGCCGGAACACAATTTGGACTGAACACTTCGAAGACCACGTCCCTGCTTTCCGGATTGCTGTCTCTCATCAACGAAACTCCTGGCGGCCTCGGTGCATTCATCGAGCGTCTGCGGAAATCGGGCTTGGGTGACTTCGTCTCCTCATGGATCGGCAGTGGCCAGCCACGTCCCATCTCCAGTTCCACACTGGAAGCTGCCATCGGACACGACTCCATCGACAGAATTGCGTCAAAAGCCGGCCTCTCCTTTTCGACCGCCGCTTCCGCGCTCGCCTTCATGTTGCCCAACATCATCCAGCGCCTAACGCCAGGCGGCGTCATTCCCACCCATCTTCCTTCTGACGTTTTGGCATACGCGAGCAGCGCTACAGGTGCTGTGGCCGCCGGTGCGCGCCAAGCCGCCTATGCCACTGAACGTGCGGTGCAAAAAGCAGGAGTTCCCGCGTGGCTCTGGCCGCTGCTTGCGCTGCTCGCGATTTTCTTCATCGGCTATTGGATCTGGGGCTCGCGGCAGTCGGCAAGCAACACGGCCTTCAACCTCGAAGAGCAGGTTCGCTTGGCGAGCCAGAGAGCCAGTGCTGCCCTGACGGCCCTCAAACCGGGTTTTTCAGCGCAGGATTTGGTCGCCGCGCTGAATCTCAATGCTATCAACTTCTCCTCGGCCAGCGCTCAGATCCCCGCCGACGATACCGTCTACCTGAGTAAAGTAGCCACCGCCATCAAAATGGCCCCGGCCGGAACCGTCCTCGAAATCGACGGTCACACCGACAAGACCGGCGATTCAACATCCAATCTCGGCCTCTCCCAGCAACGTGCCGACGCTGTCCGCAATTACCTCATCCAACAAGGGGTTGACGCCAACGTCCTGGTAGCCAAAGGGTTTGGAGATACCAAGCCCATCGCTAGTAACGATACCGAGGAAGGCAAATTCCGGAATCGCCGGATAGAATTCACGATCCTCCGATAGCCCCTGCGTTCTCCTATTCTTCAGCTGCGATGCGGCGGAGCCTTGCATCGCCGGGGTCGTGGTGTATTCGGCACAGCTCTCCTCCGGAATTTGCGAAGCGCCGCTGTTCTGCTTTACTCTGGTACTAGAACTGAGGTGAACCGTGGTGAAGTCTCTTATCGCCCTAGGATGGCTTCGTGATATTGCTCTGGTGTTGTTGTTCTGGTCAGGAAATCATCTCCGGCATGGCGCCCCGCTCGTTGGCTTTGCCGTAATGGCCTGCGCTTTGGTTGTTTTCGCCGAACGCTTCGTCTGGTCGTG
>Ga0126371_10000752_pt1 | contig 27130 bp, 28 predicted proteins | sample PanSoiMetaPlot_4_FD_110145 | JGI IMG/M metagenome (GOLD analysis project Ga0126371, IMG submission 110145) | Tropical forest soil microbial communities from Panama - MetaG Plot_4 | ecosystem: Environmental > Terrestrial > Soil > Tropical forest > Bulk soil | place: Panama | collected 2016-02-17 | reverse complement strand
TCGGAACCGAGATACCCGCGGCCGAATAAGGCAAATGACTTAAGGGTTCGGGGGTATTACACTAAGCCTCCGGACCCTTTCTCATATTCATCTAAGAATCATGCACGCTACCCCCCAGCGAGTATGTATTGAGGAACCTGTCCCACTTCCATCTTTGCGGACAGTACCTCCAGGACCTACTCTTACTCAGCGTATGCTGCGTTTATTGCGGCTGTTGCGTATCTCATTCTGGCGCGCTTTCGTCCATGACGCTTTTGCCACTGCAAAAGCTTCCGCGTACTCCTCGATTCTGACCTTCTTCCCGCTACTGTTTATCCTTGGCTCCTGGCTTGCGAACTGGCGGCGAGGCGGGCCATACCTTCGCGAGATCTCTTACGCGCTTGGCAGTATTCTTCCCGCCGGAACGAATACAGCGCTGAACTATCTCAAGGGCGCAGGTAAACATCCTGTCGGATTCCTGATCACGACCTCCGTTATCACGTTGTGGACCGCTTCCGGTGTGATGATTTCCTGGATGGAAGGCTTCCGCCGCTGCTATGAATTGCCCAAGAGCTGGGGTTTGGTGAAGGAACGGCTGATCGCCTTCTTGCTGGTGATCTTCGCCCTGATCCCGATGACGTTCTCCACGCTGCTGGTCGCCGTGGGTAGCAAGTTTGAGACTCGCCTGCTTCCCTACATCGACCCTGATTTCAGCGTCTATCTACTCCTGCTTTGGGGAGGTATGCGCTGGCTGATCGCCACGCTCACCAGCATCTCGGTGATCGCCCTGATTTATCATCACGCCGTTCCTCGCACCCAACCGTGGCACAGCGTGATTCCGGGCGCGATTTTGGCAACAATTACGTGGTTCACGGTGACGGTGGGATTTCGCGCCTATCTGCAACACTTCGGAGACTTCACCACGATCTACGGATCGTTGGGCGTCGCTATGGCACTTCTGGTGTGGATGTACCTGATCTCGCTCATGGTGCTGGTGGGGGCCGAGTTCAATGCGCTACTATTTCCTCGCGCCATGCTGGGGAAAGAGTTGACGGCAATCAATTCCAAGCCGTAGAGACGTTGCTCGCAACGTCTCTCTTACCACGTTGGGGAATGCTGCAAGCAAGACGTAGCAAGCTACGTCTCTACGAAGCACTTGGTATTCCTGTCGAGGAAATTACTTGAAGACCAGCGTTAAGACGCCCGAGGAGAGTCCTACTCAGACGAATTTGTCCTCCCGTCGCGCCAAGATCATCTGTACGATTGGCCCTTCCTGCGCCACCGAGTCCGCCATGCGCGAGCTGCTTCGCCTCGGAATGGATATCGCGCGTCTTAACTTCTCCCACGGGACGCACGAAGATCACGCCAACAATATCCAGCGGCTGCGCCGTGCGGCCGAGCGCGAACGACGCACCGTTTGCATCCTTCAGGACTTGCAGGGCCCGAAGATCCGCACTGGCCTGCTGGAACGGCGGAAGCCGGTCATGCTCAAGACCGGCTCAATCTTCACCATCACTCCGTCGACAGAACCTGGCGATGCGACACGTATTTCGACCACATTTCCGGATCTCGCCCGCGAACTCTCCGCGGGCGCTCGCATCCTGCTCAGCGACGGCTTGATTGAGTTGCGCGTGCGCGGAATTCGCGGCAACGACGTTCTTTGCGATGTGATCAACGGAGGACTGCTCGGCGAGCAAAAGGGCATCAATCTTCCCGGTGTGGCCTTGTCTATTCCCGCGCTCACGACGAAAGACCGCAAGGATCTAGAATTCGGCCTCAAGCACGGCATCGACGCCGTTGCGCTATCGTTTGTCCGGACGGCTGCAGACGTAACCGCGGCCAAGCAGATCATCGCCTCCCATTCCTCGGATGTTCCAGTAATTGCAAAACTCGAGAAGCCACAGGCCATCGATCATTTGGAAGAGATTCTCGAAGTCTCCGACGGCATCATGGTCGCGCGGGGCGATCTGGGAGTCGAGGTTGCTCCGGAAAAAGTTCCGGTCATTCAGAAGCATGTGATCCGGCGTGCTGCGGTATGGCGTAAGCCAGTCATCACCGCCACGCAGATGCTCGAATCGATGATTGAAAACCCGCGACCCACGCGCGCCGAGGCCAGCGACGTCGCCAACGCTATCTTCGACGGTACCGACGCCGTCATGCTCTCGGCAGAAACCGCCAGCGGCCAGCATCCGCGCGAATCGGTTTCGATCATGTCGCGGATCGTGGTCGAAGCGGAAAGTAACAGTGCCGACTTAGGCCAAATGCGGAGGCGCCGCGAACATCACGGCCTATCCATCGCCGAAACCATCTGTGAGTCAATCGCCCATGCCGCCGAGGACCTGCCCATGGGCGCGATCGCCATCTTTACCGAAACGGGCAACACCGCACGCATGATTTCGAAGTATCGCCCCAGGGTTCCGATTTACGCGTTTACGCACTTCGAACCGGTTGTGCAGCGGATGAACCTGTACTGGGGAGTGCATCCAGTCCGCTGCCGTCAGCCCCACTCCGTTGAGCAGATGGTACTCACAGCCGAGCAAGTCCTTGTTAGCGGTAATCTACTCAAGCCGAAAGACGTGCTGGGCGTCGTCGCCGGCACGCGCCAATCCTCCGGATCGACAAACCTGATGCGCCTGCACGTGGTTACCGAGCAGGAAGCCGAACTAATAACGCATCCCAAAAAGAAAAAAGCGCAAAAGTGATGCGCCAGCGAGTCTTGAGAGATAGGCTAGGTGCCGCTGTTCTGCTTGGGTTGCTTCTCTTTGTGCCCGCTTTCTGGTTTTTGGTATACCGTCGCCGCCGACTAGGACTACAGCGCGTTAGCGGGGAGACTTGCATTTTGCGCCTGCGTTCCGACCATACCTTTCAGCAAGAGACCATGGAGTCAACTCAAACTCAGAAGTCGGAGGGACATTGGTATCGCTACGGAGAAGCCCATGTTTCTTTTTCAAGGAGTTTCAGACATCGCCGGGCCAGGAATTGGAATTCAGCCGGAGAAGCGCCTGGCCAATTTGAAAAGATTCCAATATTCCCCACTCTTGTACTAGCTCCCATACCCAGAGGTCCCAAAATTCCACCGGGTGCTTTTTCGTTCAGACAAGTAGTATTGTCGATCCGAATCACACGCTATAATGCCCGCTTATGGCACAAGAGATTCTCTCGGTAGCCATCTGGGAACCCATCCCCGACCACGAATCCGCAGCGTTAGAGACTTTTCGCGAACTGACATCCATTGTTGCCAGAAAGGGTTATGGACGCGACCTGCTCTATCGCGACCGGGACCATCATTACGTTTTCCTGCGCTATTGGAAGTCTGAAGAAGCCCGTGGCTCGGCCCTCGAGGATCCCGACATGCTCCGCTGCTGGGCCAAGCTCGGCAACGAAATCCAGATCGTAAAGGTGTACGAAACCCTCTCGCAAGTAGCCTCGAACGTCGCTCCGTGAGGTTCCGGCGTGAATGGCCTATGGAGCGAAAGCTAAGCTCTGCGAAGCAGAAGGCTATATCGTTGCGCGGCTAAGTGCTGCTGGTTAGTCGCAAAGCAGATTCCTCGACGGCTTGGCCGACTTCGGAATGACAACTCCTTGTTTTCTGGTCTATTTCTTTCGGCAGGCCGACCGACATTCGGGAGGGAGCCCACATCCTCTAGGGATTGGGATATGGGCCCTGAGTCACGTACGTTTGGAGAGCGGGTGCCTCCGTCCCAGTAGATGACACCCGCTTGGCGTTCCGGTGAGGTTCAAGAACGCTTGCAATATACGAAGATTTCTAATAGGTCGCCCACTGTCAAAATTGACAGTCATCAGCTTTTGAACCCTTGCCTGGTTTTTGGCCCCTCCGTTTGGGCCCAGGCAAACCGACCCTTTAGAATTAAGCCTTGCCAATTGCGACCATGCGCGAGTTTGTCGACAGTTCCGTGCAGCCAGGGATTCGCGGATTTCTCCACACTCCAGAAAGCCCAAATGGACAGGGTCTCGTTCTTACTCACGGAGCCGGAGGGAATGCGCAAGCTCCGCTGCTGCGTGCGCTATCCGACGTTTTTGCCAACGCTGGATTCAGTGTTCTTCGCTGTGATCTTCCCTTCCGCCAGACGCGCTCGTTCGGACCGCCCGGTCCCGCCGACGGAGCCCGCGACCGGGCCGGCCTGAAGAACGCCATCACCGCACTTCGAAAAGTGATGGGTGCCCCACTTCTCGCTGGTGTTGCGAGAAGTGGGGATTTTCCGAGCCAGACACCTCACGGAACCGTATTCATGGGTGGACACTCCTACGGTGGACGTCAAGCCAGCATGCTCTGTGCTGAACAACCTGATTTGGTCCCAGGACTCCTGCTGCTTTCCTACCCGCTGCACCCTCCGCGCCGTCCGGAACAGCAACGAACGCAGCATCTCCCCGAACTGCGTACTACGACCCTCTTCGCCCACGGTACCCGGGATCCTTTCGGCTCAATCGAAGAGCTCGAGCGCGCCCTGAAAATGATCCCAGCAAAAACAAGGCTGCTGACGGTGGAAGGCGCCGGTCACGATCTGGGCTTCAAAGGGAAGGCAAGGAAGGAAGGCCTGGCGGAGCAGGTTGTGAGGGAGTTTACCAATTTCCTGTAGAGATGCTGCTCGCAACCTCGCTCTCGCCACGTCCCAGAGGCTTCCGGCAGAGACGTAGCCAACTACATCTCCGCGGAAAATGGTTTGCCAGCGAAGCGAGCGTCCACCAGAAAGGCTAGTTCACCCAACCCGACTTCCCGCCTCCATTCCCTTTGCGCGGATTGTCTTCGGGAGGAATGTAATTCCCGTGCTCGTCGAAATGTACGTCGCGGTCATGCTGGCGCATGTAAACCTCGAACTTCTTCGCGGCACGCCGTCGTTTCCAGCGGTAATAGGTATTGCGCAGTCCGTAGTAGCGTTCCGAAAACCCGACGTTAACCAGCGCTGCTTTTGGGCCACGCCGTACGTATAGCCAGCCAAACAGCAGGCCGCCCAGGTGCGCCACGTAAGCCACATTTCCGCCGCCACCCATGGCGAATGCGAGCGTTATTACGATCAGAATCCCTACAAAATACTTGGCTTTGATCAGGAAAGGGAACGGGATCATCATGATCTCGCTCTCTGAGAACAAGATGCCAAAGGCGATCAGGATGGCGAAAACGCCTCCTGAAGCACCCACCGTGGGCGTTGCCGGGCTGCCTAATATGTGCGGATAGGAAAAAGCGATGGTGGTCAGCGCTGCTCCAACGACTCCAATGAAGTAAAGCTCCAGAAATCGCCGCGAGCCCCAGGCATTTTCGACTGCGGAACCAAACATCCACAGCCCAATCATGTTGCCGAACCAGTGCCAAAACTCGAAGTGGATGAAGCTGTAGGTCACCAATTGCCAGATCCACCCATGGCCAACGACCTGCAACGGAATCAAAGATAGATAAACGATCGCGAAACCACGGGCGGGCAAGCCAAACAACTCGAGTACGAATCTCAGCAGGTACACGGCCGTGTTAATGCCAATCAGCCACGTTACCGCCCTGGTGAAGGGCGGCAGGCTCAACGTCATTGGTTCGCCAGTACGCCGCACGGACTACCTCGTCCTCCAATTCTACCCGTTCGGTGATGATTCCTGCCTCTAGGGTCCTGCAACCGAAATCGCTCGACCGAAATTCGCTGGATAACTCCACAGGGCTGGTGCCGCTGTGGAGTCAGCGACCTCAGCGGCTAAGGCCCTGAATGCAGCAGCGCGGCACGGCTGGAAGTCGTGCCCTTTCAAAGCCGCTGGAATTTCTACAGCCAACTGCAGTTACAGGAGACTAGCGCTCTGGAAGAGGTACCACCGGCAGGCTGCGGTGCCCAGCAGCGTCCATGGCCCTCACTGCAAAAATGACATTATCCTTGGAGAGCTTCAGCGTCGCCCGGGTTGTATTCCCGACGTTTTCCGCATGTTCCCATTCGGGACTCGTTGTAGCCCGCCATACCACTTCGTACCCCGTTGCACCCGGCGACGCATCCCAGGTCAACGTCGTGTCGTTCTCCAGTTCCTTGGTGAGTATATGCAGATTCGCCGGCGGCGCAGGTGCCGATGCCAGTGAGGCCAGGGTGGCCGCGTTCAGCCGCGCGACGTGAGAGACGTAGTCGTAATCCACAAACTTCGGCAGGTCGCCGTATTCAATGCCGTTTTCCGTCTTCACATTCTGATGCTGATGGTGAAAATCCTCCCGAAACTCGGTCAGCCGAACGGCCGCGAATCCTTGCTGGTTAAACGAGAAATGATCTCCGCCGCGCAAATACCGGTCCAGCCGGAACACCAGCATCGGCTTGACGCCCATGGCGTAGGTCCGGCCAACATCGGCGATGTAGCGCGCCAACTGGCGTGATGGCGAATCGCTCTCTCCTCCCGATCCGCGGATACGCCCCACATCCTGCTCGGTGGCCGCAACCGGCACACCCTCTGAAAACACGCGAACGACCGAATGATCTTGTTCGGCACTTTTGTCGGCACCGACAATGTCGTTATTCAAAACGCCTTCGAGCTGCCAGCCGGCATCCTTGGCCATTTTCGCGAAATGTTTACTTCCGTTGAGCCCTTGCTCCTCCCCGGCGACAGTGAGAAAAATGATTGTCGCCGGGAATTTAAGCTTGCTGAGCACACTTGCGCACTCCAGGCTGACCGCTGTGCCGCTCGCGTCATCGTTCGCGCCCGGCGCATCTCCACTCACATCGAAGGTATCGCTGTTGCGCGAATCATAATGTCCGGTTACCAGCACGATTCGGTTCGCCTGCGCCGGATCCGTCCCCTTCAACACCGCATAAACATTGGTGATTTCCGTTGCCTTTGGAATGCGGTCGGCTGGTTCTTCATTAAAGCTGTCGGTCTTCACCTCGAGACAGCCGCCGCAGTCTTTGGCATACTGCTCAAACTGCGACTTGAGCCACTCTCGTGCGGCGCCGATGCCGTGTCCCGAAGCGATGGACGCAGGATCTTGCGCCGAAAGCGTGAGCCGCGTCCCGAAGCTCACCAGCTGCGCGATATTCGCCTGGATTCGTTGCTGTGAAATATCCTGCAACGCTCCCGCAATCCTGGGGTCGGCTGCAGGTTTGTCAACCGTCTGGCTCGCACCAAACTGCGTCAGCATTGCGATCGCGGCCATCAGAGCGAATTTAGTGAGGTTCGACCTAAGAGCTATTCTGAGCATGGAATGAGATCCCTCGGGAAAAAGCAGTAGGCACGCGCCATTCGCTGCGAATAAAAATTCACCCGGGCACTATGCCACTTGACCAACCGCCACGGAGAATCTAAATATTATCAGGAGGCTCTAATAGGCAAGGGGAGGCTTTATGGTGCTCTGTCCGGAATGTGAAAACAACCTCGATATTGAAGAGGACGACGTCGACGAGGGCGAAGTGATTTCCTGCCCTGAATGCGGCACCGACTTCGAGGTCGTCACAACAACTCCGCTCGAGTTGAAGGCTGTCGAAGAAGGTTACGAGGAAGACGACGAAGAAGAGGAAGAGGAATCTGAAGACGGTGACTACTCCTGATCCGCGGTCCAGGCGGTCCTTTCGCCAGCTGTTGCTTTGTGGGATCGTAATCCCGCTTCTCTTGCCGGCATTCAGTTCGCGAGACACCTTACTCTGGGCTCAGAGATCCCAAGGCAGGCCCTACGCCTTGATCGTAGGAACCGTGTGGGGCCCGGACGACCGGCCCGTCTATGGCGTCACTGTCAAGATTCGTAAAGCCGCCGATAAACCCAAGAAGGTTCGCTGGGAGGTCTATTCCGACCACCACGGTGAGTTCGAGCAGCGCCTGCCTGCTCGTGAAGCTGAGTACATCGTCTGGGCCGATCTAAAGGGCTTTAAGCCGGCCGATGGCCAGCCTGTCCATTTGGCCAAGGAAGTGACTGTCCACATCTACCACGACGAACGCCAGGACATCGGCCTGCATCTTGAACACTAGTTCTTCTGCCACTTGCGGGGCCGTGAGAAAATAGTATCAACATGAATCGCCACCGCTCAGTGATTACGGCCGCCACCTTCTGTTGTCTGTTTATTGTTGTCAGCTGCGTTTTGGTCAATGCCGCGCCCGATAAGAAAGACAAGAGCGCCGGGCGGCTGCTCTTTGGAAAGGTGCTTGACCGTCAGGATAATCCTCTTCCCGACGCAGTGGTGTACGTGACCAATACTCGCACCCGTGCGGTCAAGACCTACATTGTCGGAGCCGACGGCAGCTATCGTTTTCCGGCGCTCTCAAGCGCCGTTGACTATGAAGTCTACGCCCAGTACAAGGGACGCAAGAGCGATACCAAGGCCGTCAGCCAGTTTGACGACCGCTCCCAGGTCTACATGGACCTGAAAGTCAACACACAGTAGCGTTATCCCCTATTTCCTAGGCGTCATCCCGAAGCGCCGCGCTGTTACCGGCGGCGCGAGGGATCTCGCGTGCATCTGCACCGGCCCGCAAACTCAGCACCTTTTCATGCAACTTTTCAGCGCCAATCCGTGTTCACATAGTAGGTGTATCTGTGTGGAGGATACCGTGAAAGGATTGCGCCCTTATTTTTGCGTGGGCCAGTTAATTCTGGCCGCTGCAATGATTCTGTTTACCGCGTCCGCCTTCGCGCAAGGCGGCGCCATGAGCCCCTATCAGGGTGAACAAGATGGTGTCAGTGCTGGCGGCAAGTGGATGATGTTTCAGAGCGAAGACAAGATGACCGGTGCCAAGCGCGTCCGTTTCGAACTGCTGGCCGAGAATTACTTCCGCGAAGATCCCAACTACAAACCGCGAGTTGACCTAGTTTGCGAGAACGGCAAATTCAAGCTGGCCAGTTTCAATCCGGCCGTGCGCGTCCCTCCGAACCGTCCGGGCTTTTGGGGACAGCCGCAATTGGAGGCTGAGGTTCGCGTCGATGACGTTCATTACCACCGTGGCTGGAACTGGGAAGGACGCGGACGCTTCCTTTCCATGGACAAAAGCACCGCTCGCGGCTTGATCGGCGCTCAGGTGTTCAACGTTGCGATTCCCTCTCGTGGCGGACGCCAGATCGCGGAGTTCGACCCCGCAGGCTTGGACCATCAAGAAGTCCGAAAGGCCTGCGATTTGACTCCCAAGAAACCCAGCAATGATTAGTCAGTTCTGGAGCGCTCAAGTGGGACAGCCAACTGGCTGTCCCGTTTTATTGTGAGCGGAAATTTGCGATCAGGAACGAAAACTATGCCAGGAGCTTGGCAGCGTCCTTGGCGTAATAGGTCAGAATCATGCTCGCCCCAGCTCGCCGGATGCTCAGTAGTGACTCCATCATCACTCGGTCGCGTTCGATCCAGCCGTTGCGCGCCGCGGCTTCGATCATGGCGTATTCGCCCGATACCTGATACGCGGCTAGCGGTAAGTCAAAGCGATCTCGTGCGGCGGCAATCACGTCGAGGTATGGCATCGCCGGTTTGACCATGATCATGTCCGCGCCTTCTTCAACGTCGGCCTCGATCTCGCGCATCGCTTCGCGCCGGTTCGCTCCATCCATTTGGTACGAGCGCCGATCGCCAAACTGGGGAGCAGAATCCGCCGCCTCGCGGAATGGTCCATAAAAGCCGGATGCAAATTTCGCGGCATACGAAAGAATCGGCGTGTTGGTCCTGCCTGCGTGATCGAGAGCCTTCCGAATCGCAGCCACCCGCCCGTCCATCATGTCAGAAGGCGCAATGATGTCGATTCCTGCTTTCGCCAGCGAAACAGAAGTCTTCGCCAGCAACTCCAGTGATGCGTCGTTGACGATCTCGTACTCAGTGGTTACCGGCGGCTCGGCTACGGCAGCACCCAGCGACTGCGGCGCAGCCTTTACAATCCCGCAATGTCCGTGCGACATGTATTCGCAGAGGCAAACATCGCCCATCAGGACTAGCCCGGGCACCTCGCGTTTAATGGCCCTCGTCGCTTGTTGCACGATTCCGCTTTCCGCCCACGCCCCGGTGGCCACTTCATCTTTCTTGTCAGGCAAGCCAAACAGAATGATCGACGGAACCCCGAGCCCGTGAACACTCTGCGCCTCCTTCACCGCTTCGTCCACCGACAAATTGAAGACGCCTGGCATCGAGCGCACTTCTTTGCGCACTCCCTCCCCAGGACAGACGAACATCGGATACACAAACGCATCTGGCGTGAGGCGCGTCTCCGCGACCATGTTTCTCAGTTCAGCAGTGCGGCGCAGACGGCGAAGTCGGGTAATGGGAAAGGCCATGGCAGATCACCTGCTAGGAGGCATCGGGAAACATAGCCACCCTAACCATCGATTTTAAAGCATTTGGGCTACCATTTCGTTGGCTTAATCACCCTGTCCACCTTCATGGAGTGGGGCTTTTCTTACGAAGCCAGGAAACGAATCTGTTGCCCTTTCGCGGGATTGCTATTTCAGTGTGGGCCACACCCGAGAGTACGTGGATTCAACGTCTTTCCCGATTTTTCCTTCGTCGCTGACAACCTTTAGGTTTATCTTGCTTGGGCGACTTGACGAAGGGGGCGCCGCAACCTCCAAGGTCCAGAACCCCGTTGACTTGAGTGTTGAGTAGTCGTGTGTACAACTTGACCTGGTCCCGATTGTCATCGGCGTAGATGTAGTCAGACTCCCAAGCAGCTTGGGCCACGCGCAAGTGGCCAGAAAGACCAAAGGTAAAGCCGCCGCTATCCTGGATTATCGATAAGAACGAGCCCTCGGCCTCTTGCTCATCAGGGACCTTCAGGGATTCAGCGAAAAGAAGGGTAAACATTCGAACCCCGATTAAAGCGAAGCCTTCTTCGGGCGGACCGACGACGCCAGGCTCGCATCGTCGCCACCATCAGTAATAGCGTAAGCTGCGTCGCCTGCTTGGATCGGCTGCAACAATTGCACCCCAGCAAGAATCGAATCGAAAAGCGCTGTTCTTGCCGGATGCCCGAGCTCGGGATCCTGACCCGGATCTTCATTCAACCATTTAGCAATGGCGCTCCTGCCCTGAGAAAAGTCGAATACCTCACGAACTCTGCCTGCAAAAGCAATCATCGCAATTGGCAAATCGCTCAGCGTCTCCGCTAGGAGATCGTTGAGTGCCTCTCGTGCGATTAGCCACTTCCCGGGTCGCCTTTTCACCCGTCATGCTGCCGCTCCTATCAAGAAGCACCACGATCCAACGTGGAGCGAAGCTGTATTGGGCATCGAGCACCACGGTCGGTTGTCCGTTAAGGAGTAAGCGGAAGTTCTTCTTGGTCAGATCACGAACGGCTTTCCCATGAGAATCAAGGACGTGGACCACCACGGAACGCATCCCCGAGTTTGGCCCAGTCAGGGCTTGTTGCGTAAAGGCCGAGGGCAAGGGTGTTTGCAGAATCGCGACTGAGAGAAAAAACTTTGCCGCTCCGAGTGTGATGAAACGAAGACGTCTCGTAGAAAAGTGGCTAATCATCTCTCCTATCCCAGCCACTGCGGATTCTGGTAAGTCCCGTCGAAGTTGTGCGTGGTCTTGTACTGCTCAAATTCTCCCTTGCCGGCTGCTGCGGAAGTCTTCGCCAGCAACTGCGCCACTTCGTCCTTGCTCATCGGCTTGAAGCTGCGCGCCGCATCGAGCGCCTGCTGGAGAATCTGCATCGAATCGCACCCGGTGATCACTACGCTCGTTGGCAAATTCATGGCATAGTGAAGGCATTCCACCGGCGTAGCTGTCTTGCTCTTGAGAATGATGCTGTCGCCCATTGGTTTCATCCCGAGCACGCCGACATTGTGTTTCACGAGTACGGGCAGAACTTTCTTCTCGAAGCTGTCAAAGTGCGCGTCCATGACATTGAGAGGCATCTGCACGGAATCGAAGGTGAAATTGTGCGCGAAGGCCGTCTCCAACATCTTTAGATGAATATCCGGGCTCTTGTGCCCGGTGAAACCGATATACCTGATCTTTCCGGCTTTTTTCGCTGCAAGCGCAGCTTCCAGACTGCCGCCGGTCCCGAAAATCCGCGCCGGGTCGGTCTCACGAATCACTTCATGAAACTGCAGCAGATCGATGTGATCGGTCTGCAGGCGTCGCAGAGACTCCTCAAGCTGTTGCTCTGCGGCCTTCTTGGTCTGCCCATCGATTTTGGTCATGAGAAATGCCTTCTGACGATAGCCGTCACGAAGCGCTTTGCCCATGCGCTCTTCGCTGACTCCTCCGTTGTAGTCCCAGCAGTTGTCGAGGAAGTTGACACCGCTATCTAATCCGCTGCGGATCATGCGGATGCTTTCCTGCTCGTCCGACTGTTTGCCCAGATGGTATCCACCCAGCCCAATCAGCGACACTTTCTCGCCAGTGTGCCCCAGCGTCCGATACGGGAAGGTGTCGGCACCATGCGACAGTTGCTTGCCCAAAGAAGTGACAACGGTGGCGGCAGCGGCAGTCTTGAGGAAATCTCTGCGATCCATAAACAAGCCTCCGCGGACTAGATGCGAAACTCGATCAAACAGTTCATCGCAATGATCACCTGAGCAAATACTTTCGCCACACACTACGCCGAAATGTAGTCCAGGTCTACAGCGTCCGGGATCAGAAACGCGCCGCGCCTTATCTACCGGTTCTGATCCTCGCCATCGCCCCTTATACTTTCAGCGGCAAGGAGTGAGGACAGAATGAACGACTCGAATCGAACGGCAGTGGTGACCGGAGCTGCGCAAGGAATCGGTCGGCGGACCGCTGAATTATTTGCCGAGAATGGTTTTGCTGTGGCGCTGGCGGACTTGCGATCGACCCGTGAAATTGCTCGTGGACTTCGCGAAAAGGGTCTGGCCGCTCTGGATTTTCAAGGCGATATTTCGGACGAAAACACGGTTGCAGATCTGGCTGCCAGAGTTGAACGTGAGTGGGGACACATCGATCTCTTGGTCAACAACGCTGGAATCAGCTGCATTTCTCCTGCCGAGGACACTTCTGCCCAGCAGTTTCGCCGCGTACTTGAGATCAATCTGGTAGCGCCCTTTATGCTGGCCAGGACGATTGGAGCAAGAATGATTGCTCGACGTAAGGGGGCAATCGTGAATGTAGCGTCGATTGCCGGGTTGGTGGGAGTTGCCGACCGCTCCGCTTACAACGCTTCCAAGCACGGCCTGATCGGGCTGACCCGTACCCTGGCGGCCGAGTGGGGCGGTCGAGGTGTGCGTGTAAATGCGGTCTGCCCTGGCTGGGTCAAGACTGAAATGGATGTTGCCGATCAGTCCTCCGCAGGTTACACGGACGATGACATAGTCCACCGCGTACCAATGGCTCGGTTCGCGTCTACAGACGACATCGCGGAAGCAATTCTGTTTTTAGCCGACGAGAAAAAGAGTGGTTTCATAAACGGCCACACTCTCGTGGTCGATGGCGGCTGGACCGCTGACGGAAGCTGGGAATCGTTGCGACTGGGCCGTCGCTGAGCCGACTGGAGTAAGGGGCCCGGAGGGAGAGGCTCGTTTAGCGCATTCGCGGAACCAGACGATACCCGCGCTCATCCAATCCCGACAGGAGGAGTGTAAGGCATGCATCACGTTCGTCAAGAGAACCTTCCGTTTGTGGGCAGTTCGCATGAGTTTGTCGGCTCGGAGCAGGGTGACACCGGCGTTTCCGTGTTCCTATTCCATGGCAAGCCAGGCTCGGGACCCGGTCCGCATCGTCATCCCTATGACGAGATTCAGTTCATCCGCGAAGGCCAAGGAGTCTGGACGGTCAACGGGAAGACGTTCGAGGGCCGCGCTGGAGATATTTTTGTAATTAAGGCTGGCGAGGTGCACAGCTTCAAAGCCGTTGGCGAATCGCCTCTTATACAAGTCGATGTCCACCTGAGTCCAGGCTTCATCCAGGAGAACCTGTAAAACGTCGCTTTGAATGTCAAGATGCTTCACGCTGCTACTGGCTCAGCCCGCCATCACATGGACTATCGCGACCCCGAGATGGCAGCAATTTACGAACTGGCAAATCCCCTGGCGCAGGATGCCGATTTCTATCTTTCGCTCGCCGCAGAGCAGTCGTGTAGTGTTCTCGATCTGGGTTGCGGTACGGGTACCCTTTGTTGTGCCTTCGCCGAGCGCGGCCACCGCGTGACGGGTGTCGATTCTGCTGCGGCGATGCTCGCAGTGGCCAGAGGTAAACCTTATGCAGAACGCATCGAATGGGTCGAGTGTTCTGCACAGGCCTACAGATCGGAGCAGCGCTTCGACCTGATCGTGATGACCGGACATGCTTTTCAAATCTTGCTTGCCGATACCGATGCGACGGCCGTGTTGGAGACGATGCGTTGCCACCTAAAGCGGGGCGGCAGAGCAGCGTTTGACACCCGCAATCCGCGCATTGATTGGGTTAGCGAATGGACCACGCGATCCCGGACACTGCCCGGCGGAAAGATCACCGAGACCCTGAACATTACTGACGCCCACGATGAGTTCATCTCATTCGAGACTTCGTATCGGTGTTTCGACAGAACGTTGATTACCAATAGCACACTGCGGTTCCCATCCCGTGACCATGTGGAAGTCTTGATCACTCGTTCGGGGCTGGTGCTCCGTGAAATCTTCGGAGACTGGAATGCTGCCCCGTTCGAGGCCACGCGCTCAAGGGAGATGATCTTTATCGCAGCGATCGCCAAGTAATGAGGCGCGGTTTCCTCAAGGCTTGAGTTGTGTCCCTGGATACACGGACTTCAGCTATCTGCTCTTAGATAGGTGTTCCGCTACCTGGGCTTGCCCACCCACGAGTATTGCCATGCGAACGACGCGGTCTTAAACGTCCCGCCGATCCTTGCGAGTTCCCCTTGGCTGTAGCTGAATTTGACCGACTGGTGCTTGGTGAAGGGGATAGAGATCGTACCGCCAATTCGCGAGTTCGCTTGCAAGGATCCGATCTTGGTTACGCCATTTACCGTCGTGCCGCCTCCGTACCAGTAGTTGGCGTCAATCGATGCCCACAGGCGAGGCTTTACGTCATAACTCAAATGCATTTCTACCGAGCCGATCGCGGATTGCTTCAAAGTTTTGCGCTGTTTCGAAAACTGGCCACCAGTCAAATAGTTGTTGTTTTCGTTAAAAAACCACGCACCCGCATATCCGTCCAGAATCCAGTTGTGCCAGCGCTGGGAGATCCCGAGTTCCGGTTTGAACGCCCAGCGGTTGTTGCCTGGATTTATGAGATGGCTGGAATAGTACTGCCCAGTGGGCGCCACGACCTGAATGCTCGCACCCACGATAGTCCTTTGCTTCCACTTCGCAAACTCATTGGGCGTCATGGCCGGACCTCCAACGAGATTTACCGAAAACCGGTAGACTGAATCCGCCATTCCGGATCGGTAAACCTCCATTGGACTCCCTTTCACTTCTCCCTGGAAATTCCCAACGACGTAAGGCAATGTCCCCGTAAAGTTGGCCGAGTGATGGAAGAAGTTCAGAGCGTGATAGTAGCTCAATGTTGATAAGTGGTATTGCCCCGAAGCGTCTGTGATGGGAAGAATACTGCCAAAGAAAATGCTGCCGTCATTGAAGTTGTAGCCAACGATTGCGGCATGCCAGTGCACTGGAGTGATGACGTACGCCCTAGGTCTGAGGTCCTGCGCGTGAAGCCGATGCACGGAAGATGCTAGAACCATGATTGGCCAGGCGAGTTTCAACCCAAGCCGCATGCAAAACTGGTTCATGAGAACGAATCTGTCTCTCGCGTTTCAAAACTCATGGTGTTACTGACTCCACTGCATGAGTGCGTTCTGCAAGGTGCTGCTCGGGATTTGAATTAAACCCCCATATGGGTGGTAGAACTCCATCATGAGATAGATCGCACCCGCGGAGGCCAATGCACATACACACAAAGTCACGATCACGGTTGCGTTCCGCGGTGCGAAAAGACCGAAGGTAAAGAAATTAATTGCCAACGAGAAAATGAGAATGACCAGCAGTGGCTTGGAGACAGAACTTCTCCTCTGCTCGAGAATGAGCCAGCGCTGTTCGGCGAGCTGGGTGATGATTCCTGTGGCCTGACCTTTGATTGCGCGTTGCATATCGTTCTGCGGGGAGAGTTCATCGATGGATTGGTAGAGTTCCCCAGGAGTAGTTCGTAGGGCGCGCGGTGCACTTTCCCGAGGGCTCTGCTCTTTGGGCCATAGCTCGGCGACTGTGCGATCTAGTAAATGCTGCAGCACTTCGCGACAGTTCTGTGCCTCCGGACCATACACCGCAAGGGCACGGTCAAGCAGAGCGATCTTCGCTGCCATCTCTGTCAGTTCGTTGCTTTGTGTGTCAAAGGATCCCTTTGCTGAAGCGATCAGCAATCCCAGAACCAGAGCGGCCATGGTGCCGATGATTCCTGCTCCCAAGTTCACGATGCGTTGGCTATCAGCGCTTTGATGGTGCTCGGGAAGCCACGAACGAACAAACGTACCCAGAACGGCAGCGCCGAAAAGGCAGGCAAATGCGATCAGGCCGACCCAAACCGAGCTCATGCTTCACCTCGATGCTCACCTCGATCCAAAGTTCTGCGATTCATGGGCGTTCCGACCTCTGCGGTCACTCCGGCTCAGTGATGACCTCGAGGTCTCCGTTGCGCACGGCTTTCATGAGAACTGCGTGGTCCCGCTCACTCTGGTCGGCATAGGCGGCCGAGAATTGTGCAATGGCTTTGTCGAAAGTGTCTCCCTGGCCGAGATATCCGCTGATCAGCGCCGACTCGCCTGAGCGGGCATGTGCGCGAGCGAGGGTGAATCCGCAGAGCTCTGCATACTGCAGCATGTCATTTAGCCCAAACAGTTCGACCATGATTTTGGTCTTCATATCCTTGAGCTGGCGAATGTAGAACTGACGTCCGAGTTTGCCTTCGGTCCATCCCAGAAACAGGTCGCTGGCAGACTGCATCAGCAAACACCCTCGCACGACCCTCTCCCCGTGATTTCGATAGAGGCTTTTTCCCGCATACGCCTCCAGAGCCGAAGGGTTCGCCTCTTTGATCTGAAGAAATAGCGGATCGTCATCATTGGCCATCAGCAGCATGATTGCGCAAAACGTGCCAACACTTCCCACACCAACAACCTTGATCGCCATGTCTTTGATTTCGAAGCGGTCAAGTAGAACCCGGCGTTCTATGGGCAAGGTATCGCGGTAACGAGCGAAGGCCGACCGGATATTCGCATTGTCGGCATCCGCGCCGAGCTTCTTCCAGTGATAGATCAGTGGAGGATTATCTTTAATGGTTACGTTCTCGCTGGCGGTATCCGCAAGCTTCGGAAAATCGTGTTCCGTGACGCTGTTGTGCCGAGCTTTGGCCAGACGCTTGCGAAGCCGTTTGCGCGATTCAGCATCCTTGATCTGCGGCAACATGTCCTCCACATCCATCTTGGCGTACCACACATCAAGAGCGCGCATCCGGCTGAAATTCGCCATATTCTCGCGGTAAGAACGTGCACAGGCCAGCGCGGCGTCGCGGGCATCATCCGCGCTCAGGCCATTGCTCCGGCAAGCTAGTACAAAGCTTGTCGCCAGCCGTTTCATGTCCCACTCCCAGGGAGCCGGAAGCGTCTCATCGAGATCGTTGATGTCGAAGATGACCCGTCGTTCGGGCGTCGCATAGACTCCAAAGTTGAGCAGATGCGCATCGCCACAGGCTTGTACGCGAGGCCCACTTGCGGGCGTTGTCGATAAGTCGGCAGCCATGTTGAGGGCAGCGCCTCGATAAAAAGTGAACGGCGACTTCATCATTCGGCCATGCCGGATCGGAACCAGATCGGGCAAGCGCCCTTTGTCGGATTCCTTGATGAGCGCTAGGGGATCCCTGTGGTCTTTCGTGGGTTTCCATGCGGCGTGCGAGCTGCGTGGGCACTTGGTTCGCAATTCCTCGCCTTGCTTATAAAGATCCGCTCGGGACGGACGCCTCGGAAATGCCAGGACCTTCTCATCCCAGACGCTTCGAGCGGTCCGCGCGACTGCTGCTGAACTTGTTCTTCCGCTCCTGTTCATGGTCCTCCCATTTGCTTATTCAATTCCGCCTTCGCAGCCTATCGATAAATCGGCAAGGGTCCAACTGTCGGAACTTAGGGGGGAGCTCTTGAAAATTTCGACAGATCCTTACTGCCAAACGGAGGAATGGCAGGCGAAACCGCCACTTGCTTCCTCTCCGGGCCAAAACGCGGATAGAGCAAGAGCAACTTGGCGTATTCTTACGTCAAGCAAAACAGCGACAGCGACACCCCAACCCAGACAGGAATGAATCGGGAGAATTCATGGTCACACGACGGACATTTCTAGCCAGCGCAGCCTGCACCATGGCTTTTCTGCGACTTCACGCGCCGGGACAAGGCAAAGTTCAGGTTGCGCTGACCATCCCGATGGAAGCAGCTGGCCCGCAAATGCCCTTTGACTTCGTCGGTCTGTCCTACGAGGTGCAACAACTCGTGGAGCCGAGTTTCTTCTCGCCGCAGAACAGCGGCCTGGTTCGCGGGTTCAGGGCGCTCTCGCCGCATGGCGTTCTGCGGCTGGGCGGCAACACCAGTGAATTTGCTTACTGGAAGCCAACATCGGATTCTCCGGAACCAGAACATCCTCAAGTCCGTGAGGTTGTAGGCGAGCCAAAAGCAAAGTACTACCCGGTGACCGCCGAGGCGGTACGCAATCTGGCGGAGTTCCTGCAAGCGACGGGCTGGAGGTGTCTCTATGGCATCGGCATGGGCACAAACGTACCAGCACGCGCCGCAGAGGAAGCCGCTTTCGTTGCCAAGACTCTCGGTGACCGCCTGCAGTATTTCCAGATCGGCAACGAGGCGGATCTATTTGACCGCCATCTGCGCGATCCGAAAACCTGGTCGGCCAAGACGTACCTCGAGGAGTGGCTCGCGCTGGCGCGCGCGATGGCAGATCGTGTGCCGGACACAAAGTTCGGCATGCCTGATGTCGCTGCCAACGTATCCTGGTTGACCCAGATTGCCGACCAGTGGGCCACCATCGCAACGGCTCCTCACGTTACTACCCTCACTCATCACTATTACTTCGGCGGGCCGGCGACGAATCCCGAGATCAACATTCCGAATCTGCTGAAGCCGGCGACGATGGCAAAGGTGCAGAACACGGCGAACATCGCAACAGCTGCGGCCGCGAAGGTCGGGGCGCGGGTCCGCATGACGGAAGGCAACACGTGCTTCCGGGGAGGCAAGCCCGGCGTCTCCGACGTGTTTGCCGCGGCGCTTTGGGCAGCTGATTACTCACTGCTGCTCGCCAGCAACAATTATTCCGGCGTCAATCTGCATGGCGGTACCGGCAAGTCCGTGGCGAACTCCGTGGGAGGGTCTCTGCCCGGCGACGATCTGTTGAAAGAACACGGCGCAACTGCCGAGCAGATCGCGACGCATCCACATCCCTTTTACACGCCCATTGCTACGTTCGGCTCGGACTACACGCTGGAGCCGGTCGCGTACGGACTGAAGTTTGCAGGCTTGTTCAGCGGAGGCTCGATCCTGAAAACGGACTTCTCCACAAAGTTGCAGGCTGCCGGAGTCAATGCAACTGCCTATGCCGCGAAGCTGCCCGGAGGCCAGACATCGGTGATCATCCTGAACAAAGATGCGGAAAAGGACCTCGAACTTGAACTCGACTTCGGTCGCAACGCGGGCGGAGCGGTAGAAACCGAAACATTGCATGCCCCAGCGCTCGACAGCCGCGAAGCAAACATCATCGAGTCCACGAAGACCGACTCGGTCAAGCAAGGCAAACTCTCTGCAGCGGTCCCTCGTGCAACGGGATTACGCCTGACGTTGGTTTGAGTTCCGAGTAAGGAGAAAGACATGACCCTCCAGCCAGGTCGTATTCAGCATTGCTTCTACCTCGTGATAGGTGCCTCCATGCTGCTGGCGCACCTCGCATTGGCCGAGCAGCCTGTTGTTGGTGTAACGGAGATCACGCCAAACCTGCTCGTATTCTCCACCTCGGGCGGCAACGTCGTGGCGTCGGTCGGCAAGGACGGTGCTTTTCTGGTTGGGACACCTCCTGCCGCCAGCACGCAGCAGATTAGCAGCGTAATCGCAGCGCGGACGAAGTCTCCCTTTCGCTATGTCGTGATAGCACCGCAAGACTCTAACCATTCCGAGGGCGATGCGGGCTGGCAGCGTCGCGGGGCTTTCGTGGCGATGCATGAGAATGCGCTTCAGCGCCTAGGCGGAGATGTAATGGGAGCTCCGCCTCCACCGCCTACTCAGTTCGCCGCATTGGGCGTCGAGCGTCCACGCATTGCATTTTCGGAAGTATTGGCCTTTGACGTGAACGGGGAATCGATCCATGTGGTCCATCAGAAACCGGGCTACAGCAACGCCGATGCCCTCGTGCATTTCCATGTCGCAATGTTGATCTATCTAGGGGAAGTATTCCCCGGAGACGGTTATCCGCTGATCGACAATTCGCAGGGAGGCACACTCGATGGTCTGCTGACGACGCTCGCTCCTTGGACGAATCCCGCCTTTAAGATCGTTCCCGCGCACGGAAGGGTGACGGATGGTACAACCCTGAAGGCGTTCCACGAGATGATCGTCACGGTCCGCAGCCGCGTTCAACATCTGGTCGAAGCGGGTAAAACCGAGAGTGAGGTTGTGTCGGAGCATCCGACTTCGGATTTCGATGCGCTGTGGGGGCATGGCCGCGTGCGAACCGACGACTTTGTCCGAGAGGTCTACGCCTCCGTTACGCGGAAGTAATTGTTATGAGTGTTCGTGTAGGGCTGACGCATTCGTCCGTCCGGACATTGTACCCAGAACGTACAGTCGCCTGCCACCGGATCGGGCAATCGAGTTCGGCTCGCATTGCCACATGGCTGAAAGTCGCCATGAACGCTACACCGATTTCACGCGAATCACCGAGTCACGGGATCGCGTCGCTCTCCAATTGCCAAGGATGAGGGCAATCGCTGCCGGTGCGGAAACAAGCACCCACCCAAACCATTCGACACGGCTCAGAACTCCGCTAACGAGCGGTAGCGCCACATTGCTGATCGCAAGCACAACAACCACAATCAGCCACGCCTCGAAGAAGCTTCGTCGCCTAAGTTGGCGGGAAAACGTCAGATGGGCGATGAGTGCCACCGCGACCAGTGCCGCTTGAAACGCAGTAAGGAAAGCGATTTGATAAACAAACGACCAGGGCCAGTCGATCGCGTAACCCTTGGTGTACAGTGCAAATACTTTGGGAAATGCAGAACTGTGCGCTGCGTTGGGAAACACGAAGAACCAAGTGATGGATATAACAGCACTGCAGGCAACGGTATATGCGAAAAGTGCTAAATGCCTCCACACTAGTTGGGGCAGCGCAATTAAGATTGCTGCAAATACCTGCCTCCAGTACCAAGTAGCCGATCGGCCGCTCCGATAAGCTTCAGTCAGATCGCCCGCCAGCGGCCCATTCTCAGGAGAGAACCACTCCAGCAGCCACGTGGCTAGCTTTGGCGGCTCAACTGACTCTAGCTTTGTCATGGACGCCTCCTTCCAATTCGGCTACGCCTTTCCACAATCTCATCAACGTTCGCTGCATTTCACGGACCTGCTGCATGCCCTGCTTGGTAACGTGGAAATAACGCTTGGCCCTTCCTCCGCGCTCTTTAGTCGGTTCGCCAAGTTTGGAAACAACAAAGCCCTTCTCTTCCAGGCGCTCCAAAGCGGCGTAAATACTGCCTAGCTTCGCCTCCCGCCTGGTTTGCTCCTGCATTTCCCGGGCGATAGGAACGCCATAAGCGTCATCGCCCAAACGCAGCAGTACCAGCAAGACGATGAGTTCGAAGTCGGAAAGGTAGCTCGAGCTTTTCATATGTTCTATGATGATGAAGAAATAACGATAATACAAGCAAAATCCGGAAGGCTCCTGAGGGGGCTTCGAATCGTCAGGCCCGTTCTTAGAGGGATCGATCTAATCCTTCAGGCCTACAGATACAGCCCGATGGTCAAGATTCGACTAAAGATGCAAGATTAAGAAACGGCGATGCGCTTATAAGGATGGAGTTGTGCCGTGTAAGCGATGCGATTCAGATGAACAGCAACGATTTAGCGCAGAGATGAACATTCATTTCCCCCACCGGGAAGGTCTGGACAAGCCCAGTGTGCCAATATGTCCTGAAGTTGTTATCTGTTTGAAGTGCGGCTTGGCGGAGTTCTCTCTCCCCGAAGCTTCGTTACGCAAACTGACGAACCGTACCTCGGATCAGTATCATTCCCGCAAAAGATAACTCCAAAAGAAACAAGTATAGTTTTTAGCGGACGGATTAGAGCCATTTATATTGGTGATTCGGATGTTATCGCTTCGGCTTCGCCAACCGAAAAAGCATCCGACCCCAGCTGCTAAAGTTCTTGAGGCATCGGGCAAGATTGTTGAGATCGACCCAAGAGTAGAACCGCATGCTTGACGCAGAACGTAAGAATGATCCCTCATGGTCGGCGCATTCACGCGCGCGGAGCAGCAGGTGAGAACGAGGGATATCTGTGCCGGACCTGCAGCAGAGCCGCGATACACAACGGCGTGTGCAGCCTGCGATGCCATACAAGAACGTCGCCCGAAGTGGCTCAGATTCGCAGCTTACGCAGCCTTGATGTCGTTCTTCTTGTCGCTGACTGCCTTCAACCTGGTTGATGTGGACATCTGGCACGAGATGGCACTCGTCCGCGAAAGTCTTCGCGCGGGCCATCTCCTTACGCGCGACATTTTCGCTTATACCCCGACCCTCTATCCCTCCATACATCATGAATGGGGCGCTGGCCTGGTTGCTTATGGTCTTACTCACTGGTTTGGGGGCAATGCCATCCTGATTCTTAAGTATTTGATTGCCGTTGCGATCGGGATCATGTCGCTGTGGTGCGCTGAGTCGCTTGGGGCCGATGTGCAGGTGTGGGCAGTACTTTGCCCAATTGCAATCTATCTAAGCCAATTTGGGTTTCTGTCGGTGCTTCGAGCGCAGGTGTATTCGTTTCTCTTCGCGGCGTGCTGCTTCTGGCTTTTCGAGCAAGATCGCCGCGGCAGTCGACGTTGGTTGATTGCGTGGCTCTGCATTTTCCCCGTATGGGTGAATGTCCATGGGGGATTCGTCGTGGGCATCGGGCTGTTAGGGCTGCACGTGGTCGAACGAGCGATTCACCGCCAACCGTTCTGGCATCTGCTCTTCCTGCTTGCAGGAAGCGTTATCGGGGTATTCCTCAATCCATTTGGAACTGCATATTTCACGTATATAGCGCGAGCCCTCACAATGAATCGTCCCCACATCCCGGAGTGGCGCCCCGTATGGGTTTATGGCCCTTGGTGGACGACCTTCTTTCTCGTAGCAGTCGCTATTACCGCTTATGCCGTCGCCAAGATCGGAGTCCGCCGGGCGCCTGGGTTGTTGATGATCATCGCCACTGGCGTTGAAGCGACATTGCACTGCAAACTGATGCCGCTGTTCGCGATCGCCTGGGTCAGTCACATTCCGGCCTACATTCAGCAGACTCCCGCTGGCGAGTGGATTACACGTTTCACCCGGCACCGCTTCGCGTTCGTACTCTCCGTCTGGCTAGTGGTTACGGCCATCTATCTAGCCGACGCCGTTCGCTGGCAATTCTGGCGGTGGCGAGTGCCGCAGACAAATACCACATTCGCCTATCCGGTTGGAGCGGTTGAATACTTACGCGAGCGGGGATTTGTTGGCAACCTGATGGTGCCCTTTCAACAAGGCGCTTATGTTTCTTGGAAACTGTACCCAGCGGTCAAGGTATCTGTCGACAGCCGCTATGAGGTGGCATACTCCGACGAGTGGGTGGATCGCATGTTCCGCTTTTATGCCGATGAACCAGGCTGGCGAGAAACTCTGAACGCGTATTCTACTGATCTGGTGCTTATCCCGAGGATCACGCCCGTGGCGCAAGTGATACAGCAAAGTAGCTGGCAGATGGTTTATCGAGACCGCGAATTTGAAATCTTTGCTCGACCCGGCCTGACTTTGCCGTTTACCGACCGTACCTCGGAGTCGTTTGCCGGCGTATTCCCGTAATCCCATCAACACGAATGAGGTCCTTTACCAGCAGCAAAATCCTACCCGGCTCCTGCCCATCATTTTTGACAGTACCGTACCATCAAGGCCTTTTCTACGGTAGTTAAGCTCTCACGGTTGTAAGAACCGTGTGTCGCTCCGAATCGAATGAAAACGGTCAGCCAGAATCTCTTTGTGATCGCAGCAGCGGTGATTGTATCAATGCTGTTCATGATTGGACTGAACCAAATGTGGCCCTGGGACAAACGCCGCAACTACAACGACCTCATCGGTTCGCAACTCAGCATCTTAGGCACGACCTACGCTGTCATCCTGGGCTTTATGCTCTTCGCGGTCTGGTCGGCTTATCGCGAAGCCGACTTGAATGCAGCTCTTGAGGCGAATGCATTGGTCGAGATCTATCATCTTGCAGGAGGGCTTCCCGAGCCACAACATGCGCAACTGCAGGACTCAGCACGGTCCTATGCGGATGCGGTCTTGAATCGAGACTGGCCGCAGATGGCTGCGAGCGAAGAGCTAACGCAAAGCAGTGAAATCGATGCCAAGATGTGGAAGACTGCAACGTCGGTTCGGCCAAACTCAGAGGCTGAGCAAACGACCCAAGACCACGTCCTGTCGGAACTGACCGCACTTACGGCGCATCGATTCACCCGTGTATTGCAGAGCACGACGCGGCTTCCGAGCGTGTTATGGGCCGTGTTATTGGTAGGCGGGACGTTGACGATCGTTTCAGCCTGCATGTTTGGCTCGGAAAATCGAAAACTTCAAGCGCTGCAGGTGTTTTCCTTGGCGCTCCTGGTCAGCCTTTCACTGGTCGCAATAGCCGATATCCATCGCCCGTTCCACGGAGTGATCCGTGTTCGCAACTCCGCCTTTCAACAGGCGCGGCAGAGCATGCAAGCGTTTTAGATGAAGTATGGCTTTTTCAGAGCAGGGATATGGTTGAGATCGCGGATAACTGAGGCTATTTTTTCTTTCCCAGCTTACGCGCGATCTCCTCAACGATTTTCGGGCGCATGTCGGCGAGAACGCTATCGACGATGCTGGCGATTTCCGGGTCGGAATCAAAATTGGTGTTTACGTCTTCCGGCTTGCCCTCCGCGCCTGCGGCGACTGCCATAGTGGCTGAGTCCTCAGGCTCGTTCATTTCCTTTGCAGACCCGAGAGTCTGACCCGGTTTCGAGCGTCCCGATTCGCGAATCTTGCGCCAACTGGCCCATGCAGCCGCAGTTGTCGCTGTGATCTCCGATTCTTTTTTCGCCATTTCGTCTGTACCCCCCGCGGTGTAATCCACAGACTCCGGTGCATCGGCCGTTGGAACGGCTTCTCTCGTGCTTTCTTGGACGTCCGGGACTTCAACATCAACATCCTTAGGCGCGGCGGTTTCCGCGACTGGCTCTGCCACTTCCTTCTTCTCTGCGACTGGCTTTTCTTCGCCCGGCTCGGTGGCCTCTTTCACTGCCTTGGCTTCGGTGTCGGCTGACTTCGCCTCAATCTCTGCCGGCTTGATCTCGGGTTCTTCCGATTTTGGCTCGACTGTTTCTTCTGGCGCGTTCGAGGCCGCCGCGGCGATCGTTTCCTCGGGCTTTGTTTCGTTGACAGGCGCCGAACTAGAAACGGGTTGGGGAACTGGTTCGGCGGAGGAAGCTGGTGCAGCCTCTTCGGATGGTGCGTGTTCTTGTGCCAAAAACGATGTAGCCACCGATGCCAGCTCTGAGATCGCTGCCGTCACCGCCTCTTTGGCTGCGCTGGCAACTTCGGCAAATGAAGTCGCAGCCTCGGGAGCGGGCGTCGCTGGGACCTCTTCTGGAGCCTGTGCCACCTCAGAAGTAGAACTAGCAACCTCGGTAGACGGCGGCGTTGGTGGTGCCTCAACCGGCTCGGCAACCGGTGCGGGTTCAGTGCTTACTGACGATACTGCATCTGGAGCTGATTCGACCGGCACTACCGCTGCTTGAGCTTTTTGCATCTCTTGCTCAAGGGAAATCGCGCTCTCTTCGGGATCCAACGCCACGGCGACCGCAGTCCATCGCGGGTTTGATGCCGCGGCGCTTGCTGTCGCAGCAACCGCCATGGTGACGGGTTCGTCGGATTTTTCTCCCCCCGACCACGAGCCGTTTCCGGAAGCAGGTGAAGAAACAAGAGAATCGGGAGCAGGCGACCGCGGCTCCAGTCCCGCGATCGCGGCCATGACTTCGGCAGGGATTGCCGAGACATCCGCTTGCGCTTCTTTTTCTGGTTTTTCAGATTTCGGTTGCTCAGCGAGTGTGACTGCCGGCTCTGGAACGAGCGCAGGTTCCGCGGTCGGCACAACTGGCTCGGCAACGGGAGTCTGTTCCTTCGTCTCCACTTTGCTTTCCGGCGCAGGAAACGCAATCTCGACCGGCGCGCTAACGGCCATTTCTGCCACGGGCGTCTTCTCTTCGGCCTTGATCTCTTCGATGGTGCCCTTTACCTGTGCCGCGGCGGCCGCCAGCGCGGCGATCTCCTCAGGAGTCACATCTTTCGGCAAGCCGTCAGTGGCCAGAGCACCAACGTTGACTCGCTCTTCCTGCTGCGTTCCCGGCTGGTGGACTGGAACTGGTGGTTGAACCGGAGCTTCCTCCAGCTTGTGCTCGATGACCGTCTTCAGGTCCTTGTTGACTGGGTTGTAAATCGTGGAATCTTCGACTTCCGGTTCGGGCGCTTTCTCTTTTTTCTTGGGGAAAACAATGCGGCTCTTCCACCCGGAGTCCTCGTCATTGGCCACGGTTCGGTCGTGGCGCGGCTCATCAATCGAGGAAGCCGCGCGGGCAAAACGACCGGGCTTCGACGATTCCGATCGGGGAACAACTTTGTCTTCCAGTTTGCTCAGGGCGCTGAGCAACTCGCTGGCTTCGAACGGCTTAACGATAAATCCGTCGGCCCGTACCCGGCGGGCCTCTTCGGGCTTAAAGGGCTCGAGTTTGCCAACCGTCAGAAGAATGGGAATTCGGGACGTGTCACCGGCCTCCTTCAGGCGCTGGCAGACTTCCAGGCCGCTGTAACCGGGCATGTACACGTCGAGCACGATCAGGTCGGGTTTCTGTTCCCCGATCTTCTTCAGAGCTGCGGAGCCGTTATTGACCGTGATGACTTCGTATCCCGCATCCGCGAGGATCTTCCGTCCCATATTCTGGGCGGTTACGCTGTCGTCGGCGAGCAGTATCTTC
>Ga0126371_10000749_pt1 | contig 27230 bp, 35 predicted proteins | sample PanSoiMetaPlot_4_FD_110145 | JGI IMG/M metagenome (GOLD analysis project Ga0126371, IMG submission 110145) | Tropical forest soil microbial communities from Panama - MetaG Plot_4 | ecosystem: Environmental > Terrestrial > Soil > Tropical forest > Bulk soil | place: Panama | collected 2016-02-17 | reverse complement strand
GTTCCCGAAGGCCGCGTCGTGGGCATGGACATCTCCGACGAAATGATTCGCCGCGCCCGCCAGGCCAGTGTGGATTACACGAATCTGGTTTTCGTTGTAGGTGAAGTGGCCGAAATTCCCTGGGAACAGAACTTCTTCACGAAGGCAATCTCTGTCGAGTCGTCCTACTACTGGCCCGATCCGGCAAAAGGACTCCGCGAAATTTATCGCGTCCTGACCGAACCAGGCTCCGCGTGGATTCTCATCAATTTCTACCGCGATAATCCCCACTGCCATCAATGGGCCGAAAAACTCGAAATCCCCACGCGCCTGTTCTCAGCCGATGAATGGGCCCAACTCTTTCGCGAAGCGGGCTTCCGAGACGTTGGCCATCGCCTCATCCCCGATCCCACGCCGAATCCCGAAGTCTACACAGGCCGCTGGTTTCGCGACGCAAAGCAGCTCGCCGAATTCCGCGCCATCGGCGCCCTGCTAATCCACGGCACAAAATGAATATGGAGTGCGAGAGCTCGCTCTCGCCCAGTTTTTGCGTGGTCCGAATCAGCGTTGATAGGCAGGGCAGCACTCCACACGACTACCGCGATTTCCAGAGGCCCGGGCCTTCGAGGCAACTGTGCCAGAAGATCCGGAATGCCTCGGCCTTCCACACAATCAACTGGATCACCACGACGAATACCAACACGAAGAGCAGATAATCGGGCGTCGTCAGGATGTTCGCGATGTTCCGCGGGATCAGCACGGTGACGGCGAAAGATATCTTGATCGTGGCGCCATTCAACGCGCAAGTTGCCGATCTCATCGCGCGTTTGCCGGATGTGCCGATCGAAACGGTTGATAAATTTCAGGGACAGGAAGCGCCGGTCGTCATTTATTCGCTTACCACATCCTCGCCGGAAGACGCCCCGCGCGGAAATGGAATTTCTCTACAGCCTGAATCGCCTAAACGTAGCCACCTCGAGAGCGATGTCCACCGTAATTTTGGTCGGAAGTCTGCGGCTTTTCGAGCCGGAGTGCCGGAATCCCAGGCAGATGCAGCCGGCCAACGCGTCGTGCCGATATCTGGAATTGGTCACCGTTGTTGACAGCAACAAAGCTTACAGTGCCGAAGCTCGCGGCACCAATGACGCCGAGTCCCATGCGCAAGTAAGACTGCCGTTGTGAAACTTGACTCGCGATATGATTGCGCCGGTCGCTCATCGCCTGCCATTCTGCACCTGCGGATAACGCGGCAGAGTCGGCGAGATCCCCAGATGCTCCGTTCCCCACTTGCAAAGCACACTCATCGGCTCGATCAATTCTTCCCCTGCGCTTGTCAATGAATACGTCACCTGCGGCGGCGACGCGCGCTTCACCGCTCGCCCCACGATTCCATCTGACTCGAGTTCGCGTAGCTGCGCGGTGAGCACTTTCTCGCTGATGCCAGGCAGCAGCTTTCGAAGCTCGGCAAAGCGCTTCGGCCCAAAACCCAGATGCCAGATCGCCAGCACTTTCCATTTGCCGGCGAGCACGTTGATCGTCCCTTGCACGGGACACCCGAAATTGCTTTTCATGATTATTCTTCCTCGCCACCAGGCTTACAAATTTGTGCGTACTTCCGACAGCCCCTTCAATGGTTATACCATCGAGAAGTAGCGATGAAAAATTCGAACTGGCAATTTTCAACAAATCTTAAGAAGGAGATGCAGCCATGATTCTCATCACAGGCGCGAGCGGCAGCGTGGGGAAAGCAGTGCTACCCGAGATCGCAAAGACGGGAGCGGCTCACCGCGCGATGTACCGCTCGAAAGACGAAACGGTCAAAGCGCCGGCCGGAACTCAAACCGTGATCGCCGATTTCTCGGACAGGCCGAGCCTCGCGTCAGCGCTGCGAGGCGTTGAAAGCGTTTTCCTCGTGTGCTCGCCCATTCCGCAGCTCATTGAACTTGAAAGCAATGTGATCGACGCGAGCCAGGCCGCAGGCGTGAAACGAATCGTATATAACTCAGCGCTCGGCGCGGGCGACTTTCCCAAATCATTTCCGAGCTGGCACCGCAAAGTGGAAGACAAACTGAGAGCTGCAAAAATCGCGCACGTGATTTTGCGCCCCAATAGTTTCATGCAGAACATCGTTACGTACTACGCACCGACCATTCGCGCGCAGGGCGCCTTCTACGGTTCCTACGGCAACAACGTGCGCATCAGCTATATCGACGCGCGCGATCTCGCCGCGGTAGCAGCGAAAGCGCTCACGAGAGGCGCGCTCGACGGCAAGACGCTCGAATTGAACGGGCCCGAAGCGCTCACCTGCGAAGAGGTGGCGAAGAAAATCACTGAACGCACAGGTGTCGCCGCGCGCTACGTGGATATCCCGCTCGAAGCGCAGCGCAAAGCCATGATCGACCAGAAAATGCCCGACTGGCAGGTGACGGCGCTGATCGACCTGCAGCACTACTACATCAACGGGCAGGGCGATGCGACGGATCGCACCGTTGCCGAGATTCTCGGCCGGCCGCCGGCCACGCTCGATCAATTTCTCACTGACAGCGCGGCGGAATTCCGCAGCCAGGCTGCGAAAGCCTGAAAGACGTCGCGCACGAAAGCTTCGCCGAAATTCACTTGCGAGGATTTTGAAATGGAACCGATTCGAGCGAAAGAAGCCGTAAACAACAAAACCGGAATGACGTACAACGAAGCGCGCGAATTCATTCGCGGCCACTTCGAAGAATTCGTGAACAAGAAGAATGTTGCGATCGGCAACGTAAATTTCGCCGCGAATTTTGTCGACCACGGCGCGGACGTTCCGCCGGGGATGCCGCCCGGCCCGGCGGGCGCGATCGAATACGTAGGGGCCGCGCTGACGCGTTTTCCGGATTTGCACGTTCGAATCGACGACATGATCACGGAAGACGACAAGGTGGTGGTGCGAAATTACTGGACCGCCACCGATTCTGAAAGCGGCCGGCGCCTGGAATTTCGCGGCATCGTGATCTGGCGAATTGCCAACCGCCAGATCGTCGAGCGCTGGGCTTATCTCGAGGCCCCGCATCCCGCGACGTATCGAAGCCATCCAGTTTTCCGCCGAAGTTTCTCGCCCCGAGATGAGTCTAGGCAGTGCACCAAAAGCCTGCGCGGGTGAACCTGCGCAGTAGGTAGTTGAACGAGCGGTGCGGCCGAATCCGGTCGGGAAGGAGGGCAAGGATTTGGCCCGCGGAGTGATCGCGTACCCCAAAGGCAGTGGGTGTTAGGGATTTGTCGCGCCGCGCAGGGGATTTGGTATACTCGCGGGCTTGAAAACTGGAGCGGGACCTTTTAAGGGCGCTGTTCAACTTACAACGAGAGGGGCAGCGACATAGAGACATGGGCGTAATTGATAATCGATTTGAACGTAGCTATGTGCTGTCGACGGTGGACTATGTGTTTAACTGGGCGCGGAAGAGCGCGATCTGGCCTCTGACGTTTGGGCTGGCGTGCTGCGCGATCGAGATGATTGCGTCGACGACTTCGCGATTCGATATAGCGCGATTTGGCGCGGAGGTGTTCAGGCCGTCGCCGCGGCAGGCGGATTTGATGATTGTGGCAGGGACGGTGACGCTGAAGATGTCGCCAGTGCTGAAGCGGGTGTGGGACCAGATGCCGGACCCGAAATGGTGTATTTCGATGGGGGCGTGCTCGAGCGTGGGCGGGCCGTTTAATGTGTATTCGGTGCTGCAGGGCGTGGACCGGATTGTGCCGGTGGATGTGTATGTGATTGGGTGCCCGCCGCGGCCGGAGGGGCTTTTTTATGCGCTGCTGAAGCTGCAGGACAAGATTGACTTGATGACGCTGGCGAAGCGGCCGACGGAAGTGCGGCTGGAGCCGCGGATGGTGGAGGATTTCAAGCGCGGGGTGATGGTGGCGCAGACGCCGGAGCCGCGGTAGCGCAACAGCAACGAGACTTGCTGCGGGTGAGGCGGCGCAGCGGTTGGCGCTTTGCACTGATTTTTTATGTCACGGCTGAAGCCGTGACCCCCTAAGACCTAGGGCTTGCGGCTGCTCTTTGCGCCTCGGAGTAGAAAGCCGGGACCTACAAGGCGCTTGTTGAATCGGCATTCGGGCAGGCAGGCAAGGTGAAGAGAGCGCTCCTGCTTCGTTCCTCATTCGTGGGGGCAAGCGGGGGGCGGAGCAGATGCGCACGGCAGCGTATGGAGGTTGGACGAGATGGCCTTTTTTCGGACGTTGAAGAAGGCGGAAGTGCCGGATGGGACGATGCGCGAGTTCCAGGTGGAGGGGAAGGTGCTGGCGATCTCGAATGTGGGAGGTAAAGTCTGCGCTATCAGTAATGTATGCCTGCATCGCGGAGGGCCGCTGGCTGAGGGGGAGCTGGCTGGCGAGGTGGTGACTTGCCCGTGGCATGGGTGGCAGTACAACGTGTGCAGCGGAAAATTGGTGACGAATCCTACCGTCGGAGTTGAGACCTACCCTGTGGAAGTGCGCGGCGGCGATATTTTCGTGGATATCGGTTGAGCTTCGCGCAAGGGGATAATCCGAAAATTGAGGGCGATCAGGGAGACCTCAGGTCAATTCCAGTCGTGGGCGGCCGGAACGGGACCTGAGCTGCGGGTGCTGTGCGCCCCGCTTTTGGGCTGTTGCCTGAGTTGCGGCTACGCCGGGCCTTAGACTGTTACTCCTGAGCTAGGGCTGCAAAAATTTTCCACTTTTTGGCGCTTCCGTGTATAGTGCGCGCGACGAATCCGACGAATGAACCAACCTCCGGCTAAACCAAGGCGATGGCTCCTGGCCGTCGACCCTCGGGTCTATCACTGGGACACCCTTTTTGTGAAGGGGAAGGAAATGTGGCGGCATGCGGGGAGCCGTCCGGACACGCTGCGACAGTTGAAGCAGGTGCACAAGGGCGACCGCGCGTTGCTGTATCACGGGAAGCCTGAGCATGCGCTGTACGCGCTGGCGGAAGTGAGCCGTGATCCGTATCCCGATCCGCACGAAACCAACACAAAAAAAATGGTGATGGATTTGCGCGCGATTGAGCGGCTGCCGCGCCAGGTGACGCTGGTAGAGATGCGCGAGAACAAGCTGCTGCGAAAGATCAAATTCATGAAGAATACGCGGCTAACGATATGTCCGCTGACGGATGAAGAGTACGCGGAAATATTGCGGATGGCGGGCGTGGTGGCATCGCCCGGGATTCCCCTTCCTTAAGAGCGGAAAAATAGAAAATTGAAAATGGAAGTCGGCTAAGATAGCGGCCGGGCGGGGTGTTTTCGTCCGATGCTGCGCGAAATAAATTGCGCGTGGCTTGATGGTGCTTGAAGATTACGCGGGCGGCTCTTAGATCCGCCCCTACTGTTGCGCGGGCTTGGGGGGATTCGATGCGGATTGTGAAATCGAGTTGGATTTTCGTGATTGGATTTGCCGTGGTGACAGGGCTCTGGATCGTGCCGGCGGTGGCTCAGAAGCATAAGGCGGCGGAAGGGAACTGGATTGAAGGGGTAAGCGACGGGCGGAATCTTGTGGTGGATATGACGTATCCGGTGAGCGAGAAATTTCCGGCGTGGCCCGGAGACGATCACGTGTTTGAGGCCAAGCCGAACGCGACGGTGGAGAAGGATGGATACTTTACGCGGAGCTTCTGGATGCTCGAGCATTACGGGACGCATATGGATGCGCCGGCGCATTTTCCCCCAGGGAAAATCACGCTCGACCAGATTCCGGAGGCTCATTTTTTCGGGTCGGCGGTGGTGATTGACGTTCGAGACGAGGCGGAGAAGAACCCGGATTACCGGCTGACGGTGGTGCGCGTGAAGAAATGGGAAGCGGAGCACGGCGAGATCCCGCGTGGAGCGATTGCGGTGCTGAGGACATCGTGGGGCGGGAGAGCGTCGAATGCGGCGAGTTACCGGAACATGGACGCGAACAAGGTGATGCATTTTCCGGGGTACTCGGTGGAGTCGGCAAAATTGCTGATCGAGCGTGGGGTTGTGGGCTTGGGAATCGACACGTTGAGCATTGATTACGGGATGTCGAAGAATTACGAGGTGCACCGTGTGGATTTGCCGGCGGGTTTGTACAACCTGGAAAATCTGGCGCATACGGAGGAACTGCCGGAAGCGGGGGCGTACATGATTGCGGCACCGATCAAGCTGGAGGGGGGATCCGGAGGACCTTGCCGCGTGTTTGCGGTGCTGCCGCCAAAGTGAACATGACGGCCGTGCAAGCAGAACTAAGTCGAAGTTACGCCGGCGTTGGAGCGAAGGCAATCGCCTGCGCGCGAATCGCGACCGGGATTATCTTTTTCTTATTCGCGGAATACAAAATCGTGGGAAGCGAATTCACGCCGGCGGGATTCGAGCGATGGGTGGGCGGCTGGGTGGAGCAGGGGCAGGTGGTGGGATTTTACAAACCTGTTCTGGTGAATATCGCGCTGGCGCATCCGGTGCTTTGCGCGCGGCTGGTGGCGTGGGGAGAGTTGGGAATTGCGTTGAGCTTAATTTTCGGTGTGTTCGTGCGACCAGCAGCTATCGGCGGGATCATCTTGATGATCAATTTCATTCTTTCGACCTGGTTTGGGCCCGGACATGGCGCGCCGGTCTGGCAATATTTTGGCGCGAATCTGGACCATATCCCGCTACTGTTTCTGTTCGTGATTTTCTATGCGACACGGGCGGGGAATGTCTGGGGATTCGACGGACGATTGTGGCAGATGAAGGGACGAGCGGGATAACATGCGAGCAGAGCCTGGTTATCACTTCCGCATTCGAGCACGCCTGCACTGAAAAATCTTTTTGATCCGCCTCAACAAATTATTTCACGGCATTCCTTTTACTTTCTTCAGGGCAGACACCAGTTGCTCGTGCATCCCGAGTTGATAGTCGCCGTCGGACCGGTAGGAACCCACGGCAGACGCGATTTCGTGACGCAATCCATTCTCGAGGCCAAAGATCAGGTATGTGGCCAAGGCCTTGAGAAAAGACGTGGAGCCGAGAACTGTGAGCCGGTAACAGACGTACGCCAACATCAACAACACGAGGATTTGAAAGAGGGTCATTGGTCACCATCCGCCTAGGGTGAAGATCAGGCAAATACAGGGTAAGTATCAGGTTGGGCTTTTTGAATTGCCATCGGGAAATGGGGGGATGACGCGGGAATGAAACGGAGCGGGCTTCGGCGGTGAGGGGACTTGTGAGCTTGTCGTGAGCAGTGAGCGATGTTTGTGGACGTGATGCTGAAAATTCATGAGAGATGTGTGGGCTGCGCGGGCGGATCGTGAAGCCGCCGCTACGGATGAGGCGGGCGGGGGATCCGGGCCGTCAGTTAGCGCGACGCAGGCTGAGGCCTGTGCTACTGAAAAGGGATACTATTTTGCGTCGTTGCGGGCTACGGCGCCGTTTTTCATCACGAAATTTACTTTGCGCATGGACTCGATGTCGTCGAGAGGATTTGAGGGCATGGCGATGATGTCCGCGTAAAGACCTGTGGCGATCGCGCCGCGTTCTTTCTGGATGCGCAGGAGCTCGGCGGCGTTCGTCGTCATGGCTTTGAGAATTTCAGCCGGGGGGACGCCGGCGGCTCGCCAGACGGCGAGATAGTCCCAGGCCATGTCGGCACGGGTTTCGTTAGGCATTTCGGTGACGGTGTCGGTGGAGAAAGTGAGCTTCACGCCGATTTTATAGGCGCGGGTGAGGCGATCGACGATGTTGGCGCCAATTTTGTCGGCATTGCGATAGCCGGCCGCTTTGAGATGGATGGCGGGGAAGTCCGTGCCCGCGAGAAACACTCCTTTTTCTTTCATGAGCCGGAGAAGGTCGTCATCGAGGTTCCAGCCGTGCTCGATCGAATCTGCGCCGCCCATGATGACGTTACGGGCCGCTTGTCCACCGAGAACGTGGACGGCCACGGCGCGATTGGCACTGTGCGCTTCGTTGGTGGCGGCTCGTATTTCTTCCTCGGAGTAGTAGTAGGCGCCGGTATTGTCGGCTACGAGCTTGATGAGGTCTGCGCCATAGAAAATATTTTCGCGAACGGCTTTACGGATCTCTTCGGGACCATCGGCGTCGATGTATTCGAAGCGCCAGACCGGCCCGGCCTCGGGAGGAATATTTTTTCCTTGTCCGCCGAAGGGAGCGATGATTTTTCCGGATGTGAGAATCGTGGGGCCAGTGAACCATCCGCGGTTGATTGCGTTGCGGACATCGACGGAGGCGTATTCCGCTTCATTTCCGACGTCGCGAATCGTAGTGATGCCTGCATTGAGAAGAATTTGCGCTGTCTTCAGACCGAATAGAACGCGGGTGCCTTTGCCCTCGATGAGGTAGTTGGTTTCTAGGGTGTGCTGGAGATCGTGTTCGAGGAAGGTGAAGTGGGTGTGGGCATCCATCACGCCGGGCATGATCCATTCGTGCGAGAGGTCAATCACTTGCGCGTCGGGGGGGATGGAGACACTAGAACCTATCTCCGCGATTTTCTGGTCTTTTACCAGGATGACTTGATTTGTGGCGACTTTTCCTGTTGCGGGATCGATGATATTGCCGGCGCGGATGGCAACGGTCTGGGCCCAGAGGGGAAATGCGAACAGGATTGAAATCAGGACTGCGTAGCGTCGCATGCGATTCTCCTTGTTGCTTTGTGGCGGCACGGTTGAAGCCGCGGTCTAACTTCAGAACTTAGTTCAGGTGCTAGGGTTGCGGTTTCCCGTGGTTAAAACCGCGGGCCACAACGACGGCTTCGTTCGCACGCCGCGCAATACCAGAAGAACGCGGGGCCGCTGTTTTCAAGTTCCGTGTAGAGTGATTCTAAAACGGCGGGAGTCTAGCACATCGCGAGGGCGTGCCGCCTCCGGATTTGAATGTGCTATTTTGGGGAGAGATGCCAGAACTTCCTGAAGTTGAGACAGTGGCGCGTGGTTTGCGGGCGGTGCTGCCCGGGAGACGCATCACCGGCGTGCGTCTGAGCGCGAAGACGGATTTTATTGACGATCCTGCGGCGCTCGAGCGGGAGTTGCCCGGGACGCGCGTTACAGGAATCAAGCGGTATGGAAAATTCCTGGTGATTGAACTCGAGCGCACGAAACAGGCTGAGGAAAGCGGACAAATTGCTTTGCTGATCCATCTGGGCATGACGGGGCAAATCGTGGTGGGCGCGCCTGAAGCGCCTGTCCTGCCGCATACGCACGTATTTCTTGCGCTGGACGATGGGCGCGAGCTTCGCTACACGGACATTCGCAGGTTTGGGCGGATGGGTATTCTGCTGGACGGTGAACATGAGGCGCTAATCGGCCGGCTGGGACTCGAGCCTCTGGAAGCGAGCGAGAGGGAATTTCGGCAGACGATCACAAGCCGGAGCGCACAGATCAAGGCGCTGTTGATGGACCAACGCGTGTTTCGCGGAATGGGAAATATTTATACGGATGAAAGCCTGTGGCGGGCGAAGATTCATCCCAGGCGGCTGGGAACGAAATTGAGCGAGCGTGAGGTGAAGGCGCTGTATAAGGCGGTCCAGAGCGTGTTGACGGAGGCCATCCGCTCGCGCGGTTCGTCGGTGTCGGATTATGTGGACTCGGACGGGCAGCAGGGCGAATTTCAGTTGCGGCATCGGGTGTATCAGCGCGAGGGGAAGAAGTGTTTTCGATGTGGAAGCGTGATACGGCGGATTATCGTGGCGGGGAGGAGTAGTTTTTTTTGTCCGAGGTGCCAGAGAGCGCCGCGGAGCGTGCGGGGTGGCGGGAGACGGAAACAAGGAAAAAGAACGTATTCTTAGTGTTTGCTGGATGGATGTGCTTCCTTAAAATTTACGGGGGCACAGGCCCTTCGGGTCTCAGGATAAATCCTTCGCACCTCATGGCAAGCAGGAATGCCTGTGCTACTGGACACCTTCTACGATTCTTAGGTCGCGGTCGGCGGCGTTGCCCAGGATTTTGAGAGCCGCTTTGTAGGCGTCGCTTTCGTAGGTGGCGATCGCGGCGGTTGCGCTATTGAATTCGACGACCACGATTCGTTCGTTCATTCCGTTTTCAAAAGTTTTCGACGGTGTGCCGCGCACGAGGATTTTGCCGCCGCCGGCATGGATGGCCGGAAGAGATACTTTTGCGTAGGCTGCGAGTGCGTCGGGATCCGAGATGGAGCGGTAAGCGACGATCCAGTAGGCTTTGGGCACTTGTGTTCACCTTTCGTTGCGAAATTTGCAGATCGTAGCCGAAGGTCTCAGGTCAATTCCGTCCGGGCGGCCGGAATGGGACCTGAGCTACGGGTGGTGGTTGTGTCGGCGTGCCTTGTCGTTCGCGCCAGTTCAACTGCGCCCTGATCTGACTTACTTCAGGGGCTAAAGCCCCTGCTTCTTGTTTTGTTGTGGGTCGCCCCTAAAGGGGCGACCCACAACGACGGCTTGGCTTGCACGCTTTCCTGCGGAAGAGGAAACAAGAACAGGGGCCTGCTCCCCAATTTTGCCGGATACATCTTATTTCACTGGGGCGCCGGGCGTGAAGAAATAGATGAGGGCGGCGCCCATTGCGGCGAAGATGGCGGCGTAGAGGAAACCGGCGGCGGGGCTTACGGCGGACCAGAGTGCGCCGACTGCGATACTGGAAATGAGGTCGCCGATGCCGTTGACTGTGGCGAGAACGCCGAAGCCTGAGCCTCGAACGTGCTGGGGAAGAAATTCGGCGGCGAGGGATTTTTCGAGGGATTGCTGCACGCCAGAGTGAATGCCGGCGAGGCCGAAGAGAACGATGAGGACATGCAGCGTGGGCGGCTCGAGAATGAAAGCGGCGAAGGTAATTGTGGCGATGAGATAGCCGGCTACGAGCAGGCCGCGCTTGCCGATGCGGTCGCCGAGAGCGCCTGCCGGATAGGACGAGGCTGCGTTCATGACATTGTAGAAAGTGTAGAGGCCGACCGAGATTGCTGCGGCGCGACCGGCGCCGACGCGCGGGGCGAGAATTTGGGAGGTGCGAAGAATCAGGAGCGTGGGGGCGAAATCGCCGATGCCGTGGGCGAAGACGCCGGCGAGAAAGTGCCAGAAATTTCTCGGGAGGTCGCGGAAGCTCGCGATCAGGTTTCGAGCCTCGTGCAATGCTTCGTTCTTTGAAGACGGCGCGAGCAGCGCGAACGCGACGGCGGCGGCGAGGCCGGGAGCGAGCGACCAGAGCAGAACGCTGCGCATGCTGATGATGGTGAGAAGCGCGGTGGCGCAGAGCGGGCCGAGGACGGCGCCGATCGTGTCCATGGCGCGTTCGAAACCGAAGGCGCGGCCTTCGTTGCCGGTGGCGACGGCGTCGGCGAGAAGCGCGTCGCGGGAGGGGCCGCGGCCGCCGCGTCCGATCCAGCCGAGAGCGCGGATGACGAGAATCGCGGGCCAGGTGTGCGCGAAAGCGTAAGCGAACGTAGAGAGGCCAGTGGCGAGATAGCCGATGATGCCGACAGGTTTACGCAGCGCGGGGCGATCGGCGATCCAGCCGCCGGCGAGTTTGGCGAAACTCGAGAGGCCGTCCGAGACGCCTTCGATGACGCCGAGCGCGTAGGCGGGCGCGCCGATACTCGCGAGGAATGCCGGAAGGATGGCGGTGGCAGCTTCGTGGCCCCAGTCGGAGAAAAGGCTGGCGAGGCCGATGCCGAGGACGCCGCGGGTGAGCCAGCGTTTTGAGGGCGGCGATGAATTTGCTGCTTTGGTCTGACTCACCTCGCCACCGGGTGAAAATCGAAATCGTCGAGCCCTTCGTCTGGGAAATTGTCAACCAGGTTGCCCACCGTGATGTTTGTGAGCTGACTTCTGTTTTCCGTCTGCATAATGAGTTCGACTAAATCAGCTGAATCGCACTCCGAGACTTCCATCAGAATTGCCTGGCGATCTTCTACTCGGTCGGAGCGATTCAATCTGCCAGAAGCGATGGCGGCAATGAGGCTGCGGAGCGGACTGAATGGTTCGCTGTTCAGCATGATGGGAGATATCTTAACGCGCGGTGGCGTCGCGTACGGCTGGGGCGGATTCGAGTTGCGGAAGAGCGGCGGCGAAGATTCGCTCGGCCCAGAAGCGGCGCTCGCTAGGGTCGAGCCAGAGAACTGGGGCACGCAGGTTGTTGAACGGCGGCGCGGCGAGAAGCTCGTTGAGCAGATCGTGGATGCGCTGCTGGAAGGCGCGATCTTCGGAGCGGAAACCGTCGGAGGGAATTTCGAATGCGACGGGCGGGACTCCGACGAGAAATGAGTAAGAGTTCATCCACCAGGCGAGCCAGGATTCGAGGTGAGGCCGGCGGCCGAATTTATTGACGAGGTAGCAATAGTTGTCGAGGACGGAGCGGTCGCAGATGACGTGGGGCGCGCGGCGGGCGGCGTCGAGTTCCGCGGCGATTTGCGCGTGGAGAATCCAGAGCTGGCCTTCGAGGGTGGTGGCGGCGTTCACCGGGAATGGAGATTGGCGCGCGACTTCGGTGACGAGTTCGACGTTGTAGGCGGATTTTTTCAGGAGCGAGCAGATTTCGTAGGCGAGGGTGGTTTTGCCGACTCCGTGAGTGCCGATGAGGGCGAGTTTCATTGTTGTTGGCGGCGCCGATGGCGACGATCTGTTTCTGGCACGCTTTTTCTAACACACTTTGTGCGATGTGAGAACAGATTGGAAACGGGAAGGAATGGTGGCACGTCTAGCGTAGAATCAAATGTTCTCAAATGCGGCTTTGACGGGTGGAGGATTTGAAGACGATGAACGCGCGTCGCGTAGGAGGGTTTCTGGCGATTGGGATGGCGGCAATGAGTGTGTGCGGCGGAGGCACTGTTTTGAAGGCGCAACAGAGCGCGGCGCCTGCGAAAAATTCGTTTGCGGCGGCGGACGAAAAGATTTTGACGGAGGTGCATGACCACAACGAGATCATGTCGAACCTGGAATATCTTTCGGACATGATCGGGCAGCGATTGACGGGGTCGAAGAATTTGAAGAAGGCGAATGAATGGACGAAGCAGAGGTTTACCGACTATGGGCTTGCGAATCCGCACTTGGAGTCGTGGACGATCGCGCACGTCTGGACGCGTGGAACGGCCACGGCGCGGATCGTGACTCCGGCGGAACACCCCCTGACGATTGCATCGTATGGATGGGCGTCGAATACGGATGGGCCAGTGCGCGGACCGGTGGTCTATGTGAAGGCGGAAAAGGTGGAGGACCTCGAACAGTACAAGGGGAAATTGAAAGGCGCGATCGTGATTACGAGCGAACCGCTGCCGCTCCCGGCTCCTGATGAGCCGGCGGCCAATCCTGTGTTGGTGCCTTACGGCGATTCGTTCTTGATGGTGCGGCCGCTGCGCCCGGGCGAGAAGCCGCGCGAGTTCGATGCGGGTTTTCGCAGATTTATCATGGCACGCAATGAGTTTTTCAAGAAGGAAGGAGTGCTGGCCGGCTTGACAGATTCGGGGAAGCCTGACGGGCTGTTGAACATGACAAGCCTGAGTGGGCGGCAATATGCGATTGCACCGATTCCGGCGGCGTTCGTGACATCGGAAGGCTACAGCTTAGTCTGGCGGTTGATGAAACGGGGGCCGGTGGAAGTGGAGATGGATATCAAGAGCACGATCGGGGATGGGCCGGCGACTGTTTACAACACGATTGCCGAAATTCACGGAGGCGAAAAACAGGATGAGATTGTGGTGCTCGGCGCGCATTTGGATTCGTGGGATCTGGGCACTGGGACGACCGACAACGGTACTGGTTCGATCGTGGTGCTGGAGGCAGCGCGGGCATTGCAAAAATCCGGCCTGAGGCCCAAGCGGACGATTCGATTTGCGCTTTTTTCGGGCGAAGAGCAAGGGTTGAACGGATCGCGCGCATACGTGCAGGCGCATCGCGACGAGATGCCGCGAGTCTCGGCGGCGCTGATTCACGATACTGGGACTGGACGCGTGACGAGCATCAGCTTGATGCGGAATTATGCGTCGCGCGAGGTGATGGATACGGTGGTGGCGCCGCTCCGGCCGCTCGGGCTGCTTGAATTGACGGAGCGCTGGATGACGGGGAGCGACCACGTGCCGTTCGACGAAGCAGGCGTGCCGGGATTTTTCTGCTTGCAGGATCCAGTGCAATATTTTGAGACGCACCATTCGCAGGCGGACACTTTCGATCAGGCTCATGAGGCGGACTTGGTCGAGGGTGCGCAGGTAATGGCGGTAGTGGCGTACAACTTGGCGGAACTGCCCGAGCTCTTGCCGCGGAAGCCGTTGAATCCGAGCGCTGCGGCGCAATAATTGCGATGCGAGCGGTGGTGCAGCGGGTAAGTCGAGCCAGCGTGAGTGTGGATGGGAAGATGACCGGCGAGATTGGACCGGGGCTTGTGGTGCTTGTCGCCGTGGGAAAAGAAGACACCGCTACGGCGGCGATCGCGATGGCGGAGAAAGTGGCCAATCTGCGGATTTTTGGCGATGACGCCGGAAAGATGAATCGCTCGCTGCTTGATACGGGTGGCGCGGTGCTGGCGATCTCGCAGTTTACTTTGTATGGCGATGCGCGCGGGCAGCGGCGGCCGAGTTTTATTCAGGCGGGGGCGCCGGCATTGGGGAAGGCGCTGTGCGAGGAGTTTGTACAGGCGCTGCGGAAGTTTGGAGTACGGGTGGAAACCGGAGTGTTTCAGGCGCATATGGCAGTGGAATTAGTGAACGATGGGCCTGTGACGATTTTACTCGATTCGAAGAAGGTGTTTTGATTTGGTGAGGCTATTGCTGGCGGATGCGATGAGTGTAAGAACATGCTTGCTGAGATAGCGGCCCTCGCGAAGCCGGGCTTTTGGAAATTTTGAATGGTTGCCGCGAGGAAAGGCGCACAGGCCCTTCGGTTCTCAGGGTAAAGCCTTCGCATCTCAAGGCAAGCAAGAATGCCTGTACCACTTAAGGTAAGTCGGGAGTGCGGGGATGGGCGAAATTTCGAGAATATTGGACCAGATGGAACGCGCGATGACGGGGGAGGCTTGGCACGGGCCAGCGCTTAATCAACTGCTTGAGGGGATTACGGCGGAGCAGGCCTCGAGGCACCCGGTGCGCGGCGCTCATTCGATCTGGGAAATAGTCAATCATCTGGCGGCCTGGAACCGGATCGTGCACCGGCGATTTGCGGGCACGCCGGATGAGGTGACTCCGGAGATGGATTGGCCGCCGGTGTGGGAAGTGAGCGAAGTGGAGTGGCGGCGGTCGCTCGAAAATCTGAAAGAAAGCCGCGCGCAATTTCGAGCCGCGGTATCGCAGGTGCGCGATGAGGAATTGCAAGCAGCGCCAACCGGCACGGAATGGTCGCGCTATGCCACTTTGCATGGCGTGATTCAGCACGACCTGTATCATGGCGGGCAGGTTGCGATTTTGAAGAAAGCGCTTGGCTGAGGGAGTGCGCCAACACATGAACGTTGCAGCGCGGCAGTTCGCAGGCGAGATCCGTTTAGCTCGACCGCAGGACTATCCGCGAATGGCGGAATTGGCAGGGCAGCTCGGTTATCCTTCGACCTCTGACGACATTGCGCGACGACTTACAGGATTTATTTCGACCGGCGAGCAAGTTGTGTTTGTGGCCCAATTGGCGGATGGTACGATCGCGGGGTGGATTGGCGCTTTTGTGTATCGCTGTGTGGAAGCGGACGCACGTGTTGAAATCAGCGGGCTGGTGGTGGACGAGCGTTTTCGCTCGCAGTCAGTTGGCCGGCTTTTGCTGGATCGCGCGGAAGCGTGGGCGCGGGAAAAGAGATTCACCGCGACTAGTTTGCGTTCGAATGTGATCCGCGAGCGGGCACATGCATTCTACGAACGGCAGGGGTACGAGCACACCAAGACGCAAAAATCGTTTCGGAAAAAACTATAGGCACGATGCCGAGTCCGTTTCCAGCGCAATTCAAGATGGACGGACCGGCGCTGTTCGATGTGTGCGTTCTGGCCGCCTGCTGGATGGGATTCGGTGTGATTCTCGTGATCGGGAAGCGCGGAGCTACGAAAACCGACGCGAAGCGCAGTCCGATTTCGCACTTGGGGTTTATGCTGCAGCTTCTCGGTTACGCGATTTGCTTTGCCTTTCCGCGGCCTGATTTGTCACCGATTGTCGCGATGCCGAAAGTGACCGAGTTGCTTTTGTCGGCTGTGATTGCAGCGATGGGAGTGATCTCGATTGGCATTTGCTACGCAGCGGCTCGCGCGCTTGGCAAGCAGTGGGCGCTTGTGGCGCGCGTAGTCGATGACCACGAACTGATCACGGAAGGCCCGTATTCACACGTGCGCAATCCGATTTACCTGGCGATGTTTGGCATGTTAGTGGCGACCGGGTTGACGATAAGCCGATGGCAGGCGCTGCTGGCAGGTATTTTGGTGTTTCTTATCGGAAATGAGATTCGGATTCGCACCGAAGAGAAGCTATTGCGCGAAACTTTTGGTTCGAAATTTGACGAGTACGCGTCGCGCGTTCCAGCGGTATTTCCCCGGCTGTTCTAGTCCGTCTCCTCGAGGCCAACTCAACGCTGCTCGATTGTACCCACGCTCAATCGTGTTCTTCCCTAAAATATCGTAATACGATATAATAATTCAAGCCGATGCGGAATGATAAACAGCAAGAGATTGACTACGGCTCGCTAGCGGATTTCCGCTATGAAATTCGCCGATTCTTGAATTTCAGCGAACAGGCGGCGCGAGAGGCAGGAGTCGAGCCGCACCAACATCAGGCCTTATTGGCAATCAAGGGTTTGATACCGAAGCAAAAAGCGACGATCGGCGTGCTCGCGGAGCGGCTTCAGGTGCAGCACCACACGGCTGTTGAGCTGGTGGATCGGCTCGAGAGGAAGGAATTGATTCGCCGCTCGCGAAACGGGTTAGACAAGCGCGAAGTAATCCTCGCATTGACCCGGCGCGGCGAACGTCTGCTGGCTGATCTCACGCTGGTGCACCGGGCGGAGCTTCGATCCGCGGGTCCTGTGCTCCTGCGAGCATTGAACAGCGTCTTGTTGCAAGCACGCTCCAGTTTGACGAACAGGCGACGAGCTGCGGGGGGACGGAACCAGGAGTAGAGAAAATGGCGAAAGAGAGGAAATCTGTGGAACGCGATAACTCGGCAGAGGGGATAGCTGCATTCCTGGAGCCGCTAGAGGGCTTTCGGCTAGGGTTTATTTCGTTGCTTGCCGCATTGATTGGAATTCTAGCCGGGTTAATCGCTTACGTTTTGTATGATTTAATCGGGCTTTTTACGAACCTAGCCTACTACCACGAGTGGTCATTTCATTTCCGAAGTCCCGAAAACACGCATCTCGGCCTGTGGGTCATCGTGACGCCGGTGATCGGCGGATTGATTGTGGGATTCATGGCCAAGTTCGGCTCAGAAAAAATCAAGGGACATGGAATTCCGGAGGCCATGGAAGCAGTGTTGACCTCGCGCAGTCGGATCGAAGCGAAAGTGGCGATCCTAAAACCGCTTTCGGCGGCGATTGCAATTGGAACGGGCGGCCCGTTTGGCGCGGAAGGTCCGATCATTCAGACGGGAGGTGCGTTCGGGTCCCTGGTGGGACAGTTCGTTTCCACCACGGCCGCTGAGCGGAAGGTGCTGCTCGCGTGCGGCGCCGGCGCGGGAATGGCGGCGACGTTTAACACGCCGATAGCGGGCGTAATCCTCGCGATCGAGTTATTGCTTTTTGAATTTCGTTCGCGTTCTTTCATTCCGCTGGTGATTGCGTGCACGCTGGCGACAAGCGTTCGCTCGGTTCTGCTGGGACAAAAGTCGATGTTTTCGATGGGCAACGTGAATTTCGATGCGCTGCGCGGTTTGCCTTTTTACGTGCTGCTGGGGGTGCTATCGGGAATCGCGGCGATCGGATTTACAAAATTGCTCTACTGGGTGGAAGACCAGTTTGACCGCCTGCCCATTGACGATTTGTGGCATCCGGCAATTGGGGCGCTGGGCCTGGGAATCATCGGATTTTTTGTGCCGCGCGTGCTGGGCGTGGGCTACGACACGATCTCAGACATTCTCAACAACAATCTCGCATTGAAACTACTGTTGCTGGTGGCGGTGTTCAAGGCACTGGCGCTGGTGATTTCGCTGGGATCAGGAACGTCAGGCGGATTGCTCGCGCCGATGTTCATGTCGAGTGCGGCGATGGGCGGGGCGTTTGCGATTGTGGTGAACATGATCGTTCCATCCGCGCATCTTTCGCCCGGAGCATATGCGCTGGTGGCGATGGCCGCAGTATTCGGAGCGGCGTCGCGGGCGACGTTTGCCTTTATCGTGTTCGCTTTTGAAATCACGCGCGACTACAACGCGATTCTCCCGCTGATGCTTGGTTGCGTGATTGCGGACATGATTGCGTTGCGCTATTTGCCGAGTTCGATCATGACGAAGAAGCTCGCGCGTCGTGGACTTTCTGTGCCGGAGTTCTACGAAGCGGGCGTGCTGAACGTTGTGAGAGTGAGCGAAGTGATGCGGAAAGATGTGCAGGCGATTCCTCCCGAAATGACGGTGGGAGAAATGGCCGAGCGAATGGCACAGCGAGAGCCCGGGTACGACATCACACAAGGCTTGCCGATCGCGGGTGAAGACGGGCGGCTAGTGGGAATCGTGACGCAGGGGGATTTGCTGCGCGCGCTCGAGGAGGATCCTGCGGGGCGAATGGCGGTGAGCGAAGCGGGCACTATGAGCCCGGTCGTTGCGTTTCCCGATGAGCTCGTATACGAGGCGCTTTTCCGGATGCTGAAACGCGATATCGGGCGGTTGCCGGTGGTGAGCCGGGAAGAACCGGATCAGATGGTGGGGTATCTGAATCGAGCAAGTATTTTGAGCGCCTGGACCCGGCAGTTGCATGAAGAAGCAGTACGGGAGCACGGATGGTTTCGGAGGATTCGCGGAGGCTTGAAAAGTCCGGAGATAGCTCGATCAGCTAAGTAAGCTGGGCTTGCTTGTGATTGGGGAAAAGAGCCGATGAGACGCCCTTCGGTGTCTCAGGACAAGCCGGCGCTACGGAAATGCATTATTGCTCGTAGGAACCTGAGCTTCTGAGGCTGGCCGTGCTTACGGCGAAATAAGTTTACCAGCCGCCACCACCACCGCCGCCGAAGCCGCCACCTGAGAATCCGCCTCCGCCGAAGCCCGACCCACCCGAACTGCTGCGCGGAGCGGAAGCCATCACACTGCCGGCGTGGGCGGACATCATGTTGAGATCGTTGACAAAAATATAAGGCACGAATCCGTTGCCATACGGCCCTGAATACCATTGCGGCGGTTGCATCGCGATTCCTGCGAACGCCGCCACCCACTTCTTTTCGCAACGCAGCGCCATGGCATAGGGCAAGAATTTCTCGAACATCTCGGGCGTTTTCACGATGCGTTCCAGGCGGTCGCTTTCGACGCGTTCAAGGAACTGTTCGAAGCCGAGAACTTTTTCAAATGTGCGCGCACCAGTGAGAGTGCGGGCGGGCATGAACCAGCCGAAAATGCAGATCACCGCGGCGGTGAGGATCGCAGCGATCACCCAGGTAAGATGCGCTACGCCTGTAGCCGCACCGAGTGCGCCACCGAACACGAAGAGCAGAATTCCTATGACGATACCGGCGGCGATATAGCCCTGACGAACCGTGTCCGGGCGATGAAGATAGTATCCGTCGGCCATCAAGGCATCGAAAATGCGGCTGCGAATCGCGGGCAGGTGCGTATAGAAATGATTCTGGAGATCGGAGAGCTTTACGGAGGTAAGCGAACCGTCGTCAAAAAGCGCGGAGAGCATTTCAAGTTCATGCGGGCGGACGGCGCCCCATTCAGTGGACGGTCGCTTGAGGTGAAAAATATATTCCTTGCTGTGCGTGAGGCCGAGGAGATGGCTTTCGTCCTTTTGTTCGATCGTGAGGTAGCCCTTCACGGCGAGGTCGACAAGAGTCGCGGTGATGTCGCGCATCGCAGCTTCGTTATCGACGAGCGTGCCGCACTCGCCGGGGGTCAGCTTATCGGGCGGTTCGTATTGCACCGCGATCGAAGCGCGCTCGGGGTCGCGGCCGCGCGTCCACCAGAGCCACAACATAATGAAGAACGCGATGGCGGGAAGAAACAGCGGCCAGTTGCTGCGAAGGTAAAGAGCGATTTTCGCAACAGTCGAAGGCGGATGAACGAACCCCTTGTCCCAGCCAGCCACGGCCGTGAGACCCTCGCGGTAGTACAGCGGATGATTCGTACTCACCTCGACGATGTTGCCCGTCGTTTCCACTTTCGCATCGCTCTCGCGCGATCCGTACGCGCCAGTGAAGGCGATAGCGTGCAAGCCGGTGACACCGTCTGGCAATTCGATTTTCGCTGAAGCTGTGCGGATGGGAGCGTCCCACTCGGCGCCGGTGACATTCCAGTAGAGCTCATCATGATCTTCGAAGAATCGAATTGCGTTCAGAATCCGATAGTGAACCATTACGGTCTTCGTCGCGTCCTGTGCGCCAGGCACCGAGATTTTGAATTTCAAGTAGCGGCCTTCGCGCTTCTGTTCGTATTTCAGCGCATGGCCGTGGTCATCGGTGACAGAAAGAGGTTCGAGAAGCAGCGAATAGTTCAGATGCTGCGGCGTATCGTACTCGACGGGGATCGTGCGGTAAATTCCATGCCAGAAACCGGTGAAGCGTGCTTCGATGATTTCCGTCACTTCGATGGTGCCATTGGTATTTACGGTGACAGTTTCATCGAAGCGTTGAATTGTGAGATCGCGAGCCTGCGCAGTTGGCGCCGCCAGAGACAGTGCGGAGATAAGCGCGAGAAGGCAGGGCAGGACTCTGAGGCGGAGCCGGGGCATGAGGTGCGAGCGCCTTAGGATGTGGCGCCGCCGAAGCTAACCTTGGGAACCTCGCGCTCCGCAGGTGTGCTGAGTTCGAAAAATTCGCGCGGCTTGAAATTGAACATGCCGGCGATAATATTGGAAGGGAACTGCGCGATTTTCGTATTCAGGTCGCGAACCACAGCATTGTGATAGCGGCGGGCACTCTGAATGCTGTCCTCGATCTGATTAAGCGTTGCCTGAAGCTGATTGAAGCTTTCCACGGCGCGCAGCTGCGGGTAAGCCTCGGCCAGCGCGAAAACCTGGCGCAAGGCGGCTGTGAGAGCGCCTTCCGCTTCTGCTTTGGCCGCCGGACCCTCGCTACTCATCGCGCGGTTGCGGGCGGCGACGACACCTTCCAGAGTCCCTTTTTCATGGGAGGCATAGCCCTTCACGGTTTCGACGAGATTTGGGATCAGGTCGTGGCGGCGCTTTAGTTGCACGTCGATGTCAGACCAGGCGTTGTCACATTGCACCTTGAGGCTGACGAGGCCGTTGTACATTGCCACGATAAAAAAAACCAGCAGCACGAGAACTACAGCGGCAGCAATCAGCATTGCGCGCCTCCCGGAATGGCTGGAACCGGCTTTCGGCCGCGATCCTTGCGGCTCAGGATACGGCGGGATGGAGATGGAGTAAAGCGCATAGCGAGTTGGGCTCTTGCCAGGTACCCTATTTCGGGGGCTTGAGGCTGGGGTCGAGGCGCTCGGCTTCTTTGAATTCCGCCGCTGCTGTCTCGTCGTTGAGCCACTGCAGGCAGATTGCGAGATTGTAATGCGCGCGGGCTGAGTCCGGGCGGAGGCGAATGGATTCGCGATACGCTTCAGCTGCCGGACCGAACTGGCGTTTAGTGAAGAGCGCATTGCCGAGATTGAAGTAGGCGTCGGCGTTGTCCGGCTGCGAGGCGATTGCTTCTCGGTAGGCAGCTTCGGAAGCTTCGGCATCGCCGGAGTGCAAAAGAGCTGCACCGAGGGCAATCTGCGCTTCGGCCAGGCCGGGTTGCACCGCGAGCGCTTTCGTGTAGCTGTCAATCGCTCGCTTCGAATCTTTCTGGCTCATATACGCGTTGCCCAAATTGTAGAGTGCATGCGCATTCTTGGGGTTCAGCGCCAGGCCTTTTTCGTATGCCGCGATGGCTTCCGGGAATTTTTGCTGTTCCTGGTAAGAGCTTGCGAGATTGAATTCCGCTTCAGCTTGATCGGGTTTTAGTTCGAGACTTTTCTGCAGGCTGGTGATGGCTTCGTCGAATTTATTTTGACCGTGCAGCAGGTGGCCGAGTTCAAACCACGCGTGCGCGTCCTTGGGGTTGTCGGCGACCACCTGGCGATACGCGGCGATAGCGTCCTCGGTGCGTCCGGCATTTTGCAACGTGGAAGCGTAATTGGCTCGAACATCGGAAGCTTTTGGTTCGACCTCGAGGGCTTGCTGGTAAATTTTTATCGCGCCATCCCAATCTTTTTTTGAAGCCAGAGCAGCAGCGAGATTGTTCATGGCGTCAACGTACTTCGGCGAGAGATCGATGGCTTTGCGATAGGCCTCTATGGCGTCGTCGGCGTGCCCTTGCGTAAACAGAACAACTCCCATGCCATTGTAGGCTTGCGGGAAATTGGGCTGGAATTCCAGCGCTTTCCGATAGGCGGCTAGCGATTCGTCCAGCTTGCCTTTGTGGAAGAGGGCGAGACCGAGATTGCTTTCGGTGATCGCGTCGGAGGGCTTCAGGGCAAGGGCTTTATTGAAATCAGCGATGGCTTCGTCGTCCTCGCCTTTGGCGTCGAGAGCGAGACCCAGGTTGCTGTCGGCTTCCGGGAAGTTTGGATCGATGGCGAGCGCCTGGCGGAATTGCTTAATGGCTTCGTCGATTTTGCCCGCTTTGTAAAGTTCGAGGCCGCGATTATTGAATTCGACCGCTTGATTGTGGGAGGCGACTTGGGATTGCATGCCATTTGCTGACGAAGGCGAAACAATTGCGAAAAGCAGCAGAAAGCCGCAGATCGACGTTGTCCTCAACCCCGCCCTCCGAGAAGCCGCCGAAAGCATAGCACAGTCAAAAGGGTGGCCGACGAAGCCAGGCGAGTATCGCTAGTGTTAAGGTCTGATTTCAGCTACGCTAGCGCGCATAGAGCGAACAGGTGGGTTGGACCCCTTCTAGCCACTTGGGATGCTTTTCAGTAACATTCAGCGCAGCCGTATTCGGTATCGAAGCATACCTCGTCGAAGTCGAGCTGGATATCGGTCCGGGCTTTCAGGGCTGTTTCAGCGTCGTCGGTTTGCCCGATATTGCCCTCAAAGAAAGCCGCGAGCGGATCAAGTCCGCTGTGCGCAACTGCGGATTTGATTTTCCCTTCAGCCAAGATGTACGGCCTCGGTCGCGGGGCCTTGCTTAGTTGATCCTGCGGCGGTGGATTGACTTGTGCGCGCGCGGTGTGTTACGCATACTGCTCTTTTAAGGTGTCCCCTCGACGTCGGATGGCGGCCAAAACTCAACGAATCGAGATCACGCTGGAGACGCTGCTCGAGAGCGTGGATCTCGCCGAAGTAATTGTGATGCGCATCGCGGAAGCCGCAGGTTTCAGCGAAGAAGACATTCACAAAATGGGAATGGCCGTTCGCGAAGGCGTAATCAACGCATATAACTACGGAAATCAGCAGATTCGCGACAAAAAGATTTTCATGACGGTGGAGCTCGAACCCGACAAAATGATTGTCCGGGTGCTCGATCAAGGCAAGGGATTCGAACTCACCGAGGTGCCCGATCCGTTGGCCGAAGAGAATCTCCTGCGCACCTCGGGCCGCGGCCTGTTTCTGATGCGCGCGTTTATGGACGAATTCAACGTGCACACCGCCCCCGGAGGCGGTGCTGAGCTGGTGATGGTGAAGAAACTCCCCGAACCAGTTTCCGGCAACGGAAGCTGACAACCGGAGTAGAATTAAAGCAACGAGGTTCTACCGTGGCCCTACAAGGCACATGCCGTGAGATTAACGACGTCGCGATTATAGACTTCAGCGGAAAGATCACTCTGGGCGAGGGTAGCTCCACGCTTCGCCGCACCATTAAGGAATTGATTGACAAGGGTCACCGCAAAATTGTCCTCAATCTTTACGACGTGGATTACATCGATAGCTCAGGCATCGGCGAGCTCGTCAGCGGCTATACCACGGTGCGTAATGCGGAAGGCGAGTTGAAGCTTCTTCATTTGACGAAACGCGTGCACGACCTGCTGCAGATCACCCGGCTATTCACGGTTTTCGATGTGCAGTCCGACGAAGAAACCGCGCTGCGTAGTTTCCGCTAGGCTCTAATCGCGGCTCAAGACGCAGGCAACGCATGGTCTGCGGGGGTCTTTGTGATACCATTTTTTCCGTAATTCACTGAGTTAAGGAGCGGCTTTGGCGCATATTTCCCGGAAAGAACTGAAAAAAGACGAGCTGCGCGACACGCTGGCGCAGGGCGCCGAAGCGGTGCTGTCTCATCAAAGTCTCACGCTCTACATTGTGGTTGCGGCCGCTGTGATTGCCCTGGGTTTCTTTGGCTGGCGGTCATATACCGAGCGCCAAACGGTGAAGGCCGCAGCCGCATATAACGATGCGATGAAGGTGTTTCAGGCACGAGTGCGCACTCCGGGCGAGCCACAGGAACCGAACGAAGTGAGCTACGTCGATGAGAAAAACAAATACACCGACGCGGCGACGAAGTTTCAGGATGTGGCGACGAACTATCCGCACACGCGGCCCGGGCAGCTTTCGGCTCACTACGCTGCTCTCAGCCTCGAAAAGCTGGGCAAGAATGACGACGCGAAAAAATGGCTCAAAGGCCTTGCCGATGGCGATTCCGATTTCGCAGCAATGGCAAAATTCGAGCTGGCGCAGTTAGCGGATCGCAACGGTCAAGGCGACGAGGCCGTGAGCCTCTATCAGCAGCTAATTGCCAAGCCTGGTGTGCTGGTTCCCAAGCCGGTGGTGATGTTGGCGCTGGCCGAGCACTACAGCCAGAAGAATCCAGCCGAAGCGGCCAGACTGTACGCACAGATCAAGTCCGAATATCCGGACACCCCGATCGCAAATGAAGCGGACCAGGAGCTGGCGCTCCTTCCCGGCAAGTCCTAATCAATCTTCCGGCTGGCCCGGCCCTCCACGTTCTTTCGAAACCCAACCTTACACGCTAAACTGAGCTTGATGCAGCTTGCTCCCTATGCGATGGACGTACGCCGCTCGCGCGGGCGGCGCTACCCGGAGACTCCCCATTCCTATCGCAATGATTACGCACGCGACCGCGACCGAGTCGTCCATTCGCGAGCGTTCCGGCGGCTTGAAGCGAAGACCCAGGTTTTCACCACGCGCTTCTCCGACCATTTTCGCAATCGTCTCACGCATACGCTGGAAGTGACCCAAATCGCTCGCACTGTAGCCGCTGCATTGGAACTCAATACAGATCTCACTGAGGCGCTAGCGCTGGCCCACGACATTGGGCACCCGCCCTTTGGTCATGCCGGCGAAAAGCAGCTCGACAAGCGCATGCGCGAGCACGGCAGCCGTTTCAACCACAATCTGCACGCTCTACGAATCGTCGAGCAGTTCGAACAGCGCTACCTGGATCATCGGGGCCTGAATCTCACTTTCGAGGTGCGCGAAGGCATCATCAAGCACTCGCGAGATTATTCCGCGGCGGATTTTCCGGATCTCGCGGAATATCTGCTCGAAGAGCGGCCTCCCCTCGAAGCGCAGCTCATCGATCTGGTGGATGAAATCGCCTACAACACAGCCGATCTCGACGACGGTTTCGAAGCCCGCCTGCTCGATCTCGAGCAACTGCGCGAAGAAGTGCCCGTCTTCGATGCCGCTTATCGCGAGGTGGACCGCACACACCCGAACGGATTGCAAAAACTGAAATTCAATGAGGCTTTGAAGCGCGTGCTCGACCCGCTCGCCACGGATCTAATCGGGCACACACGTTCGCAATTAGAAGAAAGTGGCGCGAAATCCGTGGACGATATACGCGGATTGCCGAAGCGCCTCGCATCATTCTCTGCACAGGTCGCTGAACAGAATGGACGCTTGAAGCGATTCCTTTTTTCGCACCTCTATTCTCATCCGGCAATCGCAGACGACCGCAGCCGCTCCATTGCGGCACTAGATGATTTGTTCCGGTTCTTCTTGGAACATCCCGAGCGCATGCCGGAACACTATGCCCGCATGGCCAAAGAGGAACCGCCACATATTGTGGTCTGTGATTACGTCGCAGGCATGACGGATCACTTTTTGCTGCGCCAATGCCACGAGCTCCTTGGTACTCCAATCGGTTCTCCTGCCCCTGCTCCGTAAGCCCAAGAGGGTCATTGTTCGTTACGCATCAAACTTAGAATCTTCCACAGGTGGCTTCCTTGACATCGCGCCTACCGGACATATAATGGATTTTCGCTGCATTTTTGCGGAGAAAACGATGTTTTTGGACGTTAACGAACTCGCCCTCCGTAAGACCCGAATCCGCAAGAGCTATTCGCCCGGTACGCTCGATTTTCACTCCGGGGAATTCCGTCAGGTGGAGCCGCTGGAGGTCCGCGCGACGGCTGAACTCGTAGATGGGCAGATTCGGGCCTACGGTAACTTGCACACCCGCGTGGAGTTAGTGTGCGCTCGTTGCCTGGACACTGTCGTCGAGGAAATCAGCCGGGACTTCGATCTTTACTACCGGCCGATGACTTCCATCTCCGCCGGTGACGAGTTTCACCTGAATCTCGACGACACCGAAATCGCGTTCTTCGAAGGCGATGGGCTGTTTCTCGCTGATGTCCTGGCGGAGCAGGTAAACCTCGCGATTCCCATGAAGATTATTTGCCGCAGCGATTGCCGCGGACTCTGCCCGCACTGCGGAGCAAATCTCAATAACGAAGAATGCCGCTGCGAAAAGCACGGGTCTGATCCCAGGCTTGCGCCGCTCGCCCGCCTGAAGCAGGACTGGTTCAAAAAGCAATAAAACGCTACACTATCTTTTTCCATTTTGGCTGCCTTTGTCGCAGCCTGCCATGAGGAGCTGTAATGCCGAATCCGAAACGACGACACTCCAAGCGGCGCACGAGCAACCGGCGCGCGCACGATCATCTTCACAAGCTGCCGCTCACGGAGTGTCCGAACTGCCACGAAAAGAAGTTGCCCCACCAGGTGTGCCGCGCCTGCGGTTATTACAAGGGCCGTGAAGTGATTGACACCAAGAGCAAGACAGCCTAAGTTTTCCTCACCTGTATTTCCAAGCTGGCACATTTGATGACTACCATCGCTATGGATGCAATGGGAGGAGACCACGCGCCTCGCGCGGAAGTGGAAGGCGCCGTTCTGGCGGCCCGCGAGTTAGGGTCGCGGATTTATCTGGTAGGGATTGAGGCCACCTTAAAGCAAGAGCTGGGACGCCATCGGCATCGCGGGTTGCCGATCGAAATTGTCAACGCCACGGAAGTGGTGACGATGAGCGATTCTCCCGCGTACGCATTTC
>Ga0126371_10000748_pt1 | contig 27230 bp, 15 predicted proteins | sample PanSoiMetaPlot_4_FD_110145 | JGI IMG/M metagenome (GOLD analysis project Ga0126371, IMG submission 110145) | Tropical forest soil microbial communities from Panama - MetaG Plot_4 | ecosystem: Environmental > Terrestrial > Soil > Tropical forest > Bulk soil | place: Panama | collected 2016-02-17 | reverse complement strand
TGAGTGGATTTTGCTGGCGAAGGGGAACAAACAGATCTATACGGTGTCCTCGCCATATTATTTGCCGGAGTCGGCCCGACAGGCGCCCGGGGAAGGGTGAGCGGAGTTGGTCGCAGAAACGCTTACTACCCAGCCGATCTTACCCTTGTCCACTACAAACCACACACCAGTCGGTCAGGCCAGCGGTCATCAAACATCCGCGACGAACTGGGCGCCGTCTTTCACGTAGCCATAGGCCATGCGTGGCGTGTTGAAAGCGAAACCCGGATGGCCATTTTTGTCGAGAAGTATGAGGCCGCCAGTGCCTTTTCCGCGATTGGCGAGAAGCTGCACCGCCGCTTGAGCCGCGCGCATCGGCGTAGAGCTGGCCGGACGAAGAAAGTCCGTCGCGGTTTTCGCCATGACGACTCGCATGATCGCTTCACCATAGCCGGTCGAAGAGACACCTCCGGTTTCGGCGTCCGCATAACAGCCACAACCAACCAGCGGGGAGTCACCGACGCGTCCCGGGAGCTTGCAACAGGTGCCGCCCGTCGACGTGGCGGCGAAGAGCCGGCCTTGCGCATCGAGGGCAACAGCGCCGACCGTTCCCTGTTCGTGGCCGCGATGATGTTCAGCGGCGTGAGAATCCTCGCGGCAGCGGAGCCAGGCTTCGCGCTCGACCGGCGAGATGAGGTCTTCCGGATCACAGAGAGGAACGCCATGCTGGCCAGCGAAGCGTTCCGCGCCTTCAGAGACCAGCATCATATGCGGGCACTTTTCGAGCACCGAGCGCGCGGCGCGGATGGGATTCTTAATGCGCCGCAGGCCGGCAACCGAGCCGGAGCGGAGAGTGGCCGCTTCCATGATGATGGCGTCGCACTCGACATGCCCGTCGAGCGTGAGGTGCGAGCCGTAGCCGGCGTCGAAAACCGGATCGTCTTCGAGAACCATGATGGCGGACTCGATCGCGTCAAGCGCGTGCCCGCCGTCTTTGAGGACGCTCCAGCCGGCATTAAGGGCCCGCAGGCAACCTGCGTTACATGTATCAACAGCTTCGTCGGGAATATCCCAGGCTCCGCCGTGGACGATGAGAGAGGGTCGCATGGGTACAGAGCATAGCAGACTCGCAGAATTAGCCCGCAATCGGTATTGGTGATTGGCCACAAAGGCTGCAATGAGAATTACGAGCGGCCGGCTGGAAATCAGATGAAGAAGTCAAGCGCGAACAGAACCAGGCCGAGGATAAGCAGGAAGGCGCCAAAGGTGAAGCGGCGTTGGGACAAGCGGCTGACCGAGTGAAGCACGCCTGCGGGAATGACACGGAGACGGGATTCGGTGCGCGGGAGGTAGAACGGTCCGACACATTCAAAGCGCGACAAGTTGCGGCGAAAGGTGGAAAACTCGTCTTCGACCCAGAGAGAAAGTTCTTCGCGGTGACGCCAGAGGTAGAGCGTACCGAGGAGAAAAACACCATAGCCGAGACATGTCAGAAGGCCAAGAGTTGGACCAGCACCCCAATACAACATAGCACCTCACCGCGGGCTGCGCGGTTGCTTGATCTTAATCCTCGTCATGAATGGTGACGAGCCGAACGATCTCGAATTCTTTCTTACCGGCAGGTGTGACCACCTGCACTTCATCGCCGACCTTGCGATTGAGAAGCGCGCGGCCGATGGGCGACGTTGTGGAAATCATGCCCTGGTCGACATCGGCTTCCTCGCTGCTCACGAGCTTATATTCGATTTCGACGCTTTTCTGGACGTCTACGACAACGATCCGCGAACCGTAGCCGGAGCGGTCCTTGGGAATGTTGGTGAGATTCAACATGCCGAGATCGCCCATGCGTTTCTTGAGCTGGCCGATCTTGGCGTTGACGTAGCCCTGGCGCTCCTTCGCATATTTGTACTCCGCGTTTTCAGAGAGGTCACCGTGGGCGCGCGCGACGGCAATTTCTTTGGGGAGTTCGACGCTAAGTTCGTGCTCGAGGGCATCGATTTCCAGCTGGAGTTTCTTTTTAATCTTTGCGAGAGGGTCCGACATAATTTTCCGGGTCAGAGAAAAATGATGCGGAGTTCGGCCGGGGCCGCCCTCCGCTACACGACATTATAAATGGTTGGGAATTGGCGAGACAAGTGAAAACGGAACCAAGCGGGCATTCTGGCTTCAATAACCTCCCTATTATCAATGCGTTGGAATGGACATCGGAAGTCACTGCACTTTGAGTTCAACGTCTTGGGAAAGGGATTTTCCAGCGGCGTCGGAGATCGAAAGCGTGTAGAGGGTGGTTTTTTTGGGCGAAACTTCGAAACATCGGGAGTGCGAGGGCCAGACGGCAGCGACCGGGGGACGCAGGGTGACGGCCTTGGCGTTCGCCACGTCGTAGCAAAGCTGGGCGGACTGGCCCGGGCCGATGACGTTCGGAGAAGCATAGAAACCACGGATGGCCAGGTCAGAGCCGCCAAGCTGTTCGACAGTGCTCAGATCGTTTTTGCGGCGCTGTTGTTCCTGTTGTTGACGAGTTTGTCGGTCGTAACGACGGTTCGAATCATAGCGCGCATAGAGAACATAGAGGACGTACAGCCCGACACAAGCAAGGATGAAGGAGGAATAAAAGAACGGATTTCTGAACCGAGACTTTCTGAAAGATGGAGTTTCCGAAGGAATCATGATGGACCGGCTCCTAAATCCCTAAAAACCATTGTAGCGGGAGCAAAGGCGCATAAGAAAGGAAGGTCCGAACCTTGCCTTTTACCCGGTTGCTCGCCGGAACGAGAGAATTCAGATAGACTTCCCCTGACCATGAGCCGACTGACGAGACGATCCATGATCAAAAGAGTCGTTTCGGACGCAGCCGCTTTTTCGCTGGCGGCTTCACCCGCCCTTTCCTTGGGAATCGATATGCAAACGACACCTCGTAAAGGACGGATCAAGCAATCCGCTTCCCGATGGTGCTACAAGAACATTCCTCTCGATGAGCTGTGCGCGAAGGGCGCGGCAATGGGGTTGAAGGCCATCGATCTGCTGAACGAGGATGAATGGGAACTGCCGCGGCGCTACGGGTTGATCTGCAGCATGGGATACGGAGGCGGAGGAGAGATCAAGAGCGCCCTCAACCGCGTGGAAAATCACGCGAAGATCGAAGAGGCGTTCCGGAAGAGCATCCCGAAGGCAGCGAAGCTCGGGGTGCCGAACGTGATTACATTTTCGGGAAACCGCGAGGGAATGTCCGACGAGGAGGGAGCAAAGAACTGCATCGCGGGTCTGAATCGCGTGAAAAAGATTGCCGAGGACGGTGGAGTCACCATCTGCCTGGAGCTGCTGAACAGCAAGGTGGACCACAAGGACTACATGTGCGACCACACGGCGTGGGGAGTACGGGTAGTCGAAGCGGTCGATTCGCCAAACGTGAAGCTGCTTTATGACATTTATCATATGCAGATTATGGAAGGAGACCTCGTACGAACGATCCGCGACAACATCCGGTGGCTGGGACACTTTCATACCGGCGGGGTGCCGGGCCGGCATGAACTGGACGACACCCAGGAGGTCGAGTGGGCCGGGGTAATGCGGGGAATTCTCGCGACCGGATACACGGGCTACGTGGCCCACGAATTTGTGCCAACGCGGGATCCGTTGAAGTCGCTGGAGGAAGCAGTCACGTTGTGTGACGTGTGAGATTCAGAAGTGTCTGTCGCCGACAGTCGGCTAAGCGGGCCGGTCAAAAGACCGGCCCTGTTATTTTTTACGCCATCCAGGAAAGCAGTTGCGGAAGGGTTGCGGCGGCGGCGGAGACCGTGCCGCGGGGCAGCGCAGGAGAGATGGCAACCGCTTCCTTGTGGTTTTCAAACCAGACCAGGAACATGGATTTCTCGGAGCCGGGGAGGCGCTGCTGATTGATCCAGTTGTAGTAAGCGCCCATATCCGCGTCGACCAACGACCCTAACAGATCAAGCTGCGGGGGAGCATTGCTCGGTGCCAACAGCTCAACCATGGGCTTTTGGCGCTGACGCGGAGCGAAGCGTACTAATAAGGATACAGGTTGCGCGCGACGAAGCGCTTCGCGGGCGGCCCACTGGGTGAAGCTGGTGCTGAAGATCTGGGTGCCGGAACCCTCGGTAAGGAGCTTAACTTGGAAGCGATCGAGGATCTCGTCGCCTGAGGGGTTGAAGCCGAGGTCGGCGGGGCGGAGCTGGGCCATCGTGGTGCGCAGGGACTCAGGACCGACGCCGGATCTGCGAGTTTCGTTCTGAATTCTCTCCAACAAAGCGGTACGGGCAGAAGCCAGGCCTTCATAAGACACGCAGGTAAGGCTGGCGTCGTGAGACAGGGCCCGGCCACCGTCGATGTACCAATGACCATAGGGGGTAGGGCTTGCTTTGGCGCGCGTCGTGACGGCGTCGAGCAATTGCGGAAGACCGTTTTCGGGATTCACGGCGGTAAAGTAAGCCCCCTGAGGACGGAGTTTGCGGAACAGAGGCTCGTCTGGCTTGTCCACTCCCTGGCCTATGATGGCGATGCCCATGCGCGGTTGGGTCGGCGCTTCGGGCGGTACCGCAGAGCGCAGACGTTCCGCGTAGTTGATGGCGGCCCTGCGGAAGGCGTCCATTTGATGGGTTGTCCAGAGGTGGGCCGATAGCTGTTCTACGTATTGCGCCGGATTGTTGACCCAATCGAACTTCTCCAAGGCGGGAGAGAGCTGGATCGCAGAAAACTCGCGAAACCAGTCGGTGTTGTCCGATGCCGACAGGCTGCGGAGATTCTCGAGTTCTCTCTGGAGAGCACGGCGCTCGACAGGGAATTTATAGTCGTATTCGATCACCTCGCGCAACAGACTTGGCAGAAAACTCGGTGGCACACGCTGGAACGCGGGCAGGTAGTCGAGAGCGAGTTTTTTCGCCTCAGGGGGATAGGCGTTGAACTGTTCGGGTTTGAGATCCCCGGGTAGCATGGCGGTCACAAAAGCTCCGTAATTGGATGGCCGTGCGATTGGGAAGCCGAAAATCCCATCATGGAGCCGATGGTCGGAACCAGATCCAGACTGTCAAGCCGACGATCGAACACCACGCCCTCGCGTATGCCCGAGCCCAGGGCCATCATCCAGGTGGTGCGGGAGGGCACATCGCCGGTGCGATGGTGCTGGAAACCGTTGCCGCCAGCGTCTTCGTCGGCGTCGCGACCAAAATCGGGAAGGATCAGGAGGGTGGTCTTTCCCGCGTATTCGGGCTCGCTTTGAGCGAGCTTCCAGAGTTCGCCGCAAAGGCGGTCGGTGCGGCGGATGCCTTCGATATAGAGGGAGTAAGCGCCGGCATGCGCGACATCGATGTCGTGCAGTGTGACCCAGAGGAGACTAGGGGCGAGCTGCTTCATGAGTTGACGAACGATGTAGACCGAAAGCTCATCGGCACTTGAGAGCGTGAGGGCGTGGTTTTTGAAGTCGTCCACCGAGAGCTTGAGAAGATTTTCCATTTGTTCGAGTTCAAAGGTATTGCCGCCGAGCTGAGGAGCATAAAGCGGGGTTTCGTAGCTATCACGGAGAAGATGGCTGTAGTCGGTGGCACCGGAGCTGGCGGCACTGAGCAAGTGCTTGGGAAGGATGACGCGCGCGCCGGTACCGGGCCCATAGGCACGATTACTGCTTTCACCGATGCGGTTGAAGCCATTGCTGGGCGCCACAACCCAGGCGTCCGAGGCGGGACGCTTGCGTTCCTTCCGAAAATATTCGAAGACAGTCGGAGAGTCGGGAGACACGGCGGCAAAGTTGTTGAAGGTCTCATAGGCGCCCGTGGCAAGGCTGGCCGTGGCGACGTAGTGGCCGAGGATGCCACGGTTGACAACCTGGGTGAAGAAGGAGGATTGCGGAATCAGTTCCTTCATGAGGTGAGGGATATTTTCCTGTCCTTCGGGAGCGAAGGTTTCCTGATCGCGGGCCCCGCCACCAAAGGTGATGACGATGACCTTTCGTTTGGACTGAGGCGTCACGCCCGAAACGAGCGGAGAAGAATCCAGCAGCGCGCTGCCAAGCACCAGACCCGAGGCGGAACGGAGAAATTCGCGGCGGGTGAAAGAGAGCTGCTGGGAGATCTGGACAGGTGAGGTCACGGCTTTGCCTCGCTTCCCTGCTTCGAAGAATAAACGAACTGACGGATTTCGGCGCGCTGCTTGTCGAGATCAGAAAGGTGTTGCGTGCGGAGCTGCTGGTAGGTTCTCAGTTCTTCCTGGGCGAGGTCGTTTTCTCCAGTGCGGACATAGGCTTGCGCCAGGCGGTAGTGCACGTCGGCGAGATCCGGATTGAGCTCGCGGGCTTTGAGATATTCGGGGATGGCTTCGCGATATTTGCGCTGGTCCGAATAGAGATTGCCGAGTTGCAGATGCGCTTCTGCCAGATTGGGAGCGAGCGCGATGGATTTTTTCAGCAGGGATTCGATCTGCGAGAGATCGACGTTGGGGTCCTGGGCGCGTTTGCCCTTCCAGAGACTGACCGCGTAGTAGTAGAGGGCTTGGCCGCTGGCGGGCTCAAGTTGGGCATAGCGGCGAAAGCGCTCGATCACATCTTCGGCTTGGCTCGGGGAGCTGTCGAAGGCGCGGGAAAGGAACGGATAACCGCGAGGGTCTGAGGGTGCCAGATCCGCGGCGCGCAGCAAGGATTTGACGGCGTCATCGTATTTGCCTAGTGAGTAGTAGGCCATACCGAGACCGATGGCCATGCGAGCAGAATTGGGAAAACGTTCGAAGCCTTTTTGGAAGACTTCGATGGCGGGTTCGAGCGTACGGTGGAGGAGAAGTTCGCTACCCCAGTCGAAGATATTGGATTCACTGGGATCCATGTGGGCGGCAGCCTGATATTGGTTAACGGCAATGACGAAATTGCCGGATTTCTCCTCGACTTCGGCGAGGAGGTTGTGGAGTTCCGCGGTGTCTTTTTGCTTGAGGAGGGACTGAGCGAGCTCCCGCGCTTCGGGCAAGCGATTGGCCAGGAGGTAGGCGAGCGCGAGGTCGTAGCCATTGTCATAGGCGGATGGCTTGGCGTGCTGGGCGCGCTCAAGATAGGGAATGGCTTCGGGGAATTTGTTCGAGCGGGCATAGAGTTCGCCGAGATTGTGATTGGCGTCGTAGGAGCCGGGCTCGAGCGCGACGGCTTTTTTGAATTGCTGTTCGGCGAGATCGGGCTTGCCGAGTTCGAGCAGATTGTTACCGAGGTTGGTGCGCGCCGAAGCGGAGTTGGGATTAAGGCGGACGGCCTTTTCAAGATGCTCCCGCGCCCTCTCGTTCTGAGATTGGGCCGCGTAGACCAGACCGAGCAGTTCGTGGACTTCAAAACTTTCCGGTACCTGCGGAAGGATTTTTTCGAGTTGCGCGGCCGCTTCGGGATAGCGGCCAGCTTCGTATTGAGCGACAGCGGATTGAAAGTCGCGATCGAGATTATTTTGCTCGACCGCGGCAGCAGGCGGCTCGGTGGCACAAACAAGAACGGCCAGGAGAGCGAAGGCCATAAAAGAAGCCCTGAGAATCACGATGGGATTATGGTAGCACCGGGTTAGACGGAGCAAAAAAATCCGGGAAGGGGCTCGCTTTGAGCACCTTCCCGGCGGGGTGATGACGGGTCGACTAGAAGATGAATTTCAGAGCGAACTGGATCTGCCGTGGGTCGTACGGGTTGTCACGGGTGGATCCGATTTCGCCGAAGTTGGCGCTAGTAAAGTTGCCCGAACCACCGACGGCTACTACGCCATTGCCGCCGAAATTTGGAGCGTTGAAATTCGGGTGGTTGGTAATGTTGAAGAACTCCGTGCGGAACTGCAGGGTCGCGCGTTCCTTGATCGGGAAGTTCTTAAAGATAGAGAAGTCCAACCGATGGAAGCCGGGTCCCGGCACTTCGGTGATTCCGCCGAGAGCTGCGGCGCCCGACAGCGGAACACAGTCAGGCCCTCCCGTGTAAAGCGGCGTAGCGGGACCGGGGACTCCGCCAGGACCGAGCACACAAGGTTGCGTGAACGCGCCTCGGTTTCCGTACCAATTCAGCTTGCCGTTGGCATCGGTGTACAGCCCCAGCTTGGGCGACTGCCCTTTCACAAACAGTGCACCGCAGGCCAGGCCAGCTGCAGTTGGCGTGGGACAAGAGATCTGGATCGGCTGGCCGTCCTGCAAGGTCGTCAGCCAGTTGAGGCTCCAGCCGCCAATGACTTGATTTCTCCAGCCCGTGGCATCTGAGCCCCACCTCTTGCCTTTGCCGAATGGCAAGTCGTAGCTGCCGCTGAAATGGAAAACATTGCGGATGTCGAATGGCGCAAGACCATAATCGAAGTGCGGGCCGAAGATGCCAGGGGCACGGTACCCATTGACGTCCTGCCCGCTCGTGTTGATGCTGCCGCCATTCAACAGATCGTGCGAGTCGGTGAGAACCTTGGAATAGGTATAGGTAGCAAGGAGGCTCAACCCAGAACCGAAGCGTTTTTCGACCTTGGTCTGCAAACCGTGGTAGTTGCTGGTGCCTTCGGTGGCCGCATAGCTGGCGCCGTGGCTGAAATCCGGGAACGGAACCAGCGTATTTGTCGGCGTAGTCTGCCCGGTGATGGAGGTCGCATTGTTGCTGCCGGGGAAAATCTCCAAATGTCGCGCAAGCGAAGTCACATAAGCGGCTTGCACAGCGATGGTTGGGGTGAGCTGATATTGAACCGTGAGGTTGCCACCCATGTTGTAGGGCGTTTTATAGTTAAATTGAATGCCGCGCAATTGCAACCCGCTGGCATTGACGATGGAGGGATCTAGCGGCGTGCAGGAAAAGCCTGTTGAAAGGGTGCCTGTCCCGCCGGGGCCTGCCGTGTCGCAGCCCGGGAACAAAATCGGCGTCAAACTGCTGTCTCCGTTTGGCTTGAAGTCAAAGCTGAACTGGAACGGATAATTTTCGCCGATATTCGGCGAGTATCCACGATTCTCAAAACCGTTATAGAAGATCCCGAAGCCGCCGCGAACCACAAGTTTGGGAGTGGCTTGGTAGGCAAAGCCCACACGGGGGGAGAAGTTATTTCCCTGCGAGTTGCCTTGACCCCCGCCGTACTTGCTCGTCGTTAACAGGGTAATGCCGTCTTGTGCGAGCAAGGTCGTGAAGCTAGAAGAAAGATTGCCAACGTTTGGCCCGTTGGGAGGCAGGATGTAGGCCGGCGAGTTAATGGGAGAGCCAGCCGGCACAAAGTTGGCCTGGGCATTATGATGCTCGAAGACCAGTCCAAAGAAGTCGTACCGCAGTCCCAGATTGAGCGTCAACTTCGGCGTGACCTTCCAGTCATCCTGAGCGAAACCACCATAGTAGTTCTTACCGTTATCGGTCTCAGCGATGTTGGAGATGAAAATTTCCGACGCGCCGCCAAGATAGGGGTTGCCGGGCAATTGCGTTTGCGAGGGGATCAGCAGGAAGTCAGCTCGCTCGGTATTGCCGGCTGTCGAGTCCACAACGTCGGTAATTCCGCCGTGGAAGTCCCACTCGCCGCGGGACCACGGGGGCTGAAGGGTCGAAAACTTGACATGCTGGTATTCGAAGCCTGCCTTAAACGAGTGCTTTCCGAAAATTTTCGTAACCGCCTCGGTGAGCTGGAAGGTGGAACTGACTTCGTCGGAAGGCAGGAATGCGTTGCTGCCCAAGGTGGCCAAGCTGCCGTTGAAGTTGATAGCCGGAAGGCCGCCATTGAGAGTGGTTTGCGGAATGTCCTGGATGCCATACGTCGAAGGAATATCGGACAGGTCAGAGGCCACAGGACCGCTGCGAGTGGTATGCAGGTAGTTGAAGCCTGCCCGCGTTTCGCTGATCAGGGTAGGAGAGAACGTGTGCGTATAGCTCAGCACGGTTTGCTGGGCGTTCGCGGTCTGGTTACCATCTTGGAACCCGCCGCCGTCTGCAGCGCCTTCAAAGATGCCGGGAATGAACTGCGGGTCATCCTTCAGGCTAAACCGGAAGAACATCTGATTCTTCTCGTTGAAGATCGCGTCCATGCGCGTATCAAACGAATTGGCGTGCTCGTAGAGCTTTGGGGAATTGGCGTAATTGTTGAAGACATTGTTGTTGGTAGGGTTGGGGTAGAGATCCAACAGGCTAATCGCGTTCCCATCGAGGCGCCCAACCGGCAACTGGTTCAAGCTACAAGCAGCCATGTTGGCGCCCGCAAAGCTAAGAGTGGATACCGGGCAACCAGCAGTACCGAACGAGCCAAACGGATCGCGGACAAAGCCGCTGGTGGTAGGCACCAGTCCTGTGACGGGATCCTTCGCTCCTGCGACGACGGCGCGTGTCGTCGCCGGATCGAGCACAGTGCCGACCGGAATCGTGCGGCCCAGCAGGTCGACTTTGGTTGCCGTTTGCGAAATCAGGTCGGAAAGGTCGGTATAGCCACTAGCCCGTTCTGCAGCGGTCGGCACTGTTCCGGTGAAAACCGTGCCTTGCACGCGGCGGAAGCCTTCGTAGTCGCCGAAAAAGAACAGCTTGTTGCGGCCATTGATAATCTTGGGAATGACCACCGGTCCACCGATCGTGAAGCCGAACTGATTCTGGCGGAGAGCGCCTTTCTGGATGCCGCCGGCATTCTCGAAGAAATCCGCGGCATCGAGCTTATCGTTGCGGAAAAATTCCCAGACCGAACCATGCAGGTCGTTGGTTCCAGACTTGATGGTGGCGTTGAGGACGGCGGCGCCGGAGCGGCCGAATTCCGCGCTAAAACTGGATGTTTCGACGCGGAATTCCTGGACGGCGTCGACCGGCGGGAGAACGACGAAGTTCGTACCGTTCAGGAAGTCGACCGTGTCCGAGTTATTGTCGATGCCATCCAGCAGATAGTTGTTCTGTGCGGGACGCAGGCCGTTGGCAGCAAACGCGCCTGTGGCGGCATTCCCGCGCGTATCAGCTTGAGGCGTGTTCACACCGGCGCCGAGTTGGGCAAGAAACGTGAAGTTACGGCCGTTCAACGGGAGGTCGTTGACGGCTTTCGTGTCGGTGACTTGGCCGACGGCGGCGCTCTGCGACTCAAGAAGAGGGGCAGCCGCGGTGACCTCGATCGACTGCGTAACGTTGCCGGGCTTCAGCGCGAAATTCTGGACGACGTCAACACCGATGTTTACGACCACTCCTTTTGCGGTTAGCGGCTGAAATCCTTGGAAGGAGACATCGATTTTGTAGCTGCCGATTTTGACCGGCGAGAACTTGTAACCGCCGTCGGAACCGGTCGTGGTGGTGAGGCTGGCGCCGGTGCCCTCATTGGTAAGAGTTACCGAAGCGCCGCTCACGACGGCACCGGTCTCGTCGCTGATGGTCCCGAGGATGGAACCAGCGTCCACTTGGGCGCGAACTGGAGTGGCGACGATCAGCAAAGCGACGAAAGCGAACAGAATGGAAACTGCGCAAACCCAACGAAACGACATCCTTGCCTTCATGCCCATCCCTCCTAAAACGACAAAGCGCCGCTCGCCAAGCCGGGCGAGCAGAAAAGAGCCTAAGCGGGTTCCTCGACGAAACCCGCCGTCAGTAGAGTCGAAAACGACCCAAGTAAACGCTATCTGGAAAGCGGAGGGAACCGGGGGAAGGAAAAACGATTAACCAAGCAGCCGAAAAGCCCCCAGAGACTTAACCGCTTAACAGGCACCCCAAAAACTTAACCGCTTAACCTTGGGTGGCACTAGACCATAGTCTTTTGGATGTTGTCAAGAGTTTTTTTTCATCTATACTCTGGCCGCTGCGCCGTTCTCTACGGAGAATCGGCGTAGCGCGCGATTTCAAGCCGAGGACCGGTTTCTACAACCATGGGTTTGACCATACGGGACGTCGCCAAGGCTGCCGGTGTATCGACCGCCACAGTCTCGAACGTGCTCAACAAACGAGGTAAGGTCGGCAGGCGCACGCAGGGACTCGTGCTTTCCACGGTTAAGCGGCTGGGCTATTTGCCCAATATCCATGCGCGGCGGCTGGCTTCACGGGATACGCGGACACTGGGAATCATCGTTTCTGACGTCGAGAATCCCTTCTTTCCTGAAATTATCAAAAGTTTTCTGGCGCGCACCCGGCAGTTGGGCTACGACGCCATTCTTAGCGACACGAACTACGATCCGCGAAGGACGCAGGAGGCCGCCAGCCGCATGATGGCGCATAACGTGGGCGGGGTGGCCATCATGACTTCGGAAATCAGTCCGAAGCTGATTGACGAACTGGTACGGCGGAAAATCGCAGTGACCTTCCTCGATCACGCGCCGGCCCGGGGGTATGTGAGCACCCTGCGCATCGATTACCGGTCGGGAATCGAGCAGTCGGTGAAGTATTTGTTTGGCGAGGGACATCGCCACATCGCCTTTGTGGCGGGAAGGCCAAAGCTAAGGTCCAATATCATTCGCCTGGAAGCTTATGAAAATGCCATGCGCGATCTGGGGCTAACGCCTGGGCCGGTTCTGCATGGTGACCTGCGCTTTGAAGGTGGACTGGCAGCAGGGCTAGCGATCGCCAAGATGTCGCCGCGACCGACGGCCGTGATGGCGGTGAATGACTTGACCGCCGTCGGCGTTTTGAAGGGACTGCGAAACGCAGGATGCCGTGTCCCGGAGGACATTTCACTGATTGGGTTTGACCGCACACGATTGGCGGAGTACAGCAATCCTTCGATCACCACGGTCGACATTCACCGGGACTTGCTAGGACAGATGGCGGCCGATGTGCTGCACGAGCTTTGCAGTTCGGCAAATCCACAGGGCAAGGAATACGAAATCTCGGCCGAACTTTTTGTGGGGAATTCCTCAGGGCCGGTATCCTCCGCCGCGCGTTGATCAACCCGACAAAAGTGAGGCTCGCATTTCTGGGCCTGTTTGGCGAGGCTGGGGCGCGGTGTTAGCATCGAAGCTCGGCATCCACAATGCGCGGGCACCCGAGGATGGGGCGACATCCAAGAGAAAGATCGGTGTTTTCGCGGCGAGCCTTTCTAAGAAGGCTGCGCTGGGCGCCGATGGCATTTCTTCCGGCACCACTCTATGCGCAAGCCTTTCAAGGTGCTGTGCCGCGCGACGGGCGCGATGCGCGCGCAGGTTTTCCTTTCACCGATTACCGGCTCACTCCCCACTACCCCAAGAAATCTCCACTGGACGATGTGCTTCGCCTGGTCACGCCAGGCACAGACCAATACCTCACGGAAAAATATGCCGAACAGATCTCCTACGAGCTGAAGCGCTGGTCAGAGGAGTTGCGAAAAAATCCGCTGGCCATTGCACTGCCCGGACAATTTCTTGCGGCAGGAATGCACGGCGGGAGGCTAAATCCGACCGGCGAGAAAACCCTTCGGTCCGACTACGGAATTGAAACTCTCCGAAGGACATTTTCTGCCAGGGTGGTGCTCGGTCGCGAAGAGTTCCTCGACGAGCTGCGACGATACCTTTCGGATTTCGCAGACATTGGGACCGCCGAATTTGAGATCACCCAAATCGACCAGATCCCCGGCGCAGCGCTCGCTGTTCGTATTCAAGTTCGCTACGACCTGGCTGGCGAATCCAGAACGCAAGCTCTTGAGGAGCGCGTCGGCCATTGGAACATGGAGTGGCAGAGGGAGTCTGGGGAATGGCAGGTTCTGCACTGGACGGCAGACGGAGAGACTGTGAGTCGCGCGCGCAAGCCCGTGTTTGTGGATGTGAGTCTACAGGCGCTCGGGCACCTGGAATCCTACAATTCGCAAATTTTCAATGGTGTCGACTACTGGCGCACGGTGCTGGACGGAGCGACGGGAATCGATGTTTACGGAAACAACGGCATCGCTGCCGGAGATTTCGACAATGACGGCTTCGATGATTTGTATGTCAGCCAGCCTGCCGGCTTGCCAAACCGGCTCTACAAGAACCGCGGGGACGGTACTTTTGAGGATGTAACCGATAACGCGGGTGTCGGGGTACTCGACAACACCGCTTGCGCTCTGTTTGCGGACTTTGCCAACAAAGGGCTCCAGGACCTGCTGGTTGTATGCGCGAACGGTCCGCTTCTGTTTGTGAATCAGGGAAACGGAAAGTATTCCCTGAAGCAGGATGCCTTTCGGTTTTTGACGCAACCTGCTGGAACCTTCACCCATGCGGCGGTTGCCGATTATGACGGCGACGGGCAGCTGGATGTCTATTTCTGCTTGTATAGCTACTACCTGGGACTAGATCAGTACCACTACCCCGCTCCCTACTTTGACGCGCGAAATGGTCCGCCAAATTTTCTATTGCACAATGAGGGAGACGGCGTTTTTGCGGATCGCACCGAAGCGGCAGGGTTGAACGCGGAGAACGACCGCTACAGTTTTGCCTGTGCCTGGGGGGATTCGAACGGCGACGGACGCCCTGATTTGTATGTGGCGAACGATTTCGGACGCAGCAATCTGTACCGGAACAATGGCGACGGGACCTTTACGGCTATCTCTGCCGAAGCGCATGTCAACGATGTCGGCGCGGGGATGAGCGCTTGCTGGCTGGATTTTGACAACGACGGGCAGCAAGACATTTACGTGTCGAATATGTGGTCGGCGGCCGGTTCGCGGGTCACCTCCCAGAAATCCTTTCAACCAACCGAACCCCAAGAGATTAGGGAAAACTACAGCCGGCACATGCGCGGGAACTGGCTGTACCGAAATCTGGGAAACGGGAAATTTGAAAACGCCAGTTTGGCTGCTGGGGTTCGGATGGGCCGGTGGGCGTGGGGGGCGGACAGCTGGGACTTCGACCATGACGGTTACGCGGACCTGTATGTTGCAAACGGCTACATTTCGGGTGCAGACAGCAGAGATGTTTCGAGCTTCTTCTGGCGGCAGGTGGTGGGAAACGCGCCGTCGAGCGAAACACCCGCGGAAGGATATGAGCGCGGCTGGAATGCGATCAATGAACTGATCCGGTCGGACGCAACCTGGAATGGATATGAGCGAAATGTGCTTTACCGGAACAACCAAGACGGGACGTTCTCCGAGGTCTCCGGAATCACCGGGATCGATTTTGCCGATGACAGCCGGTCCTTTGCATTGGCGGACCTCGATGGGGACGGGCGTCTGGAAATCATTCTGAAGAACCGGACAGCCCCGCAACTGCGGGTCTTGCGCAATGCGATGAGGGAAATCGGGAGCGCCATCGCATTTCGGCTTCGGGGAATAAAGAGTAACCGCGACGCGATTGGAGCGGCTGTCACCGTGGAAGCGGCCGGCAGGCAGCAGACAAAGCTGCTGCAAGGGGGCTCGGGGTTTCTATCGCAGCACAGCAAAGAACTGTTCTTTGGCGTTGGACAGGCCACGGGCGCGGTGCGCGCGAGCATTCGGTGGCCGAGCGGAATAAGGCAGACATTGGAAAACTTGCCGGTCAACCACCGGATCGAAGTGAAGGAACAGACCCCGGGGTTCCAGGCGAAACCGTTTGGTAGTCCCGCGAGCGCTTACCTGAGATCGGCCGAGCCGCTTCGGTCCCAGCGATCGCCGGAGTCGGTGGCAACCTGGCTGATCGAACCTGTTCCCGCGCCGGACTTTCGACTGCCAGATTTGACTGGAAAGAATCAGCAACTCTCCGCGTTTCGAGGCAAATCCTTGCTCCTGCAGTTCTGGGCGAATGGCGCTCCACCGTCGGTCAGCCAATTGCAGCATTTGCAGGAACGGGCCGGAATCCTGGAACAGAACGGCGTCCCGGTTATCTGCGTGAATGTGGATGGACCACAAAAAGAAGAGGAAGTCCGGCGCCTCGCCGAGCGAGAGAAGTTTTCCTTCCCGATATTGCTGGCAAACCAAGAGGTGGCAGGAATTTACAACATCTTCTTTCGCTACCTGTTTGACAGGCGGAGAGACCTTGGTTTGCCAACGGCGTTCCTCATTGATCATAAGGGAACGGTTGTGAAGGTGTATCAGGGGGAGTTTCGGGCCGAACAAGTGGCATCCGATGTTCAATCACTGCCGAAATCCGCGACTGAGTTTGCGAGTCTCGCTCTCCCGACGAAGGGCACCGCTTATCTGACAAATTTCCAGCGAAATGATTTCACCTACGGGGTCGCGTTTTATCAGCGAGGGTATCTCGACGCGGCGGCTGCCTCGTTTAAGGCAGTGATTGCGTCGAAGCCCCAGAATCCAGAGGCGCATTACAACCTCGGAACCCTGTACCTCACGAAGGGGGACCTCGAAACGGCGCGGGGATATTTGGAACAAGCTGTGAAATTGCGCCCAGAGTATGCCGAGGCCTGGAACAACCTGGGAATGGTGTCGGCGCAGCAGGGCCGAGAGACCGAGGCAATCGAAGAATTTCGGAAGTCGCTTGCCTACCGGCCCACCTATGTGACGGCACTTCTGAATTTTGGGAATTTACTGCGGCGGAAGGGAGATTTTGCCGGGGCGGAGAAACTGCTGACACAAGCATTGACAGTGACGCCGGACGATGCGGACGCGAACTACGGCATGGGCATGCTGCTGGCAAGGCAAGAAAAGTTCCAGCCGGCTTCGGAATATTTAGAGAGCGCCATCAAGCTCCGGCCGGAGTTCACCGACGCTTGGAATAATCTGGGCGTGGTCCTGGTTCAACAAGGGAAATTCGCCGAGGCCCAGGAGAAATTCGAAGCTTGCATAAAACTGGCGCCGAACTTTGACCAGGCATATCTCAACCTGGCCCGCCTGTATCTTGTGCAGAACCAAAAGCAGAAGGCGCGAGAGATTCTCGAAACGCTGCTCGAGCTCCAGCCGGGCCACAAATTGGCTCAGCAGACACTAGAGATGCTAAATTAAGCTCGAGCCAGCCTTCCCGGCATGCGATCGGAGGAAAGCGGTCGATGATTTTCGTGTTTTCTGACCGGTGGACAGGTCTGGGAGCGGTGTTCGCGGTGCTGACGTTACTTCCGGCAGGTAATCTATCTGCGCGCCAGCAACTCGGTCCCGTTAAAAAAACGCCTTCGCAGACCCCACAAAAGACCTCCCGGTTTGCGGATGTCGAGCAATTGCTCAGGGAGGGTAAACTCAGCGAAGCGCAAAGCCGCCTAGAGGCCGATCTGCAACAGAACCCGGCAAGCGCCGAGGGCTACGGGCTGCTGGGGGTTGTTTTTAGCGAGGAAAAGAATTTTCCCGAAGCCATCAAAGCGTTCGAGCATTCGCTGAGACTCGATCCGCGGTCGAGCAAGGTCCGCAATAGCCTCGGCAATATCTTTGTGATCGAGGGGAACTTGGCCCTGGCGGAAAGAGAATTTCGCGAATCGGTGCGCCTCAACCCTACCGACAGCGCCGGGAATTACAATCTGGGGCTGGTGCTGCTCGCAAAGCAACAACCAGCCGAAGCTATCCCGTACCTCGCGCGTGTCGAGCCACCCAGCCACGAATCGCAAATGAACCTGATCCGCGCCTATCTGCGAGCGGGACGCACGGCGGAAGGACTGCGGACGGCCAAGGCGCTTTCGGCAAGGAACAACGATAACGTTACCGTACATTTCACGCTTGGAGTGCTGCTCGGAACGGAAAAACAGTTTCGGGCCGCTCAAGCGGAGCTCGAACAGGCAAACGTCTTACAACCCCAGACGTTTGAGATCCTGCATAACCTCGGCGAGACCTATCTGCGGACTGGGGATTACACGAAAGCCGAGGCAATACTGAATCGGGCAATCAAGATGAAGCCCGATTCGGCCGAGACTCTTTACTTGTTGGGACAGGTATACGCAGAAGAGTCGAAACCGGTCGACGCGCTCGACCACTTGGTGCGCGCGCACAAGCTGGCTCCAGAGAATGTAGACATTATTTTTCAACTGGCCCAGGTGAGCATGTCGCAGAACTACTACGAGGATACGATTCCTCTTCTCGAAAATGGTTTAAAGCTTGCGCCGAAGCGGGCAGACCTCACGGCCGCACTCGGGGAGTGCTACTTCATTGCGGGGAATGTCGAAAAGGCCATTGAGGTATTTGGAGGACTCATTGAAATGGATCCCTCGGCGCGGTCGTACGCGTTCATGGGTCTGTGCTACCGCCACTTGGGACGATTCGACGAAGCGCGAAAATATTTTCTGGAGGGACTAAAGAAGGATCCGCACGACGTCTCTTGCCTTTTCAATCTGGGTTACATCGAGGAACATCAGGGCAATCATGAAACCGCGGAAAAGTATTTTCGGGAGGCTCTGCGAGCAAAAGGCGACCATGCGGAGGCGCTGCTGGAACTGGCCAATTTGCGGATTGCCGCCAAACGCCATGAGGAAGCTGCGGAGTTGCTCCGAAAGTACGTGAAAGTCGCCCGCAATCCGGCGCCGGGATACTACAAGTTGGCCATGGTCGAGCGAAGTCTGCATCAGAACGAAGCGGCGCAACGCGATTTGAGCGTGTTTCAGATGTTGTCGAAGAACACCGGCCCCTATTCGAATGCCCATCTGTTCGACTACATTGATAATCGCGCCGCTCTAAGCGGTCAGGAGAAAGCGCAGCTCGACCTCGCCGAGCTTGCCGAGCAGATTCAGAAACACCCGGACCAGCCCGAGAACTTGTACCTGCTTGCGGAAGGCAATTTTAAACTCGGGAAAGTGGCCGAGGCGCGGAAGGCCATCGCCCAGCTGGACGAATTGAGCGGAGCAGATTTCCGGACACAGACCGGTGTGGGAGTGCTGTTGGCGCGATACCACTTATATGACGATGCCATTTCGCACTTTCAGGCGGCACTAAAGGTGAACCCGGATTCCGACGACGTCAAGTACGACCTGGCAGACGCGTATTTCCGAAAAGGACAGTTTCAGGAAGCGCTCGAGGTGGCAGAGCAGGTCTCGAAACAAGGACAGTTGGATGATTCCTATCTTGCGCTGCTGGCAGATATCAGAGCGCATCTTGGCCAGGCGCAGGCGGCTTCCGAGATTTACCGGAGCGCGATCCAGCGGAATCCAGACAATGATCAGTACTATCTTTCGCTGACTTTGCTGGAATTGCGGCAGGGGGACCTTGCCGGGGCGACCAAGGCACTCGAGGATGGTTTGGCGCGAATTCCCGGGTCGGGGAAACTTCGTTGGGCCGAAGGGCTGATCGCAGCGCTTGAGGGGAAAACGGCGCAGGCCGCTGCCCATCTGGAGCAGGCGGTGGATTTGCTGCCGGAATGGCCGGGCAGCTATTCGACTTTGGGAGTTTTTTACTACCAGACGGGACAGATCGACAAAGCCAAAGAAGTGCTCAACCGGTTCAAGGGAAACAACGCGGGCGGGTTGGATGTGAATCGGATCGAAGAGGCGCTCGAAAAGGCTCCGCCAATGCCGCGGATTGTGAACGAGCCGATGTCGCCGGCCTCTCGGCAGCAGCTCTTACAGTTTGCGTTGTCTATGGCCGACCGGACACTGTAAGCGGCGGGAACAGAATTCATGGGCCCTGATTGCAGGATGGCCGGCCTCGAGATCGGCCGAGCGGGGAGTGGAACGGCTGACCGATATACCGGTGAACAAAATCATTGCGGTGAAAGAAGACACGGGGATTGTGCCGAAGAGTTTTCCGAAGGTGCCCAGCCGATAGCTATGCGAATTCCGCGACGATCTTTTTTGCGAGCCTCCCTCACGGGATTGGGCGCGGGCCTGGTTGAGGCCCTGGCGCAGCCGGTGTGGAAATGGAATCGCTCGTTGATTCTGGAAGCGAAGACGATGTCCCATCCGCCGACCTCTTCTCAGGTAACGTTTGTGGACGTGGCCAAGGAAGCGGGCCTGACGATACCCAATGTGTGGGGTGGGCTCGAACACAAGCGACTCATCGTAGAAGCAAAAGGGAGCGGACTGGCGTTCTTTGACTACGACATGGACGGCTGGCTGGACATTTACTTGACCAACGGTTCGCGTCTGGGCGAGAAGTGGACCGAGGGCCGCCCGCCGACGTCGCATCTTTACAAAAACAATCGTGATGGAACGTTTACCGATGTGACCGCGAACTCGGGAATTGCGCGTACCGGCTGGCAGACCGGAGTGTGCGTGGGAGATTACGACAACGACGGCTGGGACGATCTGTTCTGCTGTTTTTGGGGACACAACGTTTTGTTCCACAACAACGGAGATGGCACCTTTACCGACGTGACGCGTAAGGCGGGCGTTTACAATGAAAGGGTGCGCTGGGGAGCGGGCTGTACCTGGCTTGATTACGACCGTGATGGAAACCTGGATTTGTTTGTGTGTAACTACATCCAGCTTGATCCGGAGACGACGCCGGCGCCCGGGGAAGCGGCATCCTGCCAGTGGAAGGGGATTCCGGTGATGTGCGGGCCGCGCGGATTGAAGGGCGATACGAATGTATTGTTCCGTAACAACGGGGACGGAACGTTCACAGACGTGACCGAAAAGGCGGGGATCCTGAAACCGGGGCCGCGCTATTCGATCACCGCCGTTTCCTACGATTTCGACAATGATGGCTGGCCGGATATTTACGTGGCCGTCGATTCCGAGCCGAGCCTGCTGTTCCGCAACAATCATGACGGAACGTTTACCGACATGGCGGTTGTCGCGGGTTGTGCGTACAACGAGAATGGTCATGAACAGGCGGGGATGGGAGTGGCGGTGGGAGATTACGATTGCGACGGCTGGTTCGATATTTTCAAGACGAACTTTGCCGACGACACCTGCAACCTGTACCACAACAATGGAGACGGCACGTTTACCGACGAAGCGTTCGCTTCCGGAGTCGGGATCAACAATCAGTATGTGGCCTGGGGATGCGGCTTTCTGGACTATGACAACGACGGTTGGGCAGATCTGATGCAGGTGAATGGGCACGTGTATCCAGAGATTGAGGCGCACAGAATCGGGCAGACGTTCAGAAATCCACGGCTCGTGTACAAGAATCTAGGCGGCGGGCGATTCAAGGACGTCTCGTCGGAGTTGGGGCCAGGAGTCAGCGAACGTTTTTCTAGCCGGGGGGCGGCATTTGGCGACTACGACAACGACGGCGACATGGATGCGCTGATATTGAATATGAACGATATACCGTCCCTGCTGCGGAATGATGGCGGGAATGCGCAAAACTGGATCAAGATCAAGCTGGTGGGAACCAAATGCAACCGCACCGCCATTGGGGCGCGTGTGAAAGTAACGACGGGAAATCACACGCAGATGGATGAAGTGCACAGCGGTGCCAGCGTGATGTCGCAATGCGATTTGCGGCTGCACTTTGGCTTGGGCAAGGCGCAAGTGGCTGACCTGGTCGAGGTAAAGTGGCCGACCACGCAGAAGGTGGAGAAGTTCACACAGGTAAAGGCGAATCAGATTATTACGATTCGCGAGGGCGGCGGGATCGTGGATACATCTCGGCCTAAAGGGAAGTAGGCCGATCCAAACAACCGGCCTGCTATACCGGCCATCCGAAGGTGGTCGCTGCCCTAGTGGTGGAGATGCGCGGCCCAGCCCCCGCCGGGAGCTAGTTTGATTTTGAGCTTGGTGTTGCGGCTGACTTGGGTGCGCGTGAGTTTGTAGTCGCTACCGAGGCGATCGGCGTTTTGACCGTCCTCATAGGCGTCCATCTGAAAATTGCCTTCGGGCAAAAACGAGAATTCCAGCTCAAGTTCCCGCGCGGTCCAGTTGTTCATGGCACCTATAAACCAGTCCGAGCCGCTATGGCGCGCCATCGCGACATATTGAGATATTTTTCCGTCCAAAGCTATCGACTCATCCCAGACGCTTGGAACAGCCGCAAGAAACTCCATGCTCTCAGGCTCGCGATAATAGTTTGACGGACTATCCGAGAGCATCTGCAGCGGACTTTCATAGACCACATACATGGCGAGTTGGTGGCACCGTGTCCCGAGGCTCATGGGATGGGCGAACAGAGGCGCGAAGGTCGTTTTGCTCGCGTTCGTCATGGCGCCCGGAGTAAAGTCCATCGGGCCGAGGAACATGCGCGTAAAGGGAATGGTGACGTTGTGTTCGGGCTCGGTGTCCGCGCTCCATTTGCTCCATTCGAGGCCGCGAACACCCTCGGTGCTGATGAGATTTGGCCAGGTGCGGGTCATAACCGAGGGTTTCTGGTCCCCGTGAAAATCCACGAGCATATGTCGCTTGGCGGTTTCGCTGCTGACGAGATGGAAGTAGTTAATCAGCAGCTGATCGCTGCGCTGCATGAAGTCGACCTTGACGCCTTGCACTCCCCATTTCGCGAATTGATCGAGCGCCGGGGTGAGCTGGTCTTTCAAGGATTTCCAGCTGACCCAAAGAATGACGCCGACGTTTTTCTGTTTAGCATAGGCGGTCAGCTCTTCGATGTTGACCTCGGGATTTACGGCCAGCAGGTCCTCGTCTTTCGACCAGCCTTCATCGAGAATGATGTAAGGAATGCCGTATTTCGCTGCGAAATCGATGAAGTATTTGTAGGTAGCGGTGTTGATGCCGGCCTTGAAATCCACGCCGTAGACATTCAGCGCGTTCCACCAATCCCAGGCGACCTTGCCCGGCTTGATCCAACTGGTGTCCTCGAGCTCGGTCGGCTTTTCGAGCAGCCACACAAGTTGATTGGTGAGGAGGTCGGCATCGCGCCTGGCGAGGCCCAAAACGCGCCAGGGATAGTTGCGCTTGCCTTTGGTAACGGCGATGTAGTCAGCGCTCTCGACAACTCGCACATCGAGCGGCGAGGTCTGCTGTTCCCTGAGGGGATACGGGGGAAAGGTAACGGAGAGTCCCATTCCATTGGTGCCGCGGAGCCAGAGACCCGGATAGTCCTCAAGATCGGATTCGGCGATGGCCAATTTCGCGCTGCCACCGATGTCAACGACAGCCGGAAGCGTGGCGATGAATGCAGGGAGAATTTCGGAGAGATGCTGCGGTGTATAGCGGCGTTCATTATGGGAATAGAAGCTGTCTTCCTGAGGGTAGAAGACGATGGAATTGCGCGGAAAGCGGAAATTGCCTTCCTCGGCGTAGACTTTCACCTGATCAGCAGGCAAAGAGGTTGCAAAGCGATAGGCGGCCCCTTCGTTGTAGGCGCGAAAGTCCACCGAGAAGTTGCCATCGAACTCCAGATGAAGCTCGTTGTAGTTTTCGCGGATTTTGGCGAATTTCTGGCGGACGACAGGTTCGAGAACGCGATCCGCGTGGTTCTGTTTCGAGGAGACAACTTTCACTTCCTTGCCGAGAACCTTGTGGTCCACGTCGAGGGACATGGTAGAGTCTCGAAGAACTTCACGACCGTCGTAGATCAGATCGTAGTGAATGCCTTGGGCGGTGCGGATGCGAACTTCGATGCGGCCGTCCGGGGAGACGAGGTCGAAACTGGATTGCCCGCTCGCCACGGGACCGGCCAGACAAAACAGCGCAAAGAATGCGAAGGACTTCCAGAAACACTGTTTCATGATTCTCTTCCCCTTTGCGTTCGCCCCTCTGCAGGCCGGCCGTCGGTTCAAGCGGTCTCTGGCGGTGTGGCGACCAGCTCGAACTGAACTTGCTGTCTGCCGAGATAGGGATGCGTGGCGATCAGCCGCACGGTGCCGGGTTCCTGCTTCGAGCGGATCCAGACCGCCCCGGTGCCACCGACCAGCGCGAAGGGATTGTCGCCGATGAGTTCGGCCGGGCCTTCAAGATCGAGCTTGATGGCATCGCCGGCAAAGGGCCGGATTGCGCCGAACTTGTCGGTGACGCGAAGGACGACACGTGTAGCGTCGGCACCGTCGGCGTCAAGTTTTGTGTCGTCCGGCAGGAGTATAAATTCTTCATCCACTCCCTTGCCGGAGAGAGTTTTCGAAATAACTTGCTTGCCGTCGATGTAGCCCTCGATTCGCAGATCGCCCCAGTGGTCAACCTTGTGTTCAAGATCCGCGGTGAACGGCGCGTATCGGAGATGCGGAAACTGTTGTTTGTCAGGATCGACCTCGGCTACCAGCTTGTCGGCGATGTACAACTTCAAATGATCGCAATTTGAACAAACCATCGCTTTGGTGAAGCCGATCGATTCGTCGCCGCGGGCCCAATGAAACGCGGGTTCGAGAACCACTTCCTCAGCCGGATCGCATTGGGATTTATAAAAGCCGGCCGCCGGCTTGGGTTCGCGGAAGATGTCGGTGACACCGTGGTAGCAGATGCGATCGCCCGAACCGAAGTCGCCGTGGGTGTTGTAATCGAAGGCGCACCAGCCGATGCCGCCGGCGTACTGCGGATTGGAAGCGAGCTGGTCGTGAACGCGCGCGTGGCGGACGGTGTGTTCCATCAAGCGTTCCTTGCTGTCGATCGTTTTGGTGGGGAAAGTGTGACCACAGAATTCTGTATTGAGGTAGCGGGGATGGTTCGGCGGCTTTAGGGGCCAGCCGAAATCGTTCATGGTAAAGACATCTTCGAGGAATTCGGATTGCTGGAAGTAACGTATGCCGCCGGTCTGCCGCGTGGGGTCGAGCTTGTGGGCCACGGCATTGGTGCGGACGTAAAAATCATGGTCATCGAGAGACTCGTTGATACGAACGCCCCAGAGAATGATGCTCGGATGGTTCCAATCGCGGCGGATCATCCGGCTGACGTTATCAATGGAGATGAGCTTCCAGGATTCGTCGCCGATATGCTGCCAGCCCGGAATTTCCTCCAGGACCAGAAGACCGATTTCGTCACAGGCGTCGAGGAAATGGCGAGATTGCGGGTAGTGCGAAGTGCGGACGATATTGCAATGGAGTTTGTGGCGGAGAATGTGAGCGTCGCGGCGCTGGGGACGGGCGGGCATGGCTTGGCCGACGAAGGGGAACGTCTGATGGCGGTCGAGACCACGGAGCTTGATGACTTTGCCGTTCAGTTCGAAACCGTGATCGGTGAACTGAGCTTCGCGAAAGCCCACCCTGCGCGAATCGTGGTCGTGCAGTTGCGAACCCCGCATTAAGCGGACGTGGACTTGATAGAGGTTGGGACTGGCGAGGTCCCACAGCTTGATTCCGGTGAGATTTTCAAGAACCACTGTGTGGGCTGTCGATCCGGCCGCCCCAGGGGAAGGGGGTACTTTTTGCGAGCCTTTGGAAAGGACTTTGTCGCCGTCCCGGAGTTCCGCTTCTAGCGTGAGCGGCTCTTTGAGATCTTCGAGATGGTCAAGGTAGCAGTCAACCACGACCTTCGGATGCGTTGTGAGGACGTCTGTTGGTTTTGCAAAGATGTTTTCAATGAAGGTAGACGGGACGATACGCAGGGAGACTTCACGATAGATCCCGCCGAAGGTAAGGTAGTCAATCTGATAGCCGAAGGGCGGGATGTCCGGGCGTTCAGTGGAATCGACATCCACGGCCAGAACATTCTCGCCGGCGAAATCGAGATGCGGCGTCAGTTCGAAGGAGAACGGCGTGTAGCCGCCCTTGTACTCGCCGAGGCGCACGCCGTTGATCCACACTGTCGAAGCAGTCATGACGCCTTCAAAGTCGACAAAGACCCGGCGGCCCTTTGCTTCCGGCGGAAGCTTGAAGCGGCGACGGTAGATGGAGACAAATTCGTAGGACTTTTCGTCGAAACTGTGCCACGGCAACTTGATGTTGGTATGGGGAACAACAACGCTTGCAAAGGACGAGTCGTCAAAACTTTTCTCGTGGGCGCCCTGGACAAACGAACGGTTGTAGCGCCAGTTGCGATTGATGGGAAGCACGATGCGTCCGGCCGACGAACCGGAGCTTTGCATGGATTCGGCAAGCGCGGCACGAGCAAAACTGGCACCTGCGAAAACCTTGCCGGTGGTTTTTAGAAAATTGCGACGATCCATGAGCAGCCTCGAATTGGAGAAATCATAGGTAAAGCGGTTAACATAGGAACCCGCGAAATCTTAGCAGGTTTGTCAAACGTTTGCAGGGGAACAGCTTCACAACCCTGAAGGACGGGCGAGGCCGGCGCGGAGAACGGCCCTAGGGAAGGTCGATTGCAGCCTGACTTGCCCGCTCGAACCGATTCGTTTATGAAGGATGCTCCATGCTGAGCCACGAGGAAGCGGAAGCGCGCATCGCAGGCAAACAGTTCGATGTCTGTGTTGTCGGCGGGGGCGCGACCGGTGCGGGGTGCGCTCTGGATGCCGAGTTGCGCGGACTTAAGACGGTGCTGCTCGAGGCGAATGACTTTGCTTCGGGCACGTCGGGCGCTTCCACCAAGCTGATTCATGGAGGCGTGCGCTATCTGGAGCAGGCGGTGAAGGGGCTCGATATTGCGGAGTATCGCGTGGTGCGTCGGGCACTTCACGAGCGGATCCGCATGCTGCAGAACGGACCTTATCTGAGCCGGCCGATGGAATTCGTGGTTCCCTGTTTCGACTGGCGGACCGTCGGGTACATGGCCATCGGGTTGCAGATGTACGATTGGCTTGCCGGGAAGGCACGGATTTTTCGCAGCAGATTCCTGAACAAAGAAGCTACGATGCGGGAATTGCCCCTCCTCAAGAAGGAGCGCCTGGTTGGCAGCGTGGTCTACGCGGACGGCCAGTTTGACGACGGGCGCTACAATTTGGCGCTCGTGAAGTCGTTAGTCGAGGCGGGCGGGAACGCGTTGAATCACGTGCGTGTGGTGTCGTTCGGAAGAGACGCTCACGGCAAACTTTGCAGTGTCGAGATCGCCGATGAACTCACTCAGAAAAGATACACGGTCGAGGCGAGAGTGTTCGTAAATGCGACTGGACCCTGGGCCGATACCATTCGCCAGATGGCGAATCCGGACGCGCAACCGAGAATGCGGGTGAGCAAGGGAATCCATGTTTTTCTGTCACTCGACCTGCACAAAAGCAAAAGCGCACTGCTGATTCCAAAAACCGAGGACGGGCGGGTGCTGTTTGCAGTGCCGTGGTTCGACCGGCTGTTGGTGGGAACGACAGAGACCGAAGTGTCGATCGGCGACGAAATGCATGTGACGAAAGATGAGGTCGCTTACGTCTTGCGGCATCTGAATCACTATCTGGAGACTCCGGTTTCAGCGGAGCAGATTGTGAGCGGCACGGCGGGCATGCGGCCACTGGTGCGGGCAAGCGGCGTGCGGGCGACGAGCAAACTGGCGCGAGACCATGAGGTGGAATCCGATGAAAAAAGTGGATTGATCAGCATTATGGGTGGGAAATGGACGACCTACCGGGCCATGGCGGAAGACACGATCAACGAGGTCGAGAAGAGGTTGGGAAAAGCAGTTGCCCCTTCTCGAACGAAGGATCATGTCTTGGCAGGCGGGGAACAATACGCGCCGGAATACGCAAAGAGCTTGGTGATGAAATTTGCGATTCCGGTAGAAGTCGCGCAGCATCTGGCATTGAAGTTCGGCGTGCGAGCCACGACGCTGCTCGAGTTGGTCAGCCAAGAGCCGGAACTTGGCCGGCCGATCGTAGCAGGATTCGCTCCGATCCGCG
>Ga0126371_10000747_pt1 | contig 27234 bp, 17 predicted proteins | sample PanSoiMetaPlot_4_FD_110145 | JGI IMG/M metagenome (GOLD analysis project Ga0126371, IMG submission 110145) | Tropical forest soil microbial communities from Panama - MetaG Plot_4 | ecosystem: Environmental > Terrestrial > Soil > Tropical forest > Bulk soil | place: Panama | collected 2016-02-17 | reverse complement strand
GACGGGCCCGAGCGCGACGACCAACCGCGCCGCGCCGACGTGGGGTGGCGGGGGTACGCCCATGGCGCAGCGCATGGGCATGGGCGCGGACTCGTCCATGGGCGCGGGCGACGAGTGGGACAACTCCAATCCGTCGGGCCAGCCCGCCTCGAGCACCTCGAGCTCGACCTCGACGTCGGAAGACACGGGCGGCGCGGGCTACCCCGCGGGCTCGACACTGACCAAGCCGACTACCCCGCAGCCTGCCTCCTCGTCTAGCAACGCCAGCGTGCCCAGCGATGCGCATCAGATCTTCGATCCCACCACGCACCAGTTGATCGGCTACTGGGTGCCTGGCAAGCCACAGTACCCAGGCCAGCCCGAGGATCAGATCCCGCGCGACTACCACTGGCTGTCCAGCACCGCGACCAGCACCACGCCCGAAGCGCAGGCCGCCGACGTGGCGTACACCAAGGCGCAGACCGAGGAGGCCAACTCGCGCAGGGCGCTGGACGACGCCAACGCCAAGGAAGCCGCCGCGCGTCAGGAACTGACCGTGGCGCAGACCGACGCCGCCAAGCAGAAGGCGCAGCAGGATCTGGTCGACGCGCAGCAGGCGGCGCAGAAGGCGAAGGACGACCACGACACTTCGGTGCAGGCGCTGCAGGGCGCGCAGCAGAAGGCGCGTCAGTCCGCCGCGCCGCAGCTTACGTCGGTCACCGACGTCAACGGCCACGTTTACAACCGCGACCCACAGACGGGGCAGCTTGTCGACACGGGGGTTATCTCGCCCAACAAGGGCTCCGCGTTTCAGTACAACGGCAACGACGGCTCGCTGCACCTGTTCAATCCCAACACCAACGAAGACACGCTGCTGCAGCCGCCCGACAAGTACAAGGCCTACACGCCGATCAAGGACGCGCAGGGCTACATCCAGTGGGACCCCGATGCGACCAACGCAGCGGGCGGCAAGGGTGCGTTCGTGCGCGTGTGGAAGGACGACCCGACGTGGTCCACACAGATCCGCGACGGTCAGGTCGTCGCCACCAACAATCAGGACCCGACGCAGGTCAAGGTCACGGGTATCCCCGAGACCACGGCGGAAAAAGACACGCACACCAACAACATCGACAACCACAACCAGGCGATGCTGAATCTGGAGAAGACCAAGCAGGACCTGCAGACGGGCAAGATCACCCAGGCGCAGGCGCGCATCAACGTCGAGCAGAGCATTCAGAACCTGCTCCACCCGCAGCCGATGTCCATCGGCAGGTCGGTGTACATCCCGCCAGGCCTCAGCCTGGACGTCACCGACTTCAGCGGCAACACGCGTACGGTCAGCGGCGGCGCGCAGGACCCGCGCGTGCAGCAGGCGGTCAGCGGCGCTGACGAACTGCTCAAGAGTATCGGTGGCGATCCGACCAACCTGAACTCGCCTGGCAACATCGACATCACCAACGCGCGCACGGGCAGCACGCTGCCAGGCGGCACGCAGACGACGATGCCCGCGGGCACGACACCCTCGAACTTCGGCACCTCGTCCGACCCCGCCGCGCCCGCGCAGCCGACCATCAACCCCCGCGCGGGCGATACCGCGGGCAGCAAGCTCACCAGCGATCTGGCGACCACGGGCGTCGAGGGCAGCACGCTGGTTCCCAAGGCAGGCGACCCGTACAGCCCAGGCGTGCCTGGCAGCGACCCCCGACTGTCGGGTCAGCTACAGCCGCCCACCAAGGTGACCACCACCTCGGGTGTGGTCACGCGGCCTGCACCCGACCCCTACGGCCTGACCAGCGGCGACCTGCTCACCGACGACACGGGCGACGGCGGCGCGGGCAACATGGGCGCGGGCATCAACACGCCAGGCGGCTGGGTCACGCGGCCCACACCGTTCAGTCGTGCCGCAGGGCCAGGCTGGCTGGGCGGTGTGGGATCGGGCCAGGCCGACGAGTTCGACCCGTCCACGGGCGACGTGGGTCAACTCAACATCAACACGGGGCCAGGCGCGAACGCGGCACCCAAGCCCGCGATCAACACGGGCGTCGGCATGCCGATGGGCCCCGCGATCAACACGGGCCCAGGCCCAGGCGCGGCAGGCGGTGTAGCGATCAATACAGGGCCAGGCAGCATCGGCCAGCCAGGCGTGACCGATCAGGGCTCCGACGTCATGCAGCAGATCGACCTGCTGACGGAGCGGGTCAGAGAATCGCTGAAGAAGCTTCTCGGCCAACCCACGCTGGGCAGCCCCGAGCACGACCTGTCGGGCGACCCTGCCAAAAAGCCCTTCGGCGTGCAGGGCGGCTTCGACGTGCCCGACGTGCAGTACGGCAATCCGCAGACGGGTCAGGCTGGGCCTGTCCAGCAGCCGACCGACATCAACCAGGGCCAGAGCGGCGCGGTGCCGCTGCACCGCGAGTTCTACGACCAGCCGCACGGCCTCAGCCCCGACGAGATGGACGAGATGCAGCAGATCGAGGGGCTGCAGAAGCAGGTCGACGCCAGCGGTCAGGGCAACCCCGAGGCGCAGGCCAAGCTCGACGCGCTGCGCAACTGGATGCACACCCTCGGCACGGGGCAAGAGGGTGCGGGCCACATGTCCAACTTCTGGCAGCCCAAGGGCTTCGGCGTGGGTCAGGCGCAGGCTCCGCAACCCACGCCGCAGAACCCCGCGGGCTGGCAGCCGCCGCAGCCTAACCCTCAGATGCCGTCCACGGCGGGCAAACAGAAGCTACCCAGGTGGATGGAGTTCCTCTTGCGACGCCACCCCGAACTGCTGCAGCAGGCTGGAGTGGCGGGCGGTCCTGTGTCAGGTGGTTCTTCTGCGGGGAGTCCACCGTCGGCGGGGTCCACGGCTCCGCAGCCCCCGTTGGGCGGGGGGCAGGACATGCCACCACAGGGGGTCCCTGGTGCCTCCAATTCCCAACCAGGGGCCCCCGGTCCAGGCGGTGCTCCGATGCAGCCTCCGCTTCCTCCCGGAGACGTGGCTGGCATCGGGCACCGTTTCGGGCAGCAGATGGACGTCGGCGAGCCGCAGCACTCGGGCGTCGACCTGCAAGCCCCCGAAGGCACGCCGACACAGAGCCCTGTGGATGGCGTCGTCGAGGACGTGCAGAACAACCCGCAGGGGCTGGGCGTCACCGTCGTCATCCGCGGCAAGGACGGCTCACAGCACAAGCTGGGCCACCTGTCGAAGACCAAGGCGTACCGCGGCATGCAGGTCGCGCGCGGCCAGGACCTTGGCAGCGAGGTGGGCAGCACGGGTCTCAGCACGGGTGCGCACCTGCACTGGGGCGTCAAGGATCAGCAAGGGGCACCTGTGGATCCCACGCCCGCGCTGCCGCCGCAACAGCAGAACATGCCGCCTGTGCCAGGCACCGAGCAGATGGGACCCACAGGGGGCACGGGTGCGCCGCCGATGGGCGGGGGTCAGGACGCACGGGTGGGCTGGCCCCCCAAGGCTCCTCGAGCCAAGCGACGTTGGGGCAAGCCCAACCCGACGCGCGTCGGCGCAGGCAGGGACCTGCCAGGCTTCGGTCCCGACGAGATCAAGATGCGCGACCCGCAACTCAATATCGCGGAGCTCACCAGCGGTGGCACCAAAGCGATCTGGGGCGGCGAGCAGCAGCAGAACCCCGCCGCGTTGCCGAAGTTGGGGGACGTCAAGATCAATCCTATCGGTGCCTTTGGCTCAGGTCAGGGTGCGGCAGCGCCGACCAACTACTCCAGCCCCGACTACCAGCAGGGGTATCAGGACGGCATGCAGGCTTCCTCGAAGCCTGGCACGCCGCCGATCTTTACGCCTGGTCTGGCGCAGCCGATCCCAGGCGCGGCGGATGCCTCGGGCATGGCGGGTGGCCCGCAACAGATGGGCGGCGGCACCGAAGCCGCGCGCAAGGGCAACAAGCGCAGGGATCCGCCGCCCGTCTCGGACGAGGAGGCGCAGAAGAACTGGGAGGCGCTGCCGCCAGGCAGCCGCGACTGGTCGTGGATCTCGGGTCCCAAAGGCGGCGAGTTTGTCGGCGGCGGCAGCTACACGCTGCCAGGCGCGGGCCAGGACACCTCCGACAGCCTGTGGGACAAGTACCAGGCCCGCGAGGTGCAGGGGGCGATGGGTGCGGGCGCGGGAGCCACGACGCAGGCCGAACGGCAGCAGCAGGTCCTCGCGGCGGGCTACAACGGCCCGCTGACCGACGCGGCCATCAACCAGGCGTACGCCAACGCGGCGACCCCCTCGGACCTGGCGCAGTCGGGTATCTCCAACACGCCGCAGTCGGCGGGCCCCTCCTCGCCAAGCACCTCGACTTCTGGCGGTCCGAGCACGACCACCAAGGGTGCGTTGATCATCGACCCAGGCACGCAGAAAGAGCTTGCCAACCAGGCGGCGCAGATCGCGGTGCAGCAGCAGCAGGAGACGGATCATCACAACGAGGTCATGGCGCAGATGGCGCAGGACCTCGCCATCCACAAGGACGACCTGGCCTACCAGTACGCGGTGCAGGCCGAGACCGATCGTCACAACCAGGCCACCGAGCAACTCACCGCGCGGCAGCAAAACCTGCAGGCGCAGATGGATCAGCTTGACAACCAGACCAAGCTGGACATCCAGAACATGGCCAATCAGTCCGCGCAGCAGATCGAGAGCATGCGCGAGGCGTCGCAGGTGCAGATCCAGCAGATGCAGGAAGGCACGCAGATCTATCTGCAGCAAGGCCAGCAGGCGTTTCAGGACTGGCAGACACGGCAGCAGAACGAGATGTCGATCCTGTCCTCGGCGCTCAACAACCCGTGGCTGCAGCAACTCACGGGTATGACCCCGCCAGGCGGCGCGGGCACGCCGACGGGCGGCGCGAACATCGCCGCGCTGGTGCAGCAGATCCTGCAGCCGTACGACGTCTCGGCCTTCTCGGCAGCCAACGCGCCAGCGGCAGCCAACCTCGGCGGACCCGCGCAGGGGCCGAATGCCCCCGCGCTGCCAGGCGAGCCGACCGCGGGATCGGTCAACCTCGGTGCGTTCAGCGGCGGGGTCAACACGGGCTACGCGCCAGGCACCTTCGTCAGCAAGGCCAACGGCGAAGTCGGACAGGTCCAGAACAACGGCTCGATCATGGCCTTTAGCAGCGGCGAGCAGGCCGCGGCGGCAGGCGTCCAGCCTGGCAACACCAACGTGACGATGATCTCCGACCAGTTGTTCGACTCGGCGGTGTCGACCAATCCCAACGCGGTGATGGGCACCGCGGGCGCGGCGGGCACGCCGACGCCAGGCTCTACGGCGGGGGGTACCTCGGGCGGCACGCAGGCGCTGGGCCCCGCGGTCGCGCCGCCAGGCCAGGCGGTGCCAGGTGCGAGCCAGGGCCAGGTCACCGCGCAGCCCAGCGCGCAGTCGTTCTTGACCTCGGGTCAGGCCGCGCCCAACTCCGCGGCGGGCAACCCCAACGGCAGCGGCATCAACATCCCCGACTGGAGCACGTGGCAAAGCTGGAGCCCGTGGCAGAAGGCGGCGTACCGCGCCAACATCGAGGCGCTGGGACCAGGCGTGTGGGCGCAGGTGCAGCAGAGCTTGCAGAACTCGTTTGCCGCGCAGGGCGGCGCGCCCGACGTGACGCAGCTTGCGGCGCAGTCGGCCAACCCCGCCGAGCAGATCGGGCAGCAGATGACCGCTGAAGCCTTCGGCCAGACGCCGAGCCAGTGGCAGACGCAGCAGGCGCGGCAGTGGTCGCAGGCGCAGGCCCCGCAGGTCAGGCAGAACGTGACCCAGAGCCAGAGCGGCGCGGCCAGCGCGGGCGCGACGCCCGAGTCGCAGTACGGCGTGTAGTGGCGATCGACTTCCGCGCCGATCCTCTAGGATCCCGCGTCAAGGGTTGGCAGCCGCGCGGCCAGGGGTCGGTCAAGCTCGTGCCAGGCTGGGAGCCGCGGCCCGAGTACGGCGCGGGCCAGATCGGCGATCCGTTCGACCCACAGGGGGGGGATCCCGAGAGCTACACCGCGCCGCCCGCCCCGCCGCAGCCGCAGCCGATGGACAACCCGCCCGCGGGCCAGCCGCCCGCGCCGACCCCGCTGCAACCTGTGCCGAAGAATACAGCGCCTGTGTATACTAAGCTACAGACGCAGGCGCTGTCCTCGCCCGCGCCCACGAGCGATTCCCCCCGCGCCTCGACGAGTTCGGGCACGAGTGCTCCCCAGACTCTGCGCGCGGCGGGGAATCCTCCCGCCGCGCCCGTCCAACGCACTCAAAACCAGCAGCAGTTCCTCGACGAACTGACGCCGACCGCCAAGCAGGTCGCTGCCGACACGGGCATGCCGTGGCAGGTGCTGGTGGCCATCCCCGCGAATGAGACGGGCTGGGGCTCCGCGGTGTTTCACAACAACTACTTCGGCGAGAAGGGGCCAGGCGCGAGCGCACGCACGTGGGAAGTCGTCAACGGCCAGCGCCAGGACATCACCGATTCGTTCAAGACCTTCGATAGCCCCGAAGCGTCGATGCGCAGCTTCGTGGCCTTCGTGCACAACAACCCGCGCTACAAGGACGCGCTCGACTACCTCGACAAGAACCCGTCCGACTGGCCGACGTTCGTGCACATGCTCAACAAGGACGGCTACGCCACCGACCCCGATTGGGCTGACAAGGTCACGCGCATCGGCCAGCCGCTGGAATCGTCCTCGACGCAGCCGACGACGACGATGAGCCCAGGCAGCGGGGTGCAGACCGCCTCGCGCGGCACGGGCTCGCTGTTCGATACCGCCAAAAGCGCTATCGGCTCCAAGTACGTGTGGGGCGGTCCTGGCGGTCGGTCGAACTTCGATCAGAGCTTCGTCGGCTCCGACTGCTCAGGCTTCGTGGCCTGGGCGTACCGCAACGGACTGGGGGTCACGCTGCCCGCGTTCACGGGCTCGATCTGGGCGGCGTCCAAGCCGATCGACCCCAAAGACGCCGTGCCAGGCGACCTGATCATGTTCGGCATGAACCAGTCAGACCCGGCCCAACAGCACGTCGCCATCTACGAGGGCAACGGGATGATGATCCACGACTCGTCCCTCAACCCGAATGGTGGCGTGCAAGAGACACCTATCTGGAACGGCGGCAGCTTCAGGCGCGTGACGGGCGTCAACGCCGCGGACCTCAGCCGCGCCACGTCGAGCAACTCAACCGAGACCACACCCGCGTCCGACGCGCGCCAGTCGGATACGGGTGTGCACACCCCGCCGACGTACCCCGCGGTGCACATGCAGGACCCGCCGCCGAACCCCGATCACCCCGTGACGATCATCAAGCCGTCGACGCGGCTGCGGCCAGGCCCGACCTACAACCCCGAGCCGATCATGGGCGGTGGTCAGGAAGAAGCCGCCAAGCCCGAGATGTCCAAGAAGGAGGCCAGCTACACCAAGAAGGCGCAAGAAGACCAGTGTCAGGACTGCTCGATGTTCCGCGCCAACACCTGCTCGCTGGTCAAGGGCTACATCCACGACCAGGGCTCGTGCGACTACTTCGAGCCCAAGAAGTCTGAGATGGGCGCGGGTACCGAGATGGGCGCGGGCGACGCGTGGTACGACGACCCGTCGCTCAACGTGCAGGTCGATCAGCCCGCGCCACAGGAGGTCAACCCGCTGCAGGCCGCGGTCAACGGCGCACACGACCTGCTGAACACGCTTACGGGCGGCGGGCCAGGCAAGGTCTCGGGCGTCGAGCAGGCCACGCGTGACTACGCGGGCCGCACCGCGCAGGCTGCCAAGGGCACTACGACACCCGCGGCCCCCGACACCACTACGACAGTTACGGGCACCTCGAGGCGCACCACAGCGCCAGATATCGGCGTGGAGCGCGCTACGGACCAGGCCCCGATGCCCGCGCCCGAGCCCGCGGAACAGCCGCTGCCCGCGCCTGAGCCAGCGCCCGCGCCGCCCATCGAGCGCAAATCGATCGTGGGTACACCGCCCGCACCTGACAGCGGCCCGTTCGCTTCGCTGCCGCCGCTGCCAGGCACGGACGTGTCTCAGAGCAGTGCACAGGTCGCGCCGCCCCCGCAGCCTGGACAGCCCGTGCTCAGCCGTCCCGCGCCTGCTCCATCCGAGCAACCCCCGTTTGTGCCAGGCACGCACCTGCCGACGCTCAAGCCTGACAACCCGATCACCAACCCCAGCGCCAGCCCGATGGACAAGGACGCTGCTATCGGCGACGCGCTGGCGACCACGGTGCTGCCCGATTCCGCCGCCAACGCGCACGTCGGCCCCGTGTCGGTGCACGACCTCGTGTCGCAGGCGCTGCGGCCCTCGGCGCTGTTGGCGCTGCCCGTCACGGGCGCGAGCAGCGTGGGCATGAACCTGGGCGAGTACGCCGCGACGCAAGCCGCCGAGCAGGTGCTCAAGAAGGCGGGCGCGACCGCCGCGCGCGAGATTGCCCCCGCGCTGGGCAAGGTCGGCGGCGCGGCGCTGGACGCCGCGGTCCAACCCGTGGGGGCCGCGGTCAAACCCCTCGTCGACCAGTTGTCGCGCTCGCCGTTCGGCAAGTTTCTGACCGAAGACTCGGGCATCATCAGCGCCAGCGCGGCCATGGGCCACGCGCGCGACGTGCTCAAGAGCGGGCTGTATGGCGCGGCGGCAGGCGGCGCGCTGGGGGCCTTCGGCGACATCTCGCAGGGCAACCCGCAGAACGACCCCAACTGGTGGAGCCAGGTGGCCATGGACGCCGCCAACGACGCCAAGTTCGGCGGCGAGCTTGGACTGGGCCTGGGCGTACTGGCTCCGATGGCACAGTTCGGCTGGGACCACAGTGTGGGTCCAGGCGTGATGCACCTGTTCCGTGAGGTCTTCACGCCGCTCAATAACCTGTCGCTGGGCGCGCAGGACGCCTATGTCACGCGCGCCAACCGCGTTGGGCTGGCGGCGCAGGGCCAGATTCTGCTGCAACAGGAAGGCGAAAAGCTGTTCGGCAAACCAGGCACGGGGCTGAACACCGCCGAGGCCGCGGCGTGGCTCGAGGACCGCCGCACGCTGGCGGGCTACGTGGGTCCCAACGGCGAACGGGCCAACCCCGCGCAAGAATTGTGGGCCCGCAAACGTCTCATGTATGAAGACTCTTCGGGCGTCAGCATGCGCGCTCAAGGCATCTTGAGCCCGACGCAGGACGTGGTTACCCCCGTGGGCGCGCCTGGTCCATCGGCGCACGTGATGCACCTGTACGATGACACCGCGCCTGGCGGAGTGCAGTACGCCAAGCGCAAGAGCGGTCTCGGGTGGAGCGACACGGTGACCCACAGGCGCGTGGCATCCAACGATCCACTCGATCCGTCTCGACCGCGTACGCTGCGCGAGGCGCTGGACCAATACTACAGCGACCCGATCGACAACCCCAAGCCGCTCGACGATCTGGTGACGCGCTTCTCGACCAGCTTCTATCAGACCGAGCGCGCCTTCGCTAACCGCGAGGCGTGGGTCAAGGTGCGCAACGACCCCGACATGGTGGCGCGCAAGGTGCCTGGGGCCAAGATCGATCCGACCTGGCGCAGCCCCGACAAGCAATGGGGTCTGGGCCAGGGCCAGGACCAGTACGCGGTGCATCCCGACCTGGCGACGTACCTGAACAACGTCACGGGCGTGACGGGCTCGCTGCGCGACAACCCGCTCTTCAACGCGCTGTGGGGCCTGAACGCGCCGTTCAAGATGGTCGCTTTCGGCGGCAGCCCCGTGCACATGTTCAACATCGTCGCCCGCGCGCACTCGGCCATGGCTGCCAACGGCGTGCTGGGCAATGGCGTGGGCGAGTTGATGAAAGGCTGGATCCTGCCCACCTTCCGTCCAGGCGGCACGCGCGAGTTGTTCATGGGCAACCCGCGCGCGGTGCTCAACGCCGCTCGTGCGGGGGTGACCCTCGGCCACTGGGCCGACGACCTGGGCGCGGCGGGCGGACCCGCGCTGCAGGACACGCTCAAGCGCATGGGCTGGGCGGGCGCGGGCGCGGGGTCGGCGGCGTATCTCAACGCCAAGCGCACGGGCGCGAGCGATCAGGAGGCGTGGGACGCGGCGTGGAAGGCGGGTCTGCTGGGCGAGATCCCGTTCACGCCTGGAGCGGGCGCGGTGCTCAAGGGCACCATGAAGCTGTTTGGCCAGGACGTGTCCCACACGGCGATGATGTCAATGGCCGACCTGCTGCACAGCGCCATCTTCACCCAGGCGCTGCCCGCGGCCAAGGTGGGCATGTTCGACATCCTGACTCGCAACCCGAGCGTCGACCACAGCCTGGCCGCTGATCTGGTGAATGAGACACTCGGCGGTCTGGACATGCTCAAGATCGGTCGCGCGCCGTGGGCGCAGGATCTGATGCGCTTCGGGCTGGTGTCCAGCGACTTCGAAGAAGGCGAGATCAGGACGCTGTGGAACGCCGTTTCGCCTGGCCCGCGCGGCGACTTCACGCGCAACACGGTGGTCAAGGGCATGGCGACGATCTACGGCACTACCGAGCTCCTGAACCTGGCGCTCAACGGCCACTTCACCTGGGACAACGGACGCGGCCACGAGTTCGATCTGGAGACCACGGGACTGCAGGACAACCTGGCCGACGTCTTCAACCAGCCGTCATGGAGGGCTGTGGATCCCGCGACAGGCCGCGCCACGCGCACGTATCAGGAGGTCATGCCGCCGCTGCGCTGGATCATGCAGACCCTCGGCGAGGGTACGCGCCAGCTTGCCTACAACGCGGGCCAGCTTGAAGGCGGCACCTCGGGCCAGCGCCTGGTGCAGCAGTACGGCGGCGATCCCGCCAAAGGCGACAGTCCGCCGCAGATCGGCGAGATGCTGGCGCAGGACGCGCGCAACCGTGTTGGCTTCGTGCCAGGCGGGCTGGGCGCGCTGGGCACCGCGGCCTTCGGCGGCGGCGTGGCCGACTACACGGGCAAGCTGTACGACCCGCCAGGCGCGGAGCCCAAGAGCCCGTGGTCCAGAGCGGCGATCAACGTCGCCTCAGTGCTGTCCTCGGACGCGCCGTCGGGCATCAGCAGCGTCACCAGCAACGTGCCCATCGAGCACCCCGACCGCATGCGCGCCATGGCTGCCATCGTCGCGGGCATGGGCCTGCCCAAGCTGTACGTCACCAACGAGATCAGCGACAACCTGAACGCGATGGAGGAGCAGAAGAAGTCGCTGGGCTTCGACGTCAAGACGCAGCAGCAGTACGAACAGACCTTCACCAAGAACAGGCAGGCCAACGACGCCGAGCGGCAGCAGGTCTTCGACCGCGCGCCGACGACCACCGATACGCACGCCGCGCTCGACAAGCAACTGCAGGACGTGGCCACCCGACGCAAGGACCTGACGCTGCGTCACGAGTTGACCGTCGACTACCTACAGAACCTCAAGGACCAGGGCCTGCAGAGCAAACTGCTCGACTTCTGGACGCACGTCTTCGACCCAGGCGGCAGCGCCTCCAAGCGTCCCGCGGACACGCTCAGCACCACCGACACCAAGAGCCTGGCCGACGCCTACTGGCATCCACAGGACACCGACGCCACGAGCAGCCCCGAGCAGGTCGCCCGCGCCCGCTCGCAGGTGCTCAAGGACCTCGGCCAGCAGACAGGCGAGCACCCCGACGCGCTCGAGGATTCGTTCAAGTGGATCGCTCAGAACACCGACAGCAACGGCCTGAGCCAAGCGATGCCCACGCTGGGGCACATGACCGAGGACGATCTGGGCAAAGCCACGACCGACTTCCTCGACGCGGGGCTGGACCCCGCTAACAAGGCGCAGAGCAACCCCGACGCCAGCGCGCGGGCCGACGCGCAGCGCCAGAAGCTGCAGGACCTGGCGCGCCAGTACAGCGTCGACCCCAAGAGCCTGCTGCAGCGCATCAACCTGCGCCTCAGCAACCCCGACCAGGCGCAGTCCACGGGGCTGCAGAAGAGCTACAACAACGCGCTGCAGACGTTCTTCGACTCGCGCGATCAGGACACCTATCCCAGGTACGTCTTCCCCGACGGGCACTACGTCAGCCCCGACGACGCTAAGGCGTACGACAAGCAACTCGCGCAGGCGTCCGACGCCCAGAAGAAATACGACCCCGCGGTCTACCCGCTGGTACAGGCCAAGAAGGCGGGCGACGACAAGCGGCTGATGGCGCTCATCAACGACCAGAACAATAAGGACTACGAGCGCTGGTTCGGGCTGGGACGCGACATGTCCGAGAAACAGTGGAACCAGTACATCAACGGCCAGGTGGTCGGCTACACCGATCTCCGCTCGAGCGACCCCAAAGCGGAGACGCTCACCCGCGACCGCATCATCGAGCGCTATACGGCCAGCACGTTCGACCAGCGCACCAACACCAAGGTCACCCTCCAGATCCAGGGCAAGCCCACCCAGATGAACCTGTGGGGCGCGTACGGCTACCTGAAGCACTTTCACGTCAAGACCGCGGGGCGGGACTTCCCCGCGGATAATCCGAGCGACCTGCCCCCCGATTCCACAACCGCTCCACAAGGAGTACAGTAGGGACAATTGCATGGCTAAGAAGACCAGCACAGACGCATTCCGCCAACCGGCAATGAAGTACGTCGGCAAGATGGAAGTCCTGGGCGGACCTGTGCCGATCGGCCAGATGCACCGCCCGTATGTCAAGAAGGAGCATGATCGTCCGTACGGGGCTGAAGGCAAAGACCTGCACCCCGAGCGCGTCGAGAATCAGAAATCGCCGCCTGTGTCGGTGTCCCGCACAAAACGCAGCGGCGGGAAAGGAGAAACCTAATGTACGCACGTCGTCGTCGGGGCGGTCGCAAGCACTGACAAAACCCCCAGGGGGGTCAACTACATCCTGCTTTCTCTCACTGCCCAAGTCTGCGAGACAGGAACGGAGCACATCTCTGACCCCCCTGGCTACCCCACTGTGGAGACACCATGGCCCAGTCCATCAACAGCAAGCACCAGAAGGTCTCTGGCAAATCCACAGGGACCAACGCCGACTTCAAGAAGGACGGCTACGCACGTGGCCCCGTTCCGAAGTCGATGATCGGCACCAAGGTTGGCCTGACCAACCATGTGGGCTACTCAGGCCCAGACGCAGCACAAGGAACGCACAACGGATAAGAGATGACCACCCAGGATCTCGACCCGTCTGCAACCGCTGAAGACGAAGCTCCCCCATCGCCCGAGTCCGATGGCAACGAGCAAGCGGCCCCAGAGCAGGACGAGAACGAGCGCGAGCGAGAACTCCAGCGGAGACTGACCCAGCAGGGGCGGGAAACCGCCGAGGCGCGGCGTGCCGCGGCTCTGGCGCAGAACCAGGCCAGCGTGCTGACCAGCACCGTGCAGGAACTCCAGTCGCAGGTCCAGCTTCTGACCGCACATCTTGGCGAGCAGCAGCGTGCCGACCAGGCGCGCCAGCAACAGGAACTCGATAACTACCTCGCAACCCTTCCGCCCGAGGAGCGTCTGGACCGCAAGATCCAGATCCTGAACGAGCAGGTCAAGCAGTTGCAGACTGCCGCGACGCCGTCACGACCAGTGCAATCCGCGCCTGCCCCACAACAGCCTCAACCGCAGCAGCAAACGTCCAGCGACGATGCCACGCTGCAGTACATGAAGGACCGCGCCATCGCTATCGTCAACGAGGCCGAGGCCGAGTTTGGCGTCAAGGTGGACGTGTCCCAACTCGCCGACGGAGACTGGGAGAGCGAGGAAGCCTTTTACAAGGCTGTCATGAAACGCGCCGCCAGAGGAAACGGAGAAGCCATGCCGAAGAAACCCCCCGCCACTGAAACCCCCCAGCAGATGCAAGCCCGCATTCGACGCGAGGTCGAAGAGCAGTTGGGTGTCTCATCCCCCAACGGACCACGACCTGCCGCGGCGCGTGCCCACAAGCCCACCGAGGACGACGTGAAAAGCGCGGTCAACAGCTACTCGTCGGCCAAGGGCCCCAAGGCGCAGGTGCAGAAGCTCAGGGAGATGCGCGAGCGCATGGGTTGACTTCAGGAACGACTGGCACACAAGCACTCGGCGCTCAGGTGAAGCCTCTATACGGCGGACGGAAAAAGCCGAAGCTCAAGCCGAAGGCGAAACCGTCGAAGACTTCATCTAGGAGACGCTAATGCCACAGGGCACGACGGGTACCGTCGCACTCGCCCCCGAAGTCAAGGCGATGTATGACGCTGACTTCTACCTCCAGGGGCAGTCGATGGTCTACTGGGACCAGTTTGCGGACCTGAAGGGTCCGATCATGAACGGGCAGCGCGGCATCAGCCAGAACTTCCCGATCATCGAATCCATGCCGCCGAACTTCACCGTGCTCGACGAGCTCATCGACGTCGCGCCGAATCAGATGCGCGGCTCTGAGGTGGTCGTCACGCTGTCCGAGTTTGGCGGCGCGATTGAAGTCACCAAGTTTCTGGTGGCCACGGCGTACGCGGACGTGTACAAGCAAGCCGCCTACGTCAACGGCTACAACCTGGCGGAGTCGATCGACTACATTGCGCGGGCCGTCTTTGGACAGGGCTCCCGCGTGTGGTTCCAGAACAACCACACCGCGCGCAACCAGTTCGCGGGCCAGACCGCCAATCAGGATCAGATGACCATCCGCTTCCTCGAGATGATGGCGATGATCGCGCGCTCGATCAAAATGCCGCTGTACGAGGACGGGGCCATCGCCTCCGAAGTGCACCCGTTCGTGCTGTACGACCTGATGCAGGATCAGACCAACGGCGGTCTGCGCACCATGTCGCAGTACAGCCACCCCGAGATCCTGTTCAACGGCGAGATCGCCTACTGGGGCGGCAATCGCCTGATCGTCTCGGCCAACGCCAAGGGCTTCTGGGGCGCGGGCGCGGCAGCCACCTCCGCGGTAGCGACGACCACCTCGGCGGCTATCAACCCTGGCGACACGACGATCACCGTCACCGCGGCGACCAACATCGCCATCGGCCAGTGGCTGGCCATCGTCGACACCACCGAGCCTGGCAACGTGTGGACCGACACCAACGAGTTGTTCCGCGTCACGGGCATCGCGGGCAACGTCATCACGGGCTTCGTGCTCGACCCAGGTCCTGGCGACGCGGGCGGTTTCCGCTGGCCGCACGCTTCGGGCGTGGCGGTCAACAACAACAACTCGGTCTACCCCGTGCCGATGTTTGGTCCCAACTCGGTGACCAAGGCGGCGTCCAGTTGGACTGGCCCATACGGTGAGACGGTAGTCACTGGTCCGTTTGACCGCCTGGGCCGCTTCCTGACCTTCGGCTGGTACCTGATCGCGGGCTACGCGCGTACGCGCAACGCGTGGCTGTTCCGCGGCGAGGTGGGTTCCAGCCAGTCGTGAGCAAGGACGGAGACTTCTACGACAGGTGCCCCAACGACGGGTGCCTGGAAGTGGACTACGTCGCGCGCAACGAGGGTGACGGCGGAGCGGGCCACGAGCACGAAGGCCAGCGCGAGTCCGCCCACGAGTGGAGCATCTATTCCGCAGACCGCCGCAAAGGCGGCTGCGGAGCCCTCTGGACGCGCACCAATACTACAGGTGTCGAGCGGTATAACCAGCAAGGCAGACAACCTGTGGGGCTGACGGCTGCCGCCGAAGCGGGGCGCAGCTACTTCCTGCCCAGCGATGCCTACCGCGATCAGTACGAAAGGATCTTCGGCCACGCATAAGCGCACTGCCGAGGGCGGCGTGATGACCCTGGACGAAAACGTCGACCACACCGTGTGGCCGTGCATTCCGCACGACCCCAATGTGGACTGCAACGACGCGCTCAGGGCCTATCGCGACCCGCGCGGCTCGCGCATTCTGCGTCCCCAGGTGCCCAGCTATGCCCGTAACCCCCCGCCCCCTCGCTAGCGCGATCATGGTCCCCGCGCGATCGGTCACCGTGCCGACGCAGGCGGGCCGCAGCGTCCAGTTCCGACAGGGCATGGCGGCGATCAACGACACCAACGACCTGCCGTACCTGTTCGCGCGCGACGACGTGAAGGTAATGGTCACCGCGTACGCCATGGGCTGGATGGACGAGGTGCTCTCGCACACGCGCGTCATCAACGCCGACGTGCACTGGCCCGTCAACTACGCCGTGGAGCACACCAGCGAGACCGAGTTTTCAATCAAGGAACAGGAGCCCCCGCCGCTCGAGCACGTCGACCTGCTGGACGAGGCGATCAAGGACAAACCCAAGTGGCGAAAACCGCCCTCCAACTCATCCGCGAGCTAGGCTTCCGCCTCAACGAACTGGTCGTGTGCGACCCGACCGCGGGCGGCAACAACACGCTGTTCTGCCAGGACCTGCTGCAGTTCTTCCCGCAGGCCATTCAGCAGTTCAACGGCTGGGTGTACGCGGCCAGCCCCGCCAACGCGCAGAACCAGGGCCTGGAGCGCCGCGCGCAGAACTGGACTACCGACGGCACCCTGACGCTGTACGCGCCAGGCTTCCCCGCGCCGATCACGGGCGGGGAGTACGAGATCCACATGCGCTACCCGCGCGCGCGGCTGGTTGAGGCGATCAACAGCGCCGTGGGTCAACTGGGATTGACATGGTACCGCGACTGGATGGACGAGTCGGTCGTCACCGCGGCCAACACGTGGAAGTACTACCCGCCCGCGGCGCAGAACTGGGCCAGCATCTACCGCCTGGAGATCCAGATCAACCTGAACGAGACGCAGCTTGGCTACCCGTACGCCGACGCCGAGTACCTCAACTGGCGACCCAGGCGCTATGTGGATCTGAGCGGCAACGAGACGTGGCTGATCGAGTTCGGCATCCTGCCGCCGCCCGACCGCAAACTGCGTATCTTCGGTGAAGGCTACTACCCCGATCTGGTGCAGGACGCCGACGTGCTGCCCGTCGCGGGCAAGTGGGAGCGCGCCGCGCTGGACTGGATCTACGACTTCGCCGAGTTCAGGCTGAACTGGTGGCTGACCAACAAGCAGCCTACCGCGGAGGCCGAGAAGACCAGGCAGCAGGCCATGGACCGCCTGGAGCAGCAGAAGAACGAGATTCTGCAGAACAGCCCCTCGCATCGGCCTGGGCGCATCGTCACGCCTGGTCACGGCGACGCGATGGCCTTCCCCAGCCCCGAGGACTGGCGCTACCTCGGCGCGTTCAAGTCTTCCAGCTTCATCAGGGGCGGCTAACCCATGGTGATGGGCGGCAACGGGGTCGCGTATGCCTGGCCCAACGTCCAGCCTGGGCAGCAAGAGGAGGTCATTCTCAACGCGCTGCCGATGCAGCTTGTGCCTGGCAAGTACGTGGTGCAGGAGGCCGATCGCTTCGGCGAGAAGGTCACCCAGGGCGACCTGAAGTACGCCGACTTCAACCCCTTCGAAAGTGCTCAGGCGTCCAGCACGCTGATCAGTGGCGCAGGGCTGCAGCGCTACAGCGACGTGCTGGACCCGTCGACGGTCACTACCTACTACAAGGAAACGTCCAACGTCTCGTGCGTGGAGATGCCCGCGACCCTGAGCCCCGAGATGCTACAGCAGGCCGTGTCAGGCGTCGCCACCACGCTGGTGTACATCGCCGACGTGATGCTCACGGGCGTCGCGGGGCTGGTCACGGTAGGCATCGGCCCCAACGGCATCTGGACGCGCGCCACCTCGGGCGCGTGGACGCTGGCGATCAGCTTGCCCGCCTCGCCGCTGCAAAACGCCATCTCGGTCTTCCGCGGCGTGCTGATCATCGGCTACGGCGGCGCGCACACCGCGCAGTGGACCTCGGACCTGTCCACCTTGCACGACGTCACGGGCAACTCGAGCGCGACCTCGGGACCCGATGTGGGTCCGATCTACATCTACGCCGCGACCAGCGACCACGCCACCTCGTACGTCGCGGGCGGCAACGCGCAGGACCCGACGCTGGTGCTCGCCAGCCTCGCGCCAGGCAACAACTACGCCACGCCGACCGCGACGGGCACGGGTCCTATCGTCTCGCTGGCACCTGGCGGCGGCATCGCGCTGGTGTACGTCGGCAAGCTGACTGAGCTTGGCGAGATCGATCAGAACGGGCTGTACCGCACGCTGGTGCCCTTCGACGGGCTGTACGACGGCAACTGCCAGCCGCTGCGCTGGTATCTTTCCTCGGGCGCGGACGCACAGCGCGGACCCACCGTCCTCGTTTTCCCCAGGGGTCATGGGCTGTGGCTGTACGCCCCGTCCACCATCACCGCGGGCGACTCGTACAACATCAGCCCCTGGTCGCAGCCGTGGCTGCGGCCTCCCAACGCGCGCGGCAAGATCACTGCCATCCAGGGATCCTCGAGGTGGCTGTACTTCGCCGTGCAGCGCCAGGCGGATGGACACACGTGGATCTACCGCCGCGACGCGGCCACGGGCGCGTCCCACACCTGGCTGGACCTCGGAGTCGGCGCGTGCAGCGCGCTGGCGATCTCGACCAACGTGCCCGCCAACCCAGGCAATCCCGTGCTGCTGGTCGGCTACGGCAACTCGGTGCTGACTATCACGTTGCCGCTCGACGGCGATAGCGACCACGACGACTCGGCCTGCCGCCACAACACCATCGGCTACCTCGACCTGCCCGATACCGATCTGGGCTTCCCCGATGAGATGAAGATCCCGTTCTCGATCCGCGTCACGGGCGAGCGGATGTCGCCTAACCAGCGCTGGTTCGAAGTATGGGCGGCGTACGATGGCGGCAACTGGGTCAGCATCGGTACGGTCAACACGCCGCTGCCCGAAGGCGAGTTGCTGTTCCCCTCGGGAGTCAGCTTCCGCCGCCTGAGCATCCGCATCTGGTTCCACTCCACCGACGGCTCCGAAAGCCCCGACCTGTACGGCGTGTCGATCCGCATGAGCCTGAACACCAAGGTGTATCGGCTGTTCGTGATCCAGTGCACGGTGCCCACAGCTTCATATCAGACACTGGCCGACAACCTGCAGAACCCGTACACGCTCATCGGCAGCTTGTGGAACGCGCGCCGCGCGGGCTTCCCCGTGACGTACTCGGACCCGTGGAACGATCAGTTCCTCGTGCGCATCCTCAAGATGCAGCAGACGCAGATGCTGCGTCAGCCCGACCTCGTACCCGAGACGACGCTTGACTTCACGCTGCTGGAGTTCATCAAGGGCCGCAGCCCGCTCGACTTCCTGTACGACGTCACCAAACCGGACGGTCCTCTCGATCCGACACAGTACGGGTACGATCAGCCCCTGGCACTCTACGATACGGTGGAAGTCTGATGCCGCTCTCTGCAACCGATTTCGTCACACAGGGACCCATCCGCTCGGCGGATATGAAACAGTTTGTCGACCTGTTCACGGGGGTGATGACCGACCAGCCGATCACCTTCAAGAACGCACTCTCGGTGGGCGGCACGCAGGGAGCCAGCACCGCGGCGCTCTCGCTGTACGGTGCACCCTCGCAGACCAGCAACCTGATCAACCTGTACCCCAACCCCTCCTCGTTGACGCCGACGTTCGGATTCGCGGCCTACGGCGCGTTCGGCTGGGGCGCGGGGGGTACCTCGGCGCAGGACACCTTCCTGTCCAGAATAGGCACGCAGAACGGCCACAGCACCGACACCGCGGGCCTGCTGGTCTCGCCGCATCTGGAGACGGCGGGCACCATCATCGCCACGGGGCTGAGCTTGAACGCGCCAGGCACGTTCAGTTCGGTCGGCAACGGCACTTTCTCGGGCAACCTGACCGTCGGCGGCTCATTCACCGTGACGCAGGACATCCACGCGCGCTGGCTCTATACCACTGACGGCTCCAACGGCGTGGTGCAGGCCAGCAACGGCTCGCTGTACCTGCGCTCCGCGGGCGGCGGCAACGGTATCATCATGGACACGGGCTCGGGCGGGCTGAACATCTCCTCGGGGCCGCTGACCGTGGCGAGCACGCTGACCGTCAACGGCCCAGACATCTACTGCCCCAACGGCTGGATCGCCGCGGGGCCCGTCATTTCGGGCGGCGTGGGCGACCTGAACGCCAACCGCAACAACGGCACGGGCTACGTGTTCCTGGCCAACGCCAGCCACTACATCGGCTTCGACGGCAACAGCTATCAGTTGCCGACCTCGGCGCTGAATGTGCCAGGTGGACTATCCACGGGCAATCTGACCGCCACGGGCAATGTGTCTATCAGCGGCGCGGTCAACACCAGCAGTTACATCGTCGCGGCGGGACGTATCCAGACCAACGGCGACTTCATGATCAACAACTCGCCCGCCAACCTGTTCTTCGGCGCTGACGGCACGGCGATGCTGCAGCGGCCTGCCAGCCCCATTGCGGGCGCAAACCACCCGCTCGTCTCCATTAACTCGGACGGCTTCTGGCTTCAGGACAGCCCGCTGGTGCTGTATACCCCCAACGACCCACAGGGGGGTGGACAGACCATCCGCGAGATTGCCGCCAGCAACCGCTCGGCGTCGACGTACGGCGGCGGCGAGGTGCACATCTCTATCCGTCTGTACTGCGACGGCGACATCACCGCGGGCACCTGGGTGCACGGCATGGGCTTCATCCAGACCTCGGACCCCAACGCCAAGGCGGGCGCGGCGCTGATGAGCGACGCGGCGTGCACGACGCGCGTCAAAGACACCTCGCTGCCCGTGTACAGCTATCAACTCACCCCGCCCGTCTCAGGCGGCTTCCCCGCGCCGACGCCGACCGACATCGGCTTCATGGCCACCGACGTGTACCTGCACAACCCCGAGTTCGTCGCCCTCGACAGCACGGGCTCGCCCGTGGCGGTCAGCTACCCCAACATGTGTGCCCTACTGTGGGGTGCGCTGCGCGACCTGAACGCGCGCTGCGCGGCGTTCGGCATCTAGGAGGTTTTCACGTGAAACGCATCGCACTGCTGAGCCTGCCCGACCCGCGCTTCCCGCTGGGCGCTGAGGGCTACGAGGCCAACCGTGTCGACTACCGCCTGATCATCGACCAGTCGCTGCGCGTGCCGCTGGACCGCACCACGGGCGCGACCATCGACGAGATGCGCAAGGCCATCCGCGTGCTGGATGCGCTGGACAAGGCCCGCGACGTCCTCGAACTGGAGGACGCCGACTGGGAGTTCCTGAAGCTCAAGGTCGAGAAGATGCCGTGGGGAGTCGTCGACCGCCGTTTCGTGCAGTTCTATGACGACGTCACCACCGCAACCGAATCCCCGAGAGACGCCCAGCGAGTCGACGGAGCCGTCGCCTTCTGACCCGCGCCGCTCGGGGGTACGCCTGGCGCTGTCGCTGGCGATCGAATACACGCGCTTGCGCGAGACGACCGCCGACCGCTGGGAGGCCCGCGTGTCAACCGTGGGCCTGCTGCTGTTCGGCGGCGTGGCGGCGATCATCATGCTGTTGGTTGTCGTGCCGCGCCTGGTCAGTCTGATTCCGTAGCGGGCTCGGGCTCGAGGGCGTTCTTACCGCCGCGCAGCCGACGCCGCGGTGCGGGGGCCGAAGAAGTCATCACGGGCTCGGCCTCGACGATGGGCTGCAGCGCCTTGCGCAGCATCTGAAGCTCCAGCACGATGGCTTCGGCGGCGTCGGCCAGGCGATTGAGCGCCAGGTTGCCGACGGCGTTGCCGATGACTTCGACGGCCTCGATCACCTCGCGCTCAACCGTCTGCTCCTGCTTGAGTTGCGCCTCGTAGGCGGCGTCGGCTTCTTCCTGAATGCTAGGCTGTGGTTCGGCTACGCCGTTCATGACCACGTCGACCGCATGCTGGTGCTCGGGGGTCTTGAGTTGCGCCTGGGCCTGAGCGACAAGGTCGACGTCGTCGAAGGGCAGCGGCTCGAGCTCCAGGGGTACAGGTTCGGTGGGGGATGCGGTGGCGGCGGGTGCCTCCACAGGTCCCCCCAGCAGCGCGGCGTCTAGCTCCGCGAGCAGGTCTTCGTTGAAGGTCATGGTTCCTTCGATGACTCCTTTCATGACCGTGAGGGCGTCGTGCGGGCTGCGAACGATGTAGGCCCACACGTGGTGTTTGCGCAGGTAGATCAAGCGGGAAAGCTGGCGTTCGGTGGCACGTCCCTTGCCTTGCTTGACTTCGAACCCGAACAGGTTTGGGCTCAGCCAGACAAGAAGGTCAGGCCAGCCCTCACCCGTCCAGGCGTTCGCGGGCCAACCCACCACCAGCGCGGTCGGATGGTGATGGCGAATGGCCTCGCGAATGCGCTGGCGTAGTTGCTTCTCAGCCAGCCGCGGCGGGCTCCCCGACGTCTTCGAACATACCCGCGACCGCTTCGGCCATGCTCATGGGCGGGTTGGTGGGGCCGTTGGGCGAGGCAGGCACACCGCCTGGTGCGCTGGGTCCGCTGCCGCCGATGAGCGGCGTGCCCTTGAGCGTGTCCCAGTTGTCGTCCGCCTGAACCTCCAGCACGCTGGAGAACGGGCGACCCTGCTGCGAAACCTCGTCGACGACGGTCAGCACCACGAACTTACCCGCGATCTTGGTTTCGATGAATTTGCCGATCTGCGCGTGTAGCTCCCAGGTCTGCACGTTGTTGTAGCGCGGGTCGGCCCGCAGTGCCTTGGCGACGTCGCCCTGACCCGCCGCGCCCATGGTGCCCGCCATACCGAACTGCGAGCCCTCTTTGCCGCCCATGCTGTTGTAGCGGCTGATGGTGCGACCGACACCCGCGCCTGGTGCGCTGGTGGGACCTTCGACGATTTTGAAGTCGACGTTGTAGCCAGGCGTGCGGTCGTAGTCCTTGGGCGTGGGACGTACGGCCACGATCTGGGCGCGGAAGTAGCCCTGCGGCAGACGTGGACGACCAGGCTCCGTACGAGTGAACGAGTCGTCGAGCTTGTAACCCTGAAACGGCATGAGTGCTCCTTTTCAGCTAATCACGTCCTGACGAAGGATCGGGGTGGCGTCAGGTGCCAACCACTTGATGGCTCGCAGCGCCATGTCCAGTGACGGGGCGTGCCAGATGATTTCGACGTTGACCTGTACTGTACCAGAATGATACACCGTTGTCAAGCGGACGTCGGCACCACCTGGCCATTCTGATGGAACAGCGGTTCCGTCAGCGTCTGCCATGTAGGGTTCCTCACAATACGTCCGAGAATGTGCACGGGTCCCTTGGCGATGTAGCGGTCGTGCTGGCCGATAAACAGCTTGCGCACCTCGACGGCAGCCTCGGGGATCTTCGAGTTGTGCGCGTCGGGCAGGTCGATCTCTGGCAGGGCAGGTGCGACTTCGCCCGCCTCACCCCCCTGTGGGGCCTTGTCCACATCCACGTACAGCCGCCCCAGAAGTTCGACCGAATCGCGGATGCCCAGCAGGGCGTACGGCGTCAGCCGCGGGCCCGTCTGCACCGTGTCGTCGTAGCGCTGCTCGCGATCGTTCTCCTGCATCAGGTACAGCGTGTGCACGGGCAGCACGTTGAAGTTGCGCTGCCACTCGGAGCACAGCGCGCCGACCTGATTCCAGCCGCGCCAGTCCTGCGGCGATTTGGGGATGCGCTCGATGTACTCGCGCAGCTTGGCGGGATCCGCGGGCTCGTAAGCGCACACGTGCCCCAGCGCCAGGTCCTGCACTCGAGACCACGTGTCCCACACCAGCGCCTGGATCTTGTTCTTGGGGTTGGCGACCACGTCGTAGACGTCGATCACGTCCCGCCAGCGGCGGATCTTGGCCACGCGGATGTTGGGCTTGTTGATGTACGGGCGGATGTTCTCGTCGTCGACGCTCACGACGAGCACGTTGATGCCCGTGATCGAGGCCCCCAGCGTCGACTTGCCGACCCCGTTGCGGCCATAGATGCCCGCGCGGAGGTGGCTGAGGGCCATCACCTGTTCAGGTTGAAGAATGGTTAGTGGCAATCAGTCCTCCATGTCTTTGACGGTGATCGAGAAGCGCTTACCCTGCATCACGATCTCGAAGTAACCCTTTACGGCCAGCGCTCCGACGCGATCCAGATCGGGCAGCGTCTCGTCGCCGTTGAGTAGCCAGGAGCGCAGGCCCTCAGCCAGTTCGTTTTTCGTCAATTTGATCTCCCTTGATCCCACATGTTCTGGTCGGCGTGAGCGAATAGGGTCGTGCGCATAGCTTCGTTACGCTGACCTAGCTGATACTCGTTGGCGCACAGCTTCATGTACGGGCAGAAGCGCGGGCAGAACAGCGGGTGCCAGGCCCTGCGATAATGGCCCCGCCTGCGGGCTTCGACGATGGCGCGCACCGTGTCAGCCACATCCTGCATATTCTCAAGCAGGTGCGCGTCCCCTCTGAGGGTCGGGTACCGCTGGAACCACAGGCCGTCAGCGATGACGCGCCCGTACAGCCACTGCACGTAGGCGTCAGGCGTCGGGAAGTCGAGGTGGGGTCGCCAGTTGCGCCTGATCTCTGGCAGCGCCTCCGCGAGGCGGCGCATGGTGGTCTGCTTCTCGTCGTCGCCCGAGTAGAGCATGCCGTCTTTTTTGACTCGAAGAACGGGTGGATTCTTGGTCCACACGTAGTCGAACACGACACCCATCACGGGCTCCCCCGTCCGCAGCAGCACGAGTTGGAGCATGGTCTGTGGATCGACGCCACGCCAGTCCGAGTCGGGGATCTCCGAGAGGCATTTCCGCTCCCAGATCCAGAGGCGACCCTGGTTGTCCTTTTTGAGACAGTCAACGGTGGCCGTCAGCTTCACGCCTTCGGCGGGCTGAAACTGTACGGGCACCTCGGTGCCAGCAAGCTGCCACGGACCCATCGTGTCGGGTTCTTCGGACCAGTGCCGCAGGTACTCGTTGCACAGGTCCGAAACCTCCGAGGCGAGCGAGTACGCCTTGGCGGAATCCACCTGCTGACCAATGGCCCACTCCAGCATCCGTTCCAGTTCGGGCTGGAAGTCCTGACCCCAGTCGGACATCTCCAGGCACCTGTGGATCCACAGTCCCCTGCGTAGGGCCTCCGACTGGTTACGCGCCAGTGGGACCAGTTCCTCTACCCAGCGATACTCGTACTTTTTCAGGCACTGGGCAGCGTCGCGAAAGGCACTCGTTGAGAGTGCGAGATCATCCATTCGGGCTCCTATTCACATCGAAACGAAAACAACAGTGAGATGACTGTATCATCTCGGAAAGCGGCGTGTCAAGGGTCCCGATGCCTTGACTACGCGGCAATCTCTTTGCCCAACCCCCACGGCCCCGCGGTGATCTCAACCTCGATCAAACCCGCGGGCAGGTGCAGCCCCAGCCGTGCCAGGACCTCGAGCGCGTCCTCGGTCATCACCTTGCGGATCACGGGTGCGTCACGTTCAGGGTCGTCGGTCTCGAACAGCAGCGCGTCGTGCACGTTGCCGACGATGCGCAGATCCATCTCGTCGAGCAGCACCATGGCCGTCTGGGTGATGTCGCTGGCCATCGACTGCGGTGGGGCGTTCAGGCCGGACCTGATCGCCTCTGGATTTCCGTAGGTCGCGTCGGGCAGGCGGCGGATGCGGCCAACAGGGCTGCGTGTCCAGCCGCGCTGCCTGAGCTTCATCGCTTCGAAGCGGTGCCACACGGGGAACTCGGGGAAGGTGCGCTCGAACAGGTCGTGCAGCTTGCGCGCGGTGGCGTCGGACCACTCGATCTCGCCGAACTTCCAGGCGTACTCCTTCAGCCCCTGCCACGAGATCTGATACAACTGCGCCAGCACGGGCACCTTGCCGAAGATCTGGCGGTCGTCCTTGGTGATCAGCCGCGGGTGCTTCATCAGCGCCAGCGCCGCGAACAGCCGATAGATGTCGTCGCCTTGATGGAAGGCCCACAGCATCGAATTCCTGGGCACCACGTCCCACGTCTCGGGCTGGCCGAGTGCCATCCACGCGCACAGCCGCGCTTCGATCTGACGGTAGTCGGCCTGCAGCAGCGCGTGACCAGGCGGCGCGCTGAAGATGGGACGGACTGTGGTATCTCTGGGAGTGGTATGGAAAAAGCTGGAGAGCCGCCCAGTCTCGACCGAGGTGGTGCGGTACTCGGGGTGGAAGCGCCCATCGAAGCTGCGCTTGGTGTCGCGGGAGATCGGGTGAAAGTAGGTGCTGATCTTCTTGCGCGGGCGGCGGCAGTCGAGGATCTTGCGCGCTTCTGGATACTGCTGCGCGAGGCGATTCACGATAGCTTCGGCGGTTGACGGGTGCTTTTTGCCCTGCGAGATTACAGGCAGCCCCAGAGTTTGATACAACCACTGCGCAACTTGTGGATGGCTGGCAGGGTTCGCGATGGGCACCGAGCGGTCGGCGGCATCCCGTTCCTGCCACGCCTGACGCAAGAGCCTGGCCGTCGTCGAGCGGTCGACGTAGATGCCTCGAGCAAGCATGCGTTCGAGTGCGCGCAGCTTGGGCATCTCGACCGTCTCGGCGTACGCGGCCAGCCACGCGTCTTCGCGCAGGATGTCCATCTCGCGCTCGTACAGCAGCGGCAGCACCGCGGCGTCGTAGCCGTTGTATGGATACAGTTCCGCGATCGAGTGCGCCTTGCGGGCGTTGATGTCCCAGTCGGGCCAGCCCAGGTGCGCGCGGCCCGCCCACTTCAAGCCTTTGGGCGCGTTCTCGTCGAGCAGGTGCAGCCCGACCATGGTGTCCCACCGCGGGCGGGGCAGCGTGCCTGTCAACCGAAACCACACCAGATCGTCGAAGACACCGTTGTGGACCAGCCCCTGGACAAGTCCCAACGATCTCAACCAGCCCAAGATCATGCTGCGCCACGCGGGGTCGGTCTCCTCGTGACACAGAGGTACGACCCACGCGTGGCTGCCCTCGACGGCGAAGCCGATGGTCAGTGGCACAAAGGCCTTCGACCACCACGGCGTGACGTTGGTCTCGAAATCGTACGCCACCAGTGGGCTAGACTGAATCTCGCGGCGTAGCTTGACCAGGGCCAGCGACGTGTCTACGAGCTCGACCTGCACGGGCGGCACGCTTGGCGGGGGGGCAAGCTCGCCGCGGATCAGACGTCCGTAGCGCATGATGTCCGCCAGCCACGAGGGCTCGCGGCCCATGTTGCGCAGCACCGCGGCGGGATGCGGCGCGGGCAGGATCCACGCCTGATGCTTCTCGCTGTATACCTCTTTGCCCGACATGGCTCCGACCGTGCCGCGACCTAGCAGCCGCTGCAGCGGGATGTTGCCGAGGGCCAGGATCCACTTCGGCTGGATCTCCTTGATCTCCTGATCGAGGTGTGGGGCGCAGGCACGGGCGTACTCCATGTCGGGCTCCGCGTAACATCCGAACGCGTTGGTCAGGAACGCTCTGCGAATACCTGCCGTCTCCAGCGCGTGCTTGAGCATCGCACCCGAGGGGCCGATGAACGGTCGGCCCTCTCGGTCTTCTTGACTACCAGGGTTGATGCCGATGCACATCACCGTGGGGCCGTTCCATTCG
>Ga0126371_10000746_pt1 | contig 27236 bp, 30 predicted proteins | sample PanSoiMetaPlot_4_FD_110145 | JGI IMG/M metagenome (GOLD analysis project Ga0126371, IMG submission 110145) | Tropical forest soil microbial communities from Panama - MetaG Plot_4 | ecosystem: Environmental > Terrestrial > Soil > Tropical forest > Bulk soil | place: Panama | collected 2016-02-17 | reverse complement strand
CGCCACGCCTTCAAAGTGCGCTCCGAACCAAGCCCGGCATTGCCGGCCGATCCAAAGAGTCAGGGCGATTTCCGGCACCAGGATGATGGCCGTCTTTCCGCGCGCAAGCGCCTCCTGCACGCTGCGCAGATACACGTCGGTCTTGCCGCTGCCGGTCACGCCGTGCAGCAACTGCACACCGAACTCGCCCAATTCGAATCGTGCGCAGATGGCGTTGAACGAGATCTCCTGCGCTTCGTTCAGCGAATGCGCTGGCGGGGAATAGCCGACATCAAACGGGTCCTCGGCCGGATCAATCGTTTCTTCCCAGCTTTCCAACAGGCCGTCGCGCAGCATGCGCTCGATCAGGGCACGGGAAACGCGGGCAAGTTTCCGTAGTTGTGGCAGAGGTAATGGCCCGCGCTCGGTCTCGAGCTGTGCGCGGATGCGCTCTTCCTTTTCGCGTAGGAGCGACTTTACGCCCGCTTCCTGTGACGGCCCGGTGCTTCCACCTTTCCACGCAACCACCGTTTGCACTTTTCGCTTGCGTCCCTGCACGGTTTCCTGGATCTGCAGATACCCGCGCCGCTGCAGGCGTTGCAATGCGTCCGCTTCGATACCCAGCTTGGAATGAGAGGAAAATGCCAAGCTGCCTTTTTTCTCGAGGAGTTTTTGCAGGAATTCCGCTTCGCGCGCGGAAAGGTCGGTGAGGAATTTGCCTTGGTGCAGTTCGCCCGCAAGCGCCTTGCCGGCGTCCGTCAAAACTATCTGGCGTCGCGCGGTCAGCTCCGTCACGGGCGGCAGCATGGCGCGAAACACTTCGCCGATCGGCGCCAGATAATATCTGGCAATCCATTGTGCAAGTCCCAGAAGCTTCGGCGTCAGCGCCGGAATCAGATCCAGAACTTTAGCTATGTCGCGAATCTTGGTCTCCGCCGGTGGAGCGTCTGCGAATCCCACCACCACACCCACCAGCGACTTTTTGCGGAATGGCACCAGCACGCGCGAACCGGGCTGCACCTGCGCTCGCAATCCCTCTGGAATCGCGTATGTAAATGTATTGCGCAGCGGAACGGGAAGCGCGACGTTGCAATAAGCGGCGGGCATGCGTGTGTAGTGTAGCAGCAGCGCTCACACCGCAAAAATTCGCCGCAACGCCCTTGTTAGCAGCTAATCAGAAAGATCCCCGCGAAGATTGCGGCAATACCAATCCATTGCAACCGCGAAACGCTTTCGCGCAGAAATATCGCCGCCAGCGCAACCGTTACGGCGCCATACAGCGACGCCAACACGCTTACCACGGAAGTCTGCTCGCGGGCCATGCCAAAATTGTTGCAAACGTAAGCGCTTGTATCGAGCAAGGCCACACCTAAAATCCACGGAGTGTCGCTCCGCGCGGGCACCTCAAGCGACTGGCGAAACGCTAGCATCGCGAGCGCCGTGCCAACTGTACTGATGAGTCGGATCATCCATACCGAGGGCACGCTGCCCAGCACCGGCACCACGCGCAGCCCCAGCAGCCAGAACATCACGCCAAAGCACAGCGCCGAGAGAATCGCCCAGCCCACGCCCGGACGTTTCTTCGCGGGCTGCGTTTCCGAATCGATTGGATTCGCGTCATCCAGCACCTTCTCGCCGCGCGCCACCAAGACGACGCCGAAGATCGTCAGCAACAACCCAACCAGCCGCGCGGGCGTCAATCGTTCTCCCGTCAGCGCGGAGAGCAGCATGGTGAGCACTGGATAGCTCGCCGAAATGGGCGCCACGATCGATAATTTTCCGATTTCAAAGGAGCGATACAGCGCGAGCGTGGATACCGTATTCAACGCGCCCGCCAGCGCGCCCCACGCCCACGGCCACCAGCCCGAGCCGTCGAACAACCCCCCCCATCCGCCCAGCTGCCGCATCACCAGCGTCATCATGCAGAATCCGCACGCCTGCATATACAGCATGGTGCGGAAGGCACCAATGCGCCGGGCCGCAAACCGCGCAAACAAATCCGCGGAGCCCCAGCAAACCGCCGTGGCCAATCCAAGTAAGATGCCCATGATTCAATTTTACGGCTTGGACTTCTTCGGCAGCGCCAGGCCCAGCTCCACCATCACCTTTTGCAGGTCTTTCCACACATCCGCCTTCGCGGGAGGATTCCGCAACAGATACGCAGGATGATACGTGGCCATCAGCTTGTGCCCGCGCCAGTCCAGCCACTCGCCGCGAAAATTCGAAATGCCACGCGTAGTGTTCAGCAGAGTTTTCGCGGCCACTGCGCCCAGGCACACGATCACTTTCGGATGGATCACGTCAATCTGCCTCAATAGGTATGGCGAACAGGTTTCCACCTCGTCCGGCTCCGGCGCGCGGTTCTGCGGCGGCCGGCACTTCACTACGTTGCAGATATAGACGTCGCTACGCTTCAGGCCCATGGCCTCGATCATCTGCGTCAGCAATTTTCCCGCCCGGCCCACGAACGGCAGCCCCTGTATGTCTTCGTCGGCACCCGGCCCTTCGCCCACGAAAACCAGCTGTGCCTTGGGATTCCCGTCGCCAAAGACCAGCTTGTTGCGGCCCTTGTGCAGTTTGCATCGCGTGCAATCGCCCAGGTCTTCGCGAATCTTCAGCAGCGTGTCGTCTGCTATCTTCTCGTCGAACAAGGAAGGCCCCGCCGGAGGCGCGACGATAGGAGGCGGCGCGGCTGGCACCGCCACCTTCGCCGCTGTGGGTTGCGGCCTGGGAGCCACCGCTGCCTCGACGGGATACGCGACCGCGGGAGCTTCTAGATCCTCTGCAAAGGCGGCTCCATTCCCACGGCGATCCTTGTAAAAAAGCCGGATGCCCAGGTCCTCGTAATAACGCAGGCGGTCTTCGATTTTCTGTTGCAGGGAAGGAGGGAAGCGTTCAGGCATGATGAGTGTTAGTCGCCGCCACGATACGAAGCAGGCTTGCTGCGCAAAACGCCGCGCAGCCGCAGCACCTCGTCCAGAATCCGGTGCGCCACTTCCCCCTTGGTCAGGCGCGGCAGCGGCAGATCGCGTCCATCACGCGAAAAAATCGTCACGATATTCGTATCCACATCAAACCCCGCGCCCTCGGCGCTCACGTCGTTGGCCACCATCATATCCGCGTTTTTCTGTGCAAGCTTCTTGCGCGCATTTTCCACCACGTGATCCGTTTCCGCAGCAAAGCCCACCACCACGCGCTCGCCCTTATTCTTTGCCACCGCGAGCAGAATGTCCGGATTGGGCTCCAGGCGAATGGTCAGCGGCTCTTTTGTGCGCTTGATTTTAGCGCTCGCCGCTTCCGCCGGACGATAGTCCGCCACCGCCGCCGCAAACACTGCAATCGACGCCGCCGCGAATCGCGATTCCACCGCGCGCAGCATCTCTCCCGCTGTGCGCACGTCCACACGCTCAATGCCTTCCGGAGTTTCCAGAGCCGTCGGCCCGCTGATCAGAATCACTTTTGCGCCCCGCCGCGCCGCAGCCTCGGCCACCGCATAGCCCATCTTCCCCGACGACCGGTTGCTCAGAAACCGCACTGGATCCAAGTCTTCGCACGTCGGGCCCGCGGTCACCAACATGGTCTCGCCACGAAGGTCCAGCTGCGCCTGCACCACCTCGCGCACGGCTTTTAGAATCTCTTCCTGGGCGGCCAGCCGCCCCGGCCCGGTCATGCCACACGCCAGATAGCCTTCTCCCGGCTCTACAATGCGCGCGCCCCGCTTCCGCAGCGTCGCCAGATTTTCCTGCGTGGCCGCGTGCTGCCACATGTTCACGTTCATTGCGGGAGCCAGTACTACAGGCGCCGTCGAAGCCAGATACAGGGTGGAAAGAAAATCGTCCGCCAACCCGCGGGCAAACTTCCCAAGAATATCCGCCGTCGCTGGAGCCACCAGCAGCAAATCCGTGCGCTGCGCCACGGCAATATGCTCGATGGCGGACTCCAAGTTCGCGTCGCCGCCGTCGGAGTTCGCAAAAAGGTCGGTAATGACTTTCTGGCCGCTGAGCGCGGCAAAGGTGAGCGGGGTGATGAATTCGCGGGCGGCGCGGGTCATCACCACTTGCACGGTGTGCCCTTCGTCCTGCAGGCGGCGCACGAGTTCCGCGGACTTATACGCCGCGACTCCGCCGGTGACACCCAGGGTGATGCGCATGGAGCACTCGCGGGCGCTACTTGCGCCGCTTACCGCCGTCCTTTTCGTCCTCTGTCGGCATCAGGTCGGTGAATTCGTACTCGATCAAACCCTGATTCACTTCTTCGCACGCGATGCGCGTAGCTTTTTGCGTGCGCGGATTTTCCACCATCGGTGGAGCGCCGGCCATAATCTGGCGGGCGCGTCGTGCAGCCAGGACCACATAGGCAAACTGGCTCTCGGGAGCTTTGGTTTGCACGCTCATTTGTGTCTTACCCTCCAAAGGACTCCAGAACTTGACCCACGACGCTGCGGCGCCGCGCGCTCGAACAGCGCAGCGCGGTTACAATAGCTTGCGCTTCTTTTCCCGCGCGTTCCACGTCGTCGTTCACCACATAAAAATCGTAAAGCTTTTCGCTGGCGGCGATTTCACTTTGCGCTTTCGCCAGCCGCCGCGCGATCTCCTCGTCGGAATCGGTACCCCGGCTGCGCAGCCGGCGCTCCAGCTCCTGGCGGGAAGGAGGAAGTATAAAGATTGCCATGGACTCCGGCAACTTTTCCTTCACCTGAGCGGCGCCCTGGACGTCGATTTCGAGGACTAAATCGAGCCCTTTGGCGCGGGATTCGTCGAGCCATTTTTTCGGGGTACCGTAGGAATGTTTGCCGAACACAAGCGCGTACTCGAGAAACTCACCCCGGGCCACCATGGCCTCGAACACTTCCGCCGTAACGAAATCATAGCACTTTCCACTGGCCTCGGTCGCGCGGCGCGGCCGGGTGGTACACGAAACCGACGGCATCGTCCCCGGCATCTCCAGGATTTTCTGCACCAGCGTGGATTTTCCAGAGCCCGAGGGCCCGGAAACGATTAACACCATGGGTTGCTGCGGCGCGGGCTGGCTCATTCGATGTTTTGCACCTGTTCGCGCAATTTTTCGATCTCCGCTTTGATTTCCAGCGCCAGGCTGGTGATGGCCAACGCTTCGCTTTCCACACCGGGTGTTTTCGAAAGCATGGTGTTGGCTTCGCGGTGCATCTCTTGCAGTAGGAAATCCAGCTTCTTGCCGAGTTCCCCCGCGCCATCGAGCAGCTTGGCGAATTGCTGCAAGTGGCTGCGCAGCCGGTCCAGCTCTTCGCTGATGTCGCTGCGTTCCGCCAGCAATGCCGCTTCCTGCGCCAAGCGAGCGGAATCCACCAGTGCGCCATTCAAGAGTTCCTTCAGCCGCGCTTCCAGGCGCCGCGCAAAGGCCGGTTGCAGCGTGGCCACCAGTTCGCGCACCTTTTCCGCCTGCTCGCCGATGCGCGCCACGCGTGCGCGCAATTCTTCCGTCAGGTGGCGCCCCTCGGTGCGGCGCATCTCGTCCATCTTTGCCAGCGCCTCGCACAATTGCGACTCCAGCACCTGCCCCAAAGCCTCCTGTTCCTCTTCCGATTCCGGCAACTCCGGCGCCAGCCCGCCGATCACCCCCGGCAGCCGCAACAACGAAACCAGGTCCAGTTCGTTCTTTGCGCCGGTTTGGTGCCGCAATTCGTCCGCAGCGTGAACGTAAGCCTGGAGCAGGGCGCGGTTCACGTGCACCGGCGCCTTTTCTCCCGGCTCCGCGTTCACGTGCACGTCAATGTGCCCGCGATGGATGCGGTTCTTGATCGCCTGCCGCAGGCGCAGCTCGTACGGCTCCAGCGTCTCGGGAATGCGCAGCTTGATGTCCAGAAAGCGGTGGTTCACGCTTTTCACGCTGATGCGGATGGACCAGCCCGCGTGCTCGCCGCGCACCATCGCGTAGCCCGTCATGGAACGGCATTCGAGTTTTGTTGCATTGTCCTGGCGTGTTTCGGTTCCGGTCTTTGGGGTCATTTGGGGTTGCTCGATTTTATCGCGTCGGCAGGTGGCGCTCCCGCTGGGGTCACCGCGTCCTGGTCGGCGAACTGCAATTCGTGCAGCCGCGCGTAGCTGCCGCCTTGCGCCAGCAATTCTGCATGCGTGCCGCTTTCGCGAATCTGCCCGTCCTCCAGCACAAGAATTTTATCGGCTTTGCGGATAGTTCCCAAGCGGTGCGCGATGACAAGGGTGGTGCGCCCCACCATCAGATTGCTCAGCGCCTTTTGCACGTACATTTCGGACTCGGAATCGAGCTCCGAGGTCGCTTCGTCCAGAATCAGGATCGGCGAATCCTTCAGGATTGCGCGTGCAATGGCGATACGCTGCCGCTGCCCGCCGCTCAACCGCGTCCCGCGCTCCCCGATCACCGTCTGATACCCCTGCGGCAGCTCTTCGATGAAATCGTGCGCCAGCGCCGCCTGTGCTGCTTGCACCACGCGCTCGCGGTCTACGTTGGTCTGCCCGTAGCAGATGTTATTCCACACCGTGTCGTGGAACAGGATATTTTCCTGCGTGACCATGGCGATCTGCCCGCGCAGCGAGCTCAGCTTCGCCCTGCGTACGTCGATGCCATCCACGCGAATCACCCCCCGCGTCACCTCGTAAAAGCGCGGGATCAGGTTAACCAGCGTGGTTTTTCCCGCCCCGCTGGACCCGACAAACGCCACCAGCTCGCCCTTGCGCGCGGTGAAGGAAATGTCGCGCAGCACCGGAGCGCCGTCGTTCTCATAAGCGAAACTGACATTGTCAAATTCGATTTCGTGAGCAAACGCGGGCATCACCATGGCATCCGCGGCGTCGCGCTCCTCTTCCTTCAAATCAAGGTAGGCGAACACCTGCGCTGTCGCGCCTTGCGCCTGCTGAAACTGCTGGTACACCGCGCCCATGCGCTTGATTGGCTCGTAGGTCTTGAATAACGCGTAAACAAAAGCCACGAACAAGCCAATGGTCATTTGCTCGTGGCGGATTTTGTCGCGCGCATAGAGCAGCAGCAGCGAAATCACCACTGGTTGCAACAAATCCATGAGCGGCGAAGTGCCCACCTGAGCACGTACCCAGCGCATTGTCTCGCGCAGCAACCGCCGCGCCGCGTCTCGAAATTTCTGAATTTCGAAATGCTCCATCCCGAAGGCTTTGACCACGCGGTTTCCCGTCACGGTCTCTTGTAAGATCTGGTTCACTTCGCCAAGCTTGTTCTGGCTGCTTTCCGACGACCGCCGGATCTTCCGGCCGAGTTTCGCGACCGGCCACAGCACCAGTGGCAGAAAGATTCCGCAAGCCAGCGTCATCTTCCAATCGATGTATAACAGCCCGCAAAGGAGAATCAAGAAGGTAAAGGTCTGCCGGAAGACTTCGGACAGATATTCCGAGACCGCCGGCCGCGCCCGCTCCACATCATTGATCACCGCCGACATGATGCGGCCGGTGGATTGCTGCTGAAGGAAGCCAATCGGTTGGCGGAGAATCCTTTCGTAGACGGCGTTGCGTAAATCGGTGATGGCGCGGTGTCCGGTGAACTGGATCAGCAGCGTTCCGCCGTATTCCGCCAGCGACTTTGCGAAAAAAACGATGAGCAGCGAGATGGCCACTACGGTCCAAACGTTGTGAATGCTGGGCGGAAAAAAATGATTCAGGAACACCGGGATATGCAACCCGGGCACAACGAATAGAAGTATGTCGGAATCCGGGGCACTGGGCGTCAGCACGCGGTCAAAGATCGCCTTGATCATAAACAGGATCAGTCCCTCGGCGCCTGCCACGACGGCCAGTAGCATGATGCCCATGGCCATCGAAAAGCGGTACGGCCATACATAGCTGAGAAGACGGCGAAGTTGTGAAGGCAAAAACGAACCCACTCCCTTGCTCCTGGACGATCCCGAAATCACCCACTTGGTACGCTATGCGGCTGTAGCGCAGTGTGTCAAGTTTTCGCACTGCCGCAGCTTTCAAGGAAGATTGTATTGAATTTTTTCAGCCAAGAGGCGCAATCCGTACCGGCAATCCGGCGCCCTGGCCTCCGACCTGAATAAAGCCGGCCACATATTCCATTTTTCTCTCCGTTGGGTAATACTTTCCCCCGTGCACAGGGCGAAAGGAATACGCCCACCCAGCCATTTCCGCACGATCCGGACTTTCGCATCAGGGTGAATCCAATGTTCAAACTTTCACTGAGCGTTTTTCTGCTTACCGCTTCGGCAATCCTCGCTTCTGGCGCCTTGGGACAAGGAGTTGGGGAAATTAAACAACCGAAGCTCACTCTGCAGCAAAGCGGCACCACGCAGTTGCTGATTTCTGTCAGTCCGGTGAACTCCCGCGTCGTCTGGGCAGCCGGGACTGGCGGTACATATGTGGTCACGACGGACGGCGGAGACACCTGGAAAGCCGCCGTTGTGCCGGGAGCCGAGAACCTGCAGTTCCGCGATGTGTTTGGCGTGAGCGACAAAGTCGCCTATCTGATGTCCATTGGGAATGACACTACGGATTTCCGCATCTATAAAACGCTCAACGGCGGCGCGACCTGGACGATCGAGTTCACGAATGAGACCGAGAATGCATTCTATGATTGCTTCGCGTTCTGGACACCGAACCGGGGCGTGACGCACAGCGATTCGGTGAATGGAGTATTTCCAGCTATTCGTACGACCGATGGAATCACTTGGCAATCGATCGCTGCTAATATGCCGCCTGCGCTGCCGGGGGAGGCCTCGTTTGCCGCAAGTGGAACCTGCATTGCCACGCAGGGACACTCCAATGCCTGGATCGCCACAGGCGGCTCAGCTGTTGCCAGGATTTTAGCAACCACGGATGGAGGCGCCACCTGGAATGCGTATGACACTCCCCTGGTGAGTTCACCCAGCGCGGGCGGAGTCTCGGTGGCTTTCCGCGATCCCCAGCACGGGATTTTGGGTGGGGGCGACTTGGCTTCCAATACCAGCGCCGACATGGCCACTTCGGACGATGGCGGCCGAACCTGGACCCTTACGAACCCGCCGCCCGTGCAGGGAACAATTTTCTGCCTGGCCTATGTCCGCGGCTTTCGCCATGGCGAGGATAAAGAAATCGGCCAGGACCATGACCATCCTGTTGTGATCACTACCGAGACGGCGCCGGATTTCTCCTCAGGAGAGGCTGCGTGGACTCCCGATGAAGGCCGCACGTGGTTCCCACTGCCGGGAGTGAGCGGCTTCTGGGCTGTCGCGTTTGCGAACCCGCAAGCCGGATGGTTCGTAGGCAATAACGGTCAGATCCTGAAGATCAGCTTCTAACGAGCGCTACTTGCTAATGTCGCGGTGCACCACACGCGTGGCGTAGCCTTTCTTCTCCAGCGCTTTTTTCAGCCACTCCGCCATCATTACGGAGCGGTGTTTCCCGCCGGTGCAGCCGAAGGCAATCGTCAGGTAGCTCTTCCCCTCTTCAATATAATGGGGAATCAGATAGGTCAACAGCCCACGCATGCGCCGCAAAAACTCGCCGGTCTGCGGAAACGACTGGATGTACCGCCGCACCTTCTTATCCTTGCCTGTGTATTGCCGCAACTTGGGCACAAAATGCGGATTGGGAAGAAAGCGCACGTCGAACATCAGGTCCGCGTCGGTTGGAACTCCAAACTTGTAGCCGAAGCTCACCAGCGAAATTAGCAGCGGCCGCTTGCTCTCCGATTTGAACCGCTGATTCACGAAATGCCGCAGCTCATGCACGTTGAACTGTGAGGTATCAACCACCACATCGGCCAGCTTGCGGATCGGCGCCATCAGCGCGCGCTCGTGCTGCAGGCTCTCGCGCACCGAGTAGTCGCGGCCCAGCGGGTGCGGCCGTCGCGTCTCGCTGTAGCGCCTCAGCAGGGCGTCCTCCTGCGCCTCGATGTAAACCAGGATGATGGGGTGTTCGTTGCGCAGGTGGCGCAGCAAACCCGGCAACTTCTCCAGTTGTAGACCTTCGCGCGCATCCACGAGCAGCGCTGCCCGTACAAAGTCGCCTTCGCCCGCCGCGTGCAGCTCCGCAAAAATCGGAATCAGTTCCACGGGCAGGTTGTCCACGCAGTAGTAGCCCATGTCCTCAAAAGCCTTGAGGACCGTGCTTTTCCCTGAGCCGGAAAGCCCGGTGAGAATGACCAGTTGGCGACCGCCCGCCTGTTTGCGGGGTTTGCGTCTGGAGGGGCTCTTCACGGCGGCCAAGGCTTACGCTTTGACCCGCCGCTGATGCGTGCTGGGAATACGCATATCTTCCCTGTATTTCGCCACCGTGCGGCGCGTGACCTGAATCCCGGCTTCTTCCAGTTTCTTCGCAATCTGGTCGTCGGTCAGCGGCTTGGTGGCGTCTTCTTCGTCGATCATCTTCTTCACCAGGCGCTTCAGGGTCAGCAGCGACATTCCGCCGCCCTCCGGCCCGTTCACCGCTTCGCTGAAAAACGACCGCAACTCGATCACGCCCTGCGGCGTGTGCGCGTACTTGTTGGCCACTGCGCGGCTCACCGTCGAGGGATGCACGCCCACTTCCTCGGCTACTTCCTTGATCATCATGGGCTTAAGCTCGTCCGGCCCGCGGTCGAGAAACTCCGGCTGCCGCGCGATGATCGACTGGCATACGCGCAAAATCGTGTGCTTCCGTTGCTCGATGTTCTTCATCAGCTGGATCGCCGCGGTGAAGCGCTCCTTCACATAGTTGCGCACTTCCTTGTCGGCGGCGTCGCGCGTCAGCAGTCGCCGGTAGGTCGGGCTTAGACGCAGCTGCGGCATGTCGTCCTCGTTCAGGAACACTTGCCACATATCGTCCACTTTGCGGAAGTAGACATCGGGTTCCACTAGCCGCGGTTCCGTCTTGTTGTAGCGCAGCCCCGGACGGGGATCGAGCTTCTTGATGGTATCTATGGCGTGCTTGACGACGTCCATCGGGCGGTTCAGCGCCCGCGCGATTTCCTTCAGCTGGTTCGACTGCACCTGCTTCAGGCAATCCGAAACAATCTGATGCGCCAGCGTGTTCTGCGGGTCAAACGCCTTCAACTGCAGAAGCAGGCATTCGCGCAGATCCCGCGCGCCTACCCCGATAGGATCGAAGTCCTGCACCACGGCAACGGCATCCTCAATATCGTCCTGCGAATACTTCCCTTCCTGCGCTAGCTCTTCGTTCGAAGCGGTCAGGTAGCCGTTCTCGTCCAGGTTGCCGATGATGTTTTCCGCGATCTCGCGCACCGCGTCCGTGCAGATCGTCACGCTCAGTTGCCAAGTCAGGTGATCCGTCAGTCCGGCCGGCGAAGACAAAAATTTTTCGAACGACGGCCGTTCACTGATTTCCCGCTCCTGCGACTGCCCGCCGTCGCCGCCCGTGTCCAGGTACTGGTTGAAAAAAGTGCCGACGTCGAATTCATCGAACGGGTTGGCTTCCGGCTTTTCGGGAACCTTCTCCGTCTCTTCCTTCAAAAAAGTTTCGTCGCTGTAGTTGTCTGTCGCGGTAGGCTCTTCGGAAAGCTCTTCCAGCACCGGATTCGCGATCATCTCCTGATTGATCATCTCGCGAAGTTCCAGACGGTTCAGGGCCAGCACGCTGACCATCTGCACCAGGCCAGGCGTCAGAATCTGTTTCTGCGCCACCTTCAGGTTGAGTTTGAGTCCTTGCCAGGCCATGGTCGGTCCGTTCTGTCCCTAGGATAAACCTAATTCAGCCGGAAATTATCACCAAGATAAACTCGCCGCACTTCCGGATCGTTGCTCAACTCCTGCGGCGTGCCCTTCTTCATGATTTTCCCATGATTCACAATGTACGCCCGGTCGGTCACCGTCAAGGTTTCCCGGACGTTATGATCCGTTATAAGAATGCCGATGCCCGAGCGGCTGAGTTCCCGGATCAGGTCCTGAAGGTCCTTCACAGTCAGCGGGTCGATACCGGAAAACGGCTCGTCCAGCAGGATAAACGACGGCTGCAAGGTCAGCGACCTGGCAATCTCCAGCCGCCGCCGCTCCCCGCCAGAAAGCATGTACGCCTTGCTGTGTCGCACCGTTTCCAGGCCCATTTGCGCCAGCAACTCTTCCAGGCGATCGCGCTGTTGTTCCGGCGTCAGCGGCAGGGTTTCCAGAATGGCCAGCAGGTTGTCTTCGCTGCTCAGTTGGCGGAACACTGATGGTTCTTGCGGCAGGTAGCTGATCCCACTGCGCGCCCGCTGGAACATCGGCAGGTCGGTAATCTCCTCGTCATTCAGCAACACGCGCCCGGAATCGGGCCGCGCCAGTCCCACAATCATGTAAAAGGTAGTGGTCTTCCCTGCGCCATTCGGTCCTAGCAGACCTACAACTTCCCCCTGCGCAATCTCCAGTTCTACGTTGTCAACGACTTTGCGTCCCCGGTAAGACTTGCTCAAATCGACGCCGTGGAGTGTGGGCATTCCGCATCACGCGGGATCGCAGCGCGGTCCCTCTGTCATTGGACTCGGTGCCTGGTCATTGTTCGCAGGCCGTTTCCCGAATCCACGATGATCGTATCATCCGCTCTAGTGAAGGTCAATTCACGCCCTGTCGTTGTGCCCCCAACGGGATCGAAAAGCGTCGGCGACCCGCCGCTCAAAACGAATTTTTCGTCCCCCGCGGTGTAAACGCCGCGCTCCGCGGTGCCTCGGCGGTCGTTCTGCTCCACCACGACGCCGCCGGTGCCTACGGCGCGGCTGATTTGCGAGGTGCCTCCGCTGCCGGTTTTGTCGGATCCGCTGCGCGTGAAGAACAGTTCGAGTTGCGGCGAACGCATCTTCTGGTCCGCCGACTGCACAGACACATTTTTTTCCAGGTGCGCACGGTCCTCTTTGTCCCAATATGTAAGCAAACCCGAAGCCACATGCCACACTGGAGCCGCGTTGTCCGTCCCGTGCGCTGCCTGCGGAAACACCCCGCGCACATTGCCCGTCGCGTTCAGCACCCTCGTTTCGCGCAGCAATTCGATGGTGTCGGCCTCCAGCACGGAAGGTCCCTGCCACAATCGTGCGTGCCCGGCATAGACCGCACGCCCATTCTTCGAATTTGCCCGCAGGTGATCGGCAGTAATGTTGGCTGGAGCCGGGCTCATCTGCAAACTGGAGGCGCTGCGGGAGAAATCAGTGGACCGCACGGGTCCTTCGGCTTCCACGTCTCCCGTGGCTTGCTGAAAAGTAAACTTCGGCGCATGCGTTTCGCTGCTTGCGTCACGCACCGCGGCTTGCCCGGTCAATACCGTCGTCTGCGCCGTGTGCAGGAAAACTGCTTGCTGCGCCTCGGCGTTGCGGTCCGCGTCCCGCAAACGCACATTTTCGCGCAACGTAATCTGCGACCAGTCGCCCCCCGTCCCCATCTGTGCCACTCCGCTCGTGGAACTGGCCGTCTGCACCGCGCGCCCCGGAGCCTCGCGTTCCGTTTGCACATTGCCGGTGGCGTTTAGCAATTTCGGTTTGCCTTGGCCCGTGAATTCCATCGCCAACTTGTCCGCCGAAATTTTCGAACGCACCGCCACCGCATCCAGCCAATCCAGCGTCCCGCGTTCCAACGTCTCGGCATGCTCCACACGATTCGCTTCGCCTACTTTGCCGCCGGCAAACGACAATTGCAGCGCGTTCGTGGTCAACGTCCGTGCCTGGCCTGTCTTCGCGTCCCGCGTGTCTGCGCGCACGTTCCCGCGCAGCGTCAGCAGCCGCGCCTGATTCACCTGCGGCCACATTTCCATCTCCGCGTTTTCCGCATGCAGGTTTCCGCTGGGAGAGCTTCCGTCTACTTTCCCTTCCGCTAGAATTCGCGTCGTCCAGCCCCGTGGCGAAAGTTGCGCCTTCAATTTGTCCGCCAGCAGCGTCGAATCGCCTTTCGGCCCGTACTGCTTCAACTGCGGTCGCTGCTGCAATGCGCCCGGAAGGGCAATCAATTCCTGTGCGTGGAATTCCGCGTCGAGCATCATTCGGAATTCTCCGCCGGTCATTTCCTGTGCCGCGCTTACCGCGCTGGCCGGGCCTGCAAGCACCACGCTGTGCTTTAACTTGTCCAGCTCCATGCCGGTTCCCTGAATGTCCACTTGTGCCGTTGGGCCGCTTGTCTTTTTGCCGGGGCGCGGCGCGCTGGGCAGCACATGAACGTGCACATCGCGGATCAGGCGCAACTCCCCTTCTTCCGACTGATAAACCGCGCCAAGTCCGTCTCCATTGCCATTGGTGAACGAAAATTTCACTGGCTGCACCGTCTGCGCGCGACCTGTGGAACGCTCGAACGTCACCCCGGTGGTGTCAATATGAATGACGTTGGGTTTTGCCGCCGGATTCTTCGCCGCGCGCGCGGCGTCCTCCGCGCTCTGCAATTCGAACTGCACGTTTCCTTCGCACTGGATGCTGCCGTCGGCCTTCGAATACCGGCAGCTTTGCGTGTGGATTAAGTCGTGACGGTCGCCGTTCTTGCCGTTCACCAGGATCTTCACATCTTCAAGCAGGCTGATGTCCTGGCCGCGAAGGTCCGTGGATTTGCCGGCCTCCACGCTGAAAATTGTGCGCGTCCCTTCCTCTTTCTTGATGTTTAGTGTAGTGAAGCGCTTTTCTTCTGTCTGCGGCAGCGGCGCCGGCGCATTCTGGCGCTCGCGGTGCGCGACCCACAAGCTCCGCACGTAAAACACGCCGGTCACGCCTGCTAGGCCAAGCGCCAACAGGGCCGACCATCGCGCGTACCGTGCCGCGTCGCTTCGCTTCATCTTTTCAGTTAATCAGAATTTCCAGGGAGTGTATACCGCAGCGTTGCTACGGGTTTTGTGGCACACGTACTCTTGCCCGTGCACCTTACAAAGGGACTGCCCAGTAGCTCAGGCAATTTCGGCGTTAGTGCTTAATCAGCGCCTTCGCCGGCAGCCGCCCCTTCCATTGGCAAAATTCCCATGTTCGCCGCCGCAACGCGGTCGCGATTCGCGTTCTTCACCTGGTACATGGCCTCGTCCGCCAGGTGCAGCAGCCCTTCCTTGGTCTTCGAATCCACGGGATATGCAGCCAGCCCCATGCTGGGCGTCAGGCGAATGTTCAGCCCCTCCGACTTCAGCCACAGCGTCTCGCGAATCAGCTTGTGCAGCCGGCGTGCCACGTTGATCGCGTTTTCCTTCGACGTCTGCGGTAGTAGCAGCACGAACTCGTCTCCGCCGTAGCGGAATGCAAAATCAATCAGCCGGCAATTCGTCTTCAGTGCTTCCCCCATTTCCGCCAGCAGCCGCGAGCCCACCAGGTGCCCGTGGGTGTCGTTCACCTGCTTGAAGTGATCCAGGTCAATGAACACAATCGAAAATTCGTAGTTGTAGCGCTGCGACCGGTAAATCTCCGTATCCAGGATGACGCCCATGTGCCGCGCGTTATAGAGCGACGTGCAGTCGTCCATGATGGTCAACTCGTGGATGCGCTTCACGTGCCGCGCGTTTTCCAGCGCGATGGCCGCGAAATCCGAAAGCGCTTCCAACAGCTTCAGGTCTCTCGGGTCGAATCCCTCGGGCCCGATGCAATTGATCAGCTCGATTACGCCCAGACAGGTCTCGCGGAACTTCACCGGCACGGCCACAATCGACCGCGTCTCCATCTTGGTCTTCTCGTCTACTTTGCCGAAAAAGCGCGTGTCCTTCGACGTGTCAGGCACAATCACCACTTCGCCGTGCTGCGCCACCCATCCGGCGATGCCTTGCCCCACCTTGACGCGCACATCCTTCAGCGCCTGTGAAGCCTTGCCCACGGCCAGTTCGAAGTACAACTCCTGCTTCGCTTCATCTAAGAGCAATAACGACCAGTTGTCCGGCCGCAGAAACTCGTCAATCTTTTCCATGATCGTCCGCAGCACCTGGTCGAGCTGCAGCGACGAAGTGAGCGCCTTGCCCAACTCTTGGAATACCGCGATTTCCCCGGCTTCGCGCTGTTCGCTGCCCACGCCGGCATTCCGGCGCCGGTCCACGGCCGGGAACTGTTTGATCTCTTCAACGCTCACGGATGGCGATTTCTCCGGTGGACACGAAACTCAGGCGCAGCGAGATCCCTATGGTTCGCCGGGTTTCGACACCAATCCCTGCCAATCTCGGCCAGTATAGGCGTTGGGCAAAATGGCGCGCAAGCAGCCCGTGGTACAGGCGTTCCCATCTCGCCATCGTCCAGGCCCCATCCGTCAACTCGTCCTCTGGCGGGATGTGGCGATGCGACAGACCCCCGTTTGGAGACATGAATTTTTCGCTTTCTGCTATCTTTTTATTTCCGGGAGTGAGGGCGCGATTTCTGTAACCCAGTCCGTTCTCTCCAGCATCCAATAACTAACAAAACTATAGAAAATTTTCCGCGCCTCTGCGTGTGGTGTCCCGCTCAGTAAGGTCCCGGAAACAGAAAAGGATAGTTGATGAAAATCTCTAAGCTGTCAGTGTTTCTTCTCACCGCCGCGCTTCTCGGCTCTTCGGCCGTCATCGCAGGTGAGGTGAACAAGACCACCCTCAAGCTGTACGAAACCACCACCGTCGAGGGCAAGGCCCTCCAACCCGGCGACTACAAGGTCACTTGGCAAGGCTCCGGGCCTGACGTGCAGGTAACCATCCAGCAGGGCAAGGAAACCGTGGCCACCTTCCAGGCCCATGTGACCGAACAGGCCGCCCGGAATGCCGGCGATGCCTATGGTTCCTCTGCCAATGCCGGCGGCTCCCGTGCTCTCACTGCCATTTATCCCGGCGGAAAGCGCATCGCCCTCGAAATCGGCCAGCAATCCAACGCTACCGCCGCAAACTAACCCCCCGCCCGCGCGCTCATTTCTTCCGGCCCCGCCGCGAAGGGATGAGCCGCGGACACAATTTATCCTATTCGCCCGGGAAACCAATCTGCCGCACCGGTTCCGCACAGCGGGGATCGTCGCGAATCAAATCGAAATCCGGGTCCACGTGAATCTGCAGCAATCCCGGCTCGTGGCTTGGGACTCCCTTTAGGAGCGTGCGGTGGCTCACCGCTTCTTCATGATTTCCCGCAACCCGCAAGTAACGTGCGTAGACCTCATGCGCTTCGGGCAAGCTCGGATTGAGCTGCAGCGCCCGCAAGGTATGTTCGCGCGCCGCAGACGAGTCCCAATCGTGCATCAGCTTGATCTGCGCCATAGCCGCGTGGTGCTTCCGCGTTTTCCGGGTCCAGCGACAAGCTTGCGCGGCATTTTGTTCCGCCAGGCGCCAGCTGAGCTCCGCCCCCTCATCGTTGGCTATTGGCGCGGGAACGGTGGAAATCCGCGAGCCCCGCATAGGCGGGGGCGTACGTCGCATCCCAGCGCTATAGCGGCTCGAAATACACCCGCGCCGCGTCGGAATCTACATCACGCCGGTGCAGCTCAAAGCGTCCGCGAAGGTACGCTTCCGCGACCTCAGACGCTACCACCCTTCGGCTCCCTCCCCCGAGCAATTGAATTTGCAATTCTCGGCCGATGCGTTGCGCGATTTCAGACTGCAGGGAAAGTACTTCGCCCATTTGCCGGTCGAACGAATCGGAAGCCGGGCCGCTCGTTGTTCCAACTGCTTCGTTCCGATTACTTCGCAGCGTCTGGCAGATAGTCAAACTTCGTGGATTGATTGATGAAGAAAATGCACTCGTTTGGCGAAAGGCATTTCGTCACGTGACGCTCGCCGCCTTTTTGAAACCAATAGGAACCAACCGGCAGGGACACATCCGCGCTTCCGGGCACGCCATTTGCTCCCACCCCTGAAATCACGACGCCGTAGTAATCTCCGGTGTGTGTGTGGACGGGGCTCACGAATCCCGCAGGCATCTTTATAAACGTCCCATGCGCTCCATGCGCGAGGTCCCCGAAGGCGGGTGCCGCTTGCAGCTCGCCGTGCACGCCATCACTAACCCCAGTGCGCACGTACTGTAACTGTGTCACGGGCAGGTTCAAAGAGGGCTTCTCGCCCGGTGCACCGCTGGCAATAAACACTACAGCCGCGAGTAGAACGGTGCCGATGACAAGTTTTGCTTTTGATCCGGCAGAGAGCACTGCTTGCGTGTTGCTTAGTCTTTCCATGAAAATTCTCCTGAATTAGTCTTGCTACCCGTCGTGAGATGTTTGTTCTTGTCGCAAGTATCAGGACCTGTGTGTAATCTTCATTACAAGACTTTCTTTCATGAACCTAAGAACCTCGCTCACAATTACCGTGTTTTTCGCCAATGACCAGTCATCAGTTACCAGTCGCTTCCTCTGATAGACTCTTTCCTACGGATAGCCATGGCCAGGGGAACTTTCGGAGAACGCCTCAAACGCGAACGCGAACTGCGCGAAGTGCCCATGGAGGAAATTACTCTGGCCACGCGTATCGGCCCACGCTTTCTGGAAGCGCTGGAAAACGAGGATTGGGAAAAACTCCCCGGCGGCGTTTTCAATCGCGGCTTTGTCCGCTCCATCGCCCGCTATCTGGGTCTCGACGAAGAAGCCTTCCTAGCCGAATACGACCTGGCGCACAACGCACACGCGCAACTGCTCGAACAAAAGCACGTGCAAAAGGTTGAAGAGCACATTCCCCAGACGCCGCTTTGGGTTTCCATCGTCTTGGTGCTCGGCGCCCTCGTCGTTCTTGCCGGATTGATTGCCGGCGGTATCTACGGCTGGCGGCGCTACGTTCGGCGTCACCATCCTCCCAGTCCTTCCCTCCTCATCTTCCCCGCTGCCTCCTTCCCGGTGTTGCCGGATTTGAACGTTCGGCCCACGCCGACCTTCCGGCACCCTGCCCCTCCGGTACAATTGTCTTGAGAGGCAGGCTTTGAGGCCAATCTCCCGTGGAAACGCTTAGCCCGGAGATTCTTGAGGAATTGCGGCATGGCCGCGCGCCCAGGGAGCGCAAAATCGCCGTCTGCACCACCGGCGCGCATCTCCCGGCTCCCGACCGCGCGGAGATCCTTTGCGTCCTCGCCGAGGATCCCGATGAGATGATTTCCGAACGCGCGCAAGAGGCGCTGCTCTCCATCACTCCGGACGTTTTCCTACAGGTGGTAAGACGCGAAAACGCTGCGCGCCAGCTTTTTTCCTATGCCAGTAAGAAATTGCAGCGGACCCCGGGCCTTGCGGAGGCCCTGGCAGGTAATGCGCACTGTCCGCCGGAGTTCCTTGTTTCCATGGTTCCGTACTTCACTCCAGCCATCGTGCAGCAATTGCTCGAGGAACTCGATCGCGTCACCGCACACCCTCCGCTCGCTTTGCTGCTGGAAAATTCCACCTTTGTCACCCCTGAGCAAAAGAAAACCCTGGAGGACTTCCGCAGCACCGCTATTGACCACGGCCACCTGGCAGACGCCGCCGCAGAAGCCGAGCCCGACGCCGGCAAACGCCGAACCCTTTTGCAGCAGATCGGCCGCATGACCGTCGCGCAGCGCGTGCAGTACGCCATGAAGGGAAGCTCCGAAGTCCGCCGCACCCTCATCCGCGACACCAACAAGGTCGTGCAGCGCGCCGTGCTGCAATCCCCGCGCCTGACAGATCAGGAAGTCGAAACCTTCGCTTCCATGGCCAATCTGACCGACGAAATCCTCCGCCTGATCGCCGGCAATCGCGTGTTTCGCAAGAACTACATCGTCGTACGCAATCTCATCAATAATCCGAAGACTCCCCTGGATGTGACCCTGCACATGCTGCCAATGCTGAATCCCGTGGATCTGAAACGCCTTACCATGAACAAGAATGTGCCGGAAACTTTGCGCACCACGGCCCTGAAACTCCAGCGCACGCGTGCCGCTACCCCCAATCGATAGTTCGCGACGATTCTTTTTCGATCCCGCAAAACTGCGCCGGAAATAAATCCACGCTAGAATGAGTTTACTTTGTTGAAGGGAGAATCCTAGGAATGTATTCGCAAACGGTTTTGCGCTGCCTTGCTATTTCCGCCGCGCTCGCCACGAATGCCCTGCTTCTCGGTCCTGTCGTTCCGCTGTTTGCCGATTCCAATCCCTGGACGAAATCGCAAACCGTGCAGCCTGCGGATTTGGTGAAAGAACTGGAAAATCCCAAGAGCGCGCCCACCGTTGTTTTCGTCGGCTTCAAGCGCCTCTATACCGCTGGGCACGTCAAAGGCGCCCAGTATCACGGCACGGCGGGCAACGCTGAGGGATTGAAAGAGCTAGCCACCTGGGCCGCAACTTTTCCCCGCACCACCAACCTGGTCATTTATTGCGGGTGCTGCCCGATGGAGCACTGCCCCAATGTTCGCCCCGCGTTCAAGGCCTTGCAGGATCTCGGATTCAAGAACCTACGCGTCTTGCTCCTGCCCACGAACTTTGAAACAGACTGGGCAAACCAGGGTCTCCCCTACAACAAAGAAAATTGACTCTCTTCGCCGGTACCGCGATCCATTTACTTTTTAGCTGGATCTGTGCGCTTGTCCGGCGCGCTCGCGCGGCAACGAGGTTAGTATCGCCTTTACGTCATTCTTCCCTTACGGAGGCCTTTCATGCGGAAATGGTGTGTTTTGCTCGTGTGCGTCATCGCCTGCGGTTGGATCGTGGTCGCACAAGAGAAAGCCCAGTTGACCGACGACGAAGGAAAGATTCTGGCGCTCGAAAATCTGTGGAACCGCGCCGAACAAAACAAGGACATCGGGGCGCTTTCCAAGATTTTCGCTACCACCATGGTCTATGTGGACTACGACGGAACTCTGCGCACCCGCGATCAGTTCCTCAACTACGTGAAAAACGATGCTTCCTCACCCGATCAACTGGTGAGCGAAGACTTGAGCATCCACTCCTATGGCAACTTCGCCGTGGTCACCGGCATTTTCCGCGGAAAGTGGAACAAGGGCGGCAAGGTTACGCAGATGCGCGGCAGATATGTGGACACCTGGGCCAAACTCAATGACACTTGGCAATGCGTCTCCGCGCAAGCCACGCTGATTCAATCGCACTAAAACGACTCTATCAGGAGCGTGACTACATTCGGAGTTCCCTGCTATTCTCGGTGAGTTCCAAATCGCTCCTTGGAGTCATCCGGTGGAAAAGGTCCTGTTTTTCGCTTTTTTCTTTGCCCTTCCCTTTGCTCTGCCCGCTCAACAAATCGACGCCTCTCATTTTGACGGCAATTCCTGGTGGTCCCACGTCAAATTTCTTGCCGACGACTCGCTCGAGGGCCGCGACACCGGCAGCGAAGGTTTGCGCAAGGCTCAGGCTTACGCCATCGAGCAATTCAAGAAAGCGGGCCTCGAACCCGCAGGCACCAACGGTTTCTACCAACCCGTCTCCTTCACCGAGTACACGCTCGACGAAGGCAAATCCTCACTCGCCCTGGTGAGCAACGGCGAAACCAAACCCCTTTCCTTTGCCGACGACGCCTTCTTCAGTACTCGCTCCACCCGCGAATCCGTCAAGCTCAGCACGCCTCTTGTCTTCATCGGTTACGGCTTGAAAATCGCCGAAAAAAATCTCGACGAACTTGCCGGCCTGGACCTGAAGGGAAAAATCGTCGTGTACCTCGTGGGTTCGCCCGAGGGTGTCCCTACAGCGCTCGCCTCCCACTATCAGACCGCCCTCGAACGCTGGAAGCCCTTCAAGGCCGCCGGTGCTATCGGCGCCATCGCGGTGTTGAATCCGGCTTCCATGGATATCCCCTGGTCGCGTATTTCCGTGAACCGCAACCATCCCTCGATGGATCTTGCCGGTGAAGAATTCAACGAAACACCAGGCCTCCAGGCCGGGATCGTCTTTAATCCCGATTCCGCGGAAAGCCTGTTTGCCGGCTCTGGGCACACCTTTGCCGAAATCGCCGCACTCGGCAAGGACCGCAAGCCCCTTCCCCATTTTGCGCTGGCCACTTCCTTGAAAGCCGAAGCCACTGTGCTTACTAGAAAGGTCGAATCGGCGAACGTGGTCGGTAAACTGCCCGGTTCTGATCCCGCCCTGAAGAACGAATACGTAGTGCTGTCCGCGCACATCGACCATGTGGGGATCGGCGCTCCCATCAATGGCGACAAAATCTATAACGGCGCAATGGATGACGGTTCCGGCAGCGCCCTGGAAATGGACATTGCCGCCAGTTTGAAGGCGCACCCGGAAAAGCTTGGCCGCTCCGTGATTTTTCTCCTGGTGACCGCGGAAGAAAAAGGCCTGCTCGGCTCCAAATATTTCGCCGAGTATCCTACCGTGCCGATCAAATCGATCATTGCCGACGTCAACGTGGACATGTTCCTGCCCATCGTGCCACTGAAGATCCTCAGGATTCAGGGCATTCAGGAATCGGACCTGGGCAGCAGCGCGGCGAAAATCGCCGAGTCCATGGGCATCAAGCCCATCGCGGATCCCGAACCTCTGCGCAATGCTTTTATCCGCAGCGATCAGTACAGCTTCATTAAAAAGGGTGTGCCCGCCGTGAAAGCCGATGTGGGATTCGAACTCGGCACGCCAGAGCAGAAAATTTTCAAGGAATGGTTGACCAACCGTTACCACGCGCCCTCGGACGATGTGAATCAGCCCGTGGATCTGAAGGCAGCCGGCACCTATGAGGAATTCACCCGCCGGCTCCTGATCACCACCGCCAATCAGCCGGCCAGACCAAAGTGGAATTCCGAATCCTTCTTCCGGCGCTACGCCGCAGATTGAATCGTCGATAGCTCTCCATTTCTAACGTGCGTTCACGGGAGCAACCACCCACACATATTCCAGGAGTTCGCTGCCACTGTTGGTGACGTTGTGGCGTGTGCCGGGTGGAATATAGGTCAGCATCTTTTCGTGCAGCGGGATGCTTAAACCGCCTTCCGTACTCGCGATCCCGCTGCCATGAAGAATCACCAGCGCTTCTTCGTTCTGGTTGGTGGAGTACCACCCAACGCTTTCGCTCGGCTTAAGCTTTACGGAGCCTCCGCGCATCCCGCCCGTTTGCGGCGCGCCTTTCAGCAGGGGACAATCCCCGCCCGGGCAGTCCAACGCAAACGAGGTGGGGCTTTCGAGGGGCTGATTCTCCTGGGCTTCAAGAAAGGCCACAGTTAAGATACAAATGCCAATGATTCCAAAAGCTGGGACTTTTTTCATGCGGCCCCCAGGACTCTGGGACCCAATATGGCATGGACCGGCCTTTTGCGGCCGAATTTTCCGGGAGTACACTCGCGCCAGAAAACACGATGCACATCGACCAACTCCGCAAACTTTGCCTCTCTTTCCCCGGCGCCACCGAACAGGTCCAGTGGGAAGATCATCTGCTTTTTAAGGTCGGCGGAAAAATGTTTGCCATCACATCGCTTGAGCCCGCGCCTGTTTGGCTCTCTCTGAAAGCGAGCCCGGAAAATTTCGCGGAATTCACGGAGCGCCCCGGCGTGATTCCCGCCCCTTACCTGGCGCGCGCCAAATGGATCGCGATCGAAACGCCGGAAGCCTTGCCGCTCCACGAACTGAGGCAACTCTTGCAGGAATCCTACGAATTCGTTCTGGCCAAACTGCCGCAAAAACTGCGCCAGGCCATCGCTCTCGGAAAATCCCCGGGTCTTTCCAGGCGCGCCAAATCCATAGCCACGATTAAGAAGAAGCCTCGCGCCAGGAAGCGGAGGGTTAGCCGGCAAAAATAAAAAACGCTGGAGTTTTTCGCCCCAGCGCTTCTTTATCGCAAAAATTTTGCAGGCTTCAGGCCATCGCCTTGTTGCCCAGCGGACGCCGCAGCGGCCGCGCGCCCGGCACGGGAAACGTCATCTTCCAGAAATTCGATTCGGCGTTGACAAACTCCACGCCCACGTAGAAATGCCCGTCGCGCTCTTTCTTCGAATAAACCACCCGGGATTCAATGGAGCGGTTCGTGTTCTCGTTCACCAGCAGCAAATCCTGCCCGGCCACCACCGGCTCATCCATCACCAACTGCCCGCCCTGCTTGTTGATCGAACGCGTCGCGCAGCGAACGCAGAACTTTTCCCCATGCTCGTTGGCGCCGTGCACAATCACCGGCAGACTCAACGCCACGCGCAGCGTACGGCGCCGCTCGCGGTAACGAAAATGTAGAACGCCCATGGGGACCTTCCTGCTGCCAAATCAACCGGTCCGCCGGACCGCGCTTCCGATGGTTTTTTCGGAGAAAAGTGCGCTGACCCTTAAACTGGATCGGCGCGGATTTCTGGAAACCACTTTGGCGCGACTGACTCTGCGGATGATTCTTGCCTTGCAGCACGCTCCGGGACAATTGCTGAGCCGTACTAAAATACACGCTTCTCTTTTAGTACGCCACAATTATTCAAATGGATTCCTCGATTTTCCCGCCGCTGGCAAAATTACTGGGGGCTGGGAAAGGACTCCCCAGCCCCCGGTGTCGCTGACTGCTGGCTGCAGGGAAGCTCGCTTCATTTTCTACTTGGCCGCTGCCGCGGCCGATATCAGGTGCCAGAACCACACCACCAGGATGGAATAATACACGGCCACCACGGCGAAGCTAACTGTCAATGTACTCAGAGACTTGCCCAGCCCTGCGTACTCCCGCCGCCAATGCCGTCCGGCCGCCGCAATCATCAAAAGGCTCAGAATTGCGGTGGCACCCGCCAACAGGCTGACCAGGTTGGAAAGAGTGGCGTCCTGTCCAATATACAAGAATTGCCTCGCCGCGCCTCCCAACATTCCCGTGGCAAAGGCCATCACGAGCCACGCCGCCGGCGCCAGCATGCTGATCATGTATGCCCAGCGATCCTCCATGTAAAACAACAGGATCAGCACGGCTATGTAAATGATGGTTTGGTAGAAATGAAGCAGGAAGAAATCCGGCTCCAGGTGACTTAACAATAGAAAGCAGACGACTTGCGCGCCCGCCAAAGTTGCAATATCGCGATAGGGTCTCATAAGAATGCCCCTTGTCGGCTGTGGCGGAGGCAAATGGGTTGATGCAAGCGAAGAAGTTGTAGCCTTACCGCCAACCGGCCAATTGAATAACGTGCAACTCTCTAGCCACGCTCTGGAGGCGATATCACGCTTATTTTGTGTTAATTAAAATAGTTCTAGTCCTTGGGCAAATGGGTTAATTTCCGCTCCCCGGAGTGTGCCCACCCACTAGACCGGCAGCGGCACAATTCTTGCCCGCAGAGGTTTCTCCGTCATCTCGAGCAGAGCCACCGTCGCTGGTAGATGAAACCTGCGCGGCCCCGCGCTTCCCGGGTTCAGGTACAAAACTCCGTTTCTCAGCTGTTGTTCCGCCTGATGTGTATGTCCGCTGATTACCGTTTGAAATCCACTGGCTTCCGGCTTCAAGTCCAGTTCCCGGAGATTGTGCAGCACGTAAAAGCTGAGGCCCGTCACGTTCACCACCGCCGTTTCAGGCAACTCTCTGGCCCACGGTTGCGTGTCCACATTGCCACGAACGGCAAACACCGGCGCAATATTCTTCAGCTGGACGAGAATTTCCGGCGCGCCCACGTCACCCGCGTGAATAATCAGCTTTACTTCGCGCAAAGCGTGCAACGCCTCGGGGCGCAGCAGCCCGTGAGTATCTGAAATGACTCCCAGCAACATGCCGACCTGAGATCTTCAATCTTTGTCTTGGTACTCTTCCGGGACATCGTCTTCTGGAAATTGGTGTGTGCGAACTTCGGAGACATCCGGATCCTCCGCATCCTCCACACCGGCCACGGCCTCCGCCTCGAAGGCCTGCCCCTCTTCGAGCAGTTCCTTGGCACTTTCCGAGCCTCCGCGCAACGAACCGCGGAGTCCCTGCAGATCGCCAGACTGCCCTGCGCTGAAGGCGCCCAGCCCGCGCCCCGGCCCGTATTCCACCACTTCGCCCGCGCTGGCTCGTCCGCGCGTGCGCCGCGGGGCCGGCTTGGCCTTTGCGGCTGTTTTCGCCAGTGCTTTCACTTTCTTCGTGACTCTTGCTTTCTTTGTGACTTTTGGTTTTTTTACTGCCTTTTTCGCCTTGCTCGGCGCGGCAGTCTCCTTCGACTTCTTCGTTTTCTTCGCTTTTTTCTTCGTAGCCATTGTGGCGCTCCCGGGACGAGTTTACCACCGAGCGTCTTCCCGGGCGATTCCCGCCGCCCCAGTGGAATTTCCCGGATTGCCGACTATAATGCGGAGAGAAATCCGCGGCCGTTTCCGGCTGGCGGAGATGGACGCAAACCAAGGAAAACGGGCCGGCCATGAACAAGGAAGAGTTGCGTGCGCACGTTGAAGAGGTGGGAATCGTCCCGGTGATTCGCACGGCTTCCGCCGACGACGCCCGCTTTGCCGTCGAAGAGGTCGCACACGGCGGCATCCCTATCATCGAAGTCACCATGACCGTCCCCGGAGCAATTGACGTCATCCGCGGCCTCGTCAAGACCGTCCCCGAGGTCATTCTCGGCGCCGGCACCGTCGTGGACGCCGACACGGCGAAGCAATGTATCGACGCTGGCGCGCAATTCATCAGCAATCCCGCGCTCGACCTGCCGACCGTGGAACTCGTCAGCAAGCAACGCGACGTCATCATGCTCTGCGGCGCTCTCACCCCCACCGAGGTCCTTCACGCCTGGAAAGCCGAGGCCGATTTTGTGAAGATTTTTCCCTGCTCGCTGATCGGCGCGGACAACTATATCCGCACCCTGAAGCGTCCCTTCCCTCAAGTCCGCCTGATGGCCGGCGGCGGCGTCAACCAGCAGAATGCCGCGCACTATTTGCTCGCGGGAGTTTCCGCCTTGAGTGTTGGAAAGGAATTGATTCCGCCAGAATCCATGCTGCTGCACAAGCCCGACCGCATCCGAGAACTCACCAAGCGTTTCGTCACTATCATCCGCACCACGCGCGCCCGCATGGCCGAAGCGCAAGCCCAGGTTGCCAGCCTCCGCTAAAAATCTACGTGTAGCCGCAGTCCCGGTACAATCACGGGTCCGCGGTCCCGGTTGTACCCGGGATGCACCGCATACTGCAGGTCAAACGACGGAAAAATTCCGCGCCAGGCATGCAGCGTGTAATAGCTCTCAATAATGTTTTCGCGCCCGTAATTCAGCTTTCCGTCGCCCAGCAAAAAGCCAAATCCTCCATGCGCCAGGTACAGCGCATGATCGTGACTGATGCCGTTGGTGACAAACACCAGGCCCGCCCGGTCATTCTTGCGCCCCCATCGCCTGCCATTTGCGCCTGCGCCAATTTGCCAGGTTTGGTCTACTTCCGTGTAGGCATACGACTCGTGCTGCCCTTCGTTCCATCCCCAGCGCCCGAACAATCCCGCCCACTCCGTTAACGGCTGTTCAAAATTCACGCCGAAGCCGTACTTCACGGTGGTTTGCAACGGATGCTTGGTGATATCGGGGACACACGTGGCCGGATCCGCGCTTTGCAGGCACGCATCTACGGCGTCGCGGTAGTCGCCCATGTTG
>Ga0126371_10000745_pt1 | contig 27236 bp, 24 predicted proteins | sample PanSoiMetaPlot_4_FD_110145 | JGI IMG/M metagenome (GOLD analysis project Ga0126371, IMG submission 110145) | Tropical forest soil microbial communities from Panama - MetaG Plot_4 | ecosystem: Environmental > Terrestrial > Soil > Tropical forest > Bulk soil | place: Panama | collected 2016-02-17 | reverse complement strand
GGAAATCATCTCCTGCCGGCTGGGCCGCTCGGCCGCCGGCACCGTTTTGAACCACATGTCCTCGGGTTTATAACCGGGCTTGTCGAGGTCGGCGATGCCCGAAGGCCCGCCGCCGCCCTGCCGGTAATAGATGCTTTCGATCTCGGTAATGCGCCTCAGCTCGAGGCGCAGCCGCACGCTCATCAGCATGGGCACACCGGCCTCGCGCATGGTGCCCATGAACGCCACTTGGCCGAATGCCGGATCGGCGTAGATGTGCTTGTAGTTGCCCATGCCTTCGACGGTCTTCCAGAAGCCGTCGCCAAGTTGCATCACTTGGTCGTTCTCGGTGTACATCACATCGACGAAGAGCGGCAGCCGTTTCGGATCGTGCGCGACCAGCGCGGCGAGGTACTGACTCACCACGTCTTCCAGGCAACCGCGATTGCAGTTGAGGGGAATCGGGCCGGTTGCAGCGTGCACCGCAGGGACGAACTGGACGGCAGCCCAAATCGCAAGCAGGCCAACGAGCGCCGGCGCGCAACGCGTGGCGATGATTTTCCTCATCAGGCGATTCTACCGTAGGCCGGGCCGGGCGCGGCCTTACGATACACTAGGCTCGAATGAAAGACGCGAGGTTTCGGAAGATGAGGCGGCTTGCTCTGTTCAGCGGTGCGGCGGCGGCGATCCTGGTTTTGGTGCTCGTGCACGCTCAAGAGACGGGGCCGGCCGGCCTGCCGACGCCACCACCCGGACCGGGCGGAGGGCTCTCTCCCTACGTCACACTTCCTCCTTCACCGAATCGGTCGACGGCGCTCGATAAGCTGACGCCCGTCACGGATGCGCAACTGGCGCACCCGCCGGAAACCGACTGGCTGACGTGGCGGCGCACCTACGACGATTGGGGTTTCAGCCCGCTGCAGCAGATCAACAAAAACAACGCCGGCGATCTGCGCGTGGCATGGTCGTGGGCGCTGCCGCCCGGACCGAACGAAATGACGCCTCTGGTTCACGACGGCGTGTTGTTTGTCTTCGGCTTTGGCGATCGCGTGCAGGCGCTCGACGCCGCCTCCGGCGATCTGCTCTGGCAATACTCACGGAAGCTGCCCGAGGGTGTGATGCCCGGAGTCAAGCGGAACCTTGCTCTTTACGAAGACAAGCTGTTCGTTCCGACATCGGACGCGCACGTCGTGGCCTTGAATATCAAGACCGGCCGCGTGGTCTGGGATCACATGGTCGCCGACCACACTGCCGGATTCAATATTACCGGTGGCCCGCTTGTAGCCAAGGGTAGAGTAATGCAGGGGGTCGGCGGGCGCGCCAAGGGAGGGAATTTCATCGCGGCCTTGGATGCCCGCACCGGCGAAGAGGCCTGGCGCTTCTATACTATCGCGCGCCCCGGCGAGCCGGGAGGCAATTCCTGGAACGGGCTGCCGCTCGAAAAGCGCAATGGCGCGTCGGTGTGGACGGCGGGAAGTTATGATCCCGATCTCAATCTCGCGTTTTTCGGGGTCGCCCAAACCTACGATACGGGGCCGCTGCTCAAGCCGGTCAATCAGCCCGGCGTGACCAACGACGGTCTGTATACGGATTGCACGCTGGCGCTCAATCCCGATACTGGCAAGCTCGTCTGGTATTTCCAGCATGTGTCCAACGATCAGTGGGACCTCGACTGGGTCTTCGAGCGGCAGTTGATTCCGCTGCCGGTGAACGGCGTCACGAAAAAATTGGCGGTGACTTCGGGCAAGATCGCGGTTTATGAGGCGCTCGAAGCGGCGACCGGGAAGTACGCGTTCTCTATGGATCTCGGGCTGCAGAATGTGGTCACCGCGATTGATCCTAAAACCGGCGCCAAGACCATCAACCCGCGCGTCATCCCGGGCGACGGCGAGACAAAACTGGTGTGCCCGCACGCCGGTGGATCCAAGAACTGGGTGCCGGGGTCCTACAATCCCGAGAGCAAGACGCTCTACGTCACGCTGGTGGAATCGTGCATGGATTTGATTCCCGTTACGGGTGGCGGGCGGTCGAGCCTCAGTTCGGGCGTGCGCTGGGCGGTGCGGCCGCCGCTCAACTCCGACGGCCAGTACGGGCGAGTGGAAGCGATCAATCTGGCGACGCGCAAAGTCGTCTGGACGCAGCGCCAGCGCGTTCCGGTCACCACGGGAGTCTTGGCCACGGCCGGCGGCGTGTTGTTCGAAGGCTCCATGGACCGGCGCTTCCGCGCGCGTGATCAGGCCACGGGAAACGTGCTCTGGCAGATCCGGTTGAACGATGTTCCCAATGCCGCCCCCATCACGTATAGCGTCAATGGCAGGCAATACGTGGCGATGACGGTAGGCAATGGCGGCCCGATTCCCTCGACTTGGTGGCCGCTGATTCCGGATATCCAAAATCCCCCCGACCGCAATGCGGGCATCTGGGTCTTCGAATTGCCCGAGCGGCCGGTGCGGACAGCCCGGTAAGCGACCGCGTTATAGTCAAAATTGTGCGCTATTTTCTGAGCCACGGCCATCCGCCCGTGAGTTCCATTCTGCTGGTGGAAAGCGGCTCACGCCACTTGCTCGAACGGGCTATCGCGCCGCTGCGGCACACCTGGGGCGACGATATCTTCGTTGACCTGGTGACCTGTTACTCCGGTCTTCCGCGAGGCTTTTCGCCAGAAACGACGCGCGTCTACCACGTCGGCGACTATCGCGGGCGGGCCGGCCGGCGCCGCCTGTATCGCCAGCTTGTACAGAATCGCTACGGGATGGTGGGCATCGTCTGCTCCGCGCAGCCGCTCATGACCAAGTGGAAGTGGGCGCTGGCGCTTCGCATTCCGGCCAAGGTTTTCATCATTAACGAAAACGGCGACTATTTCCCGGTGGAGATTTACCAGTGGACCAATCTCTGGCGCCTCATTCTGATCCGGGCCGAATTAGATGACGGCGGCGCGGTACGGACCCTGGCTCGCGTGATTTCGTTCCCGTTCACTTTGCTGTATCTGTTACTCTATGCAACGACCGTTCATACTCGCAAAGCGCTCCGCAGAGGCTGATTGATGAAAACGATTCACGTCACAGAACCAGGCGGCCCCGAAAAGATGCAGCTGGTGGAAGCACCTAAGCCGGAGCCCGGACCGAAGCAGGTGCTGATCCGGATGGCCGCGATCGGCGTAAACTTCATCGACGTTTACTTCCGCAAAGGTCTATACAAGGCCGAGACTCCGATGGTGCTCGGCAACGAAGGGGCCGGGACAGTCGAAGCCGTAGGGCCGGACGTGACCGAGGTCAAGGCGGGCGACCGCGTCGCCTGGGCGATGCATCGCGGCTCGTATAGCGAGTACGCCGCTGTGCCGGCGTCGCTGTTGGTGAAGGTACCGGATGGCCTGGACTTTCAGGCCGCGGCCGCCGCGATGCTCCAAGGCATGACGGCGCATTACCTGACGCACTCCACGTATCCTCTCAAGTCCGGCGAAACGTGCCTGGTGCACGCCGCGGCCGGCGGAACCGGAAGCTTGGTCGTGCAGATGGCCAAGATGCGCGGAGCCCGCGTGTTCGGCACGGTCTCGACCGAGGAAAAAGCGAAGATTGCCCGGCAGGCCGGCGCCGATGAGACGATTCTCTACACCTCGCAGGATTTCGAAGCCGAAGTGAAACGGCTGACGGGCGGCCGCGGCGTGGACGTAGTCTACGATTCGGTGGCGCAAAGTACGTTCGACAAGAGCCTGAATTCGCTCCGGCCGCGCGGCGTGCTGGCCCTGTTCGGCCAATCCAGCGGTCCGGTGCCGCCTTTCGATCCCAACATTCTGAACGGCAAAGGTTCGCTGTTCCTGACTCGTCCGAGTCTGGGGCACTACCTGCTGACGCGCGAGGAGTTGGTCTGGCGGGCGGGCGACGTCCTCGGTTGGATCGCCACCGGCAAGCTCAAGCTGCGCATCGAGCGCACCTATCCGCTGGCAGACGCCGCCGCAGCGCACCGGGACCTGGAAGGCCGCCGAACGGCGGGCAAATTGCTCCTGATTCCCCAGTGATCCATGACTCTTCAGGCCAAGCTCACGCTGGGTTCGGTAGTGCTGGCCACGCTCATGGTGGGCCTGGTTTCCGCGGTCGAGCTGGGAAACGAGATCGAGCAGCAGTTTGCGGATACCTTGGAGCGTGCGATTGTCCTGCGGGATCTGACCGGCAACCTGGTGAGCCAGGCGCTCAACCGGCAGCGTACTCTGAAAATCGAAGACGCGCTCCAGGATCCGGAGTTGCAGCACAACTTGGTAAGCGTCATCGCCAACTCGCACGCGATCCTGGAAATCGCGGTGATAAATCCGCAAAACAAAATTCTGCTCGACAGTGACAAAGAGCGGGTGGGGATCACCGTACCGCCATACCCCGACTTCCGCCCGATCGTGACGCAAGCCGGCTGGTACCAGAAACTGCAAGTGCTGACGCATCGCGGCACCCAGTATTACCAGTTGGAAGAGTTGAAGCTGGGTGCTGCCAGCGAACCGCTGGTCTCCGTGCGAGTGGTGATCGAACCGGCGCTCATCCGCTCCGATATCATGCCCGACCTGCAGAAGAATGCCATAGTCGCGGGACTCTCGGTGCTCGGAGCAGTCGTGGTGACGTTTCTGTTCTCGGCCGTGGCGTTTCGCCCGCTTGGGCGGATCGGCCATATGCTCGATTTGGCGGCGAAGGGCGAATACGAAGCTGACCCGCCGCCGGTAAAGACCTCCGGCGACGAACTCGAAGTCATGGCCTCGAAGGTGAGCCTTCTCGGCCAGCGCTTGCGCGGCGCGCAATTCGAAGTCTCCGATCTCCGCGGAAATATCGACCGGCTGCTGCAGGATCTCGAAGACGCTGTTTTCGTCTTCGACCGCGAGTTCCGGCTCGTGTTCGCCTCCGGCACGGTCGAAAAGTTTCTGGGCGCGTCGCGGGCCGGATTCGTCGGCAAGACTCTGCCGGCCGTGTTTCCGCCGTACACGACGCTGGGGTTGGTGATCGGCCAGGCGTCGCAGAACGGAAAGCCGGTCCGGAACCGGCGGGTGCCGCTGCCGCCGCAGCCCGAGAGCACTGGCGTTACCGGATACGTGCTGCTGTCCGTGGATGTTCTGGAAAGCCCGTCTGGCTCCACTGGCGCCGGCGCCGGGTTGTTGGTGCGCTTGCGCGATCCCGAAGCGCAGCGCAAAATCGGCCACGAGCTCCAAGTGGCTGACCGCCTCTCGGCTCTCAGCCGCGTCAGCGGAGGCGTCGCTCACGAGGTCAAGAATCCCCTGAATGCGATCCTGCTGCACGTCGAAGTGGCGCGCGCCAAACTGGCTCACGGCGATACCAACGTCGAGCAGCAAATGGAAATCGTCTCCCGTGAGATCCTCCGCCTCGATCGCGTCGTGAAAACGTTCCTCGATTTCACGCGCCCCGTGGAACTCACCGTCACCAACGTGCCCTTTCAGGAATTGGTGCAGGAGATCGTCGATCTGGCGCGGCCGCAAGCGGAGTTTTCCAACATCCGCATCAGCGTGAACCAGGATGCCGGCCACGGGGACGTGCGCGTCGATCGCGACCTGATTAAACAGGCTTTTCTCAACGTGGTGGTAAATGCCATTCAGGCCATGCCGGGCGGCGGCGAGCTCCGCTTCGAGTCGTCCGTTAACGGCGAGATGGCTGAAATTCGCATCTCCGATACCGGGTCGGGCATCGATGCGGCTCTGCGCGACAAAATCTTCAGCCTGTACTTCACTACCAAGAAAGCCGGCTCCGGCATCGGACTCGCGATGACCTTCCGGATCGTCCAACTGCACGATGGTACAATCGATTTCACGAGCGAGCCCGGACAAGGAACGACTTTCTCGATCCGCCTGCCGATGGCGGCATGGACTGAGGATTCGGCATGAAAGAAGCCACGTACATCCCGGGGATTGCTCTGGCTCTTCTGCTCGGCGGGTGTGTGCTCAGCGGTAAGCAGCAGCCGAAGGCGAGCGCCGTGCCGCCTCCTCCCAAATCCCCGGCGGCCGCGCCTGCTTCCACTGCCTCTACTCCACAAGCGCCGCTTTCCATTCTGCAGACCGTGGCGGAGTTGCCGCCGCCGCAGCCGATCAGCGCGGACGCGCTGCCGACCCTGAAACCCGTCGAAGAACCGGTCGAATCGCAGCCTGTGGCCCGTCCGCCGGTGCGCCGCGGTCCAGTAGCCGGACCGCCGCGAGCCGATGCGACGCCGGCCGTGCCTGCGCAGCCGGCGCCTGTTCCTACGGCTCAGGAAGAGGCCGTGCGTCCCCCAATTACGGAGATTCTGCCGCCGGCGGAGGTGAAGCGGCTTCAGGAATCGGTTGAGGCGCGTAAGCGCGACATCAAACGAGTGCTCGACCAGACCGACCCGAAGCGGCTCAACCCGGCCCAACTCGACCTTGAGGCGCGCATCCGCACCTTGGTTCAACAGTCCGATGAGGCCGGCACGCGCAATGATTGGCGCCAGGCCGATGCTCTCGCCGGGCAGGCACTCACGTTAGTCCGGGAGCTGCAAGGTGGCCGCTGACGAATTCGGGGGCCGCCGGAATGCTCTAGCCGCGGAACTGCCCCACCGGAAGCTCGACGCGCTGCTGGTCGCCTTCTCTCCTAACTTGCGCTATCTCACCGGGTTCACCGGCAGCAACGGCAACCTGCTGCTGCTGCCGGAACGCGCGATTCTGTTCACCGACCCGCGCTATCAGATTCAGGCGGCTCAGGAGACCACCTGCCGGGTCAAGATCTGCAAGGGAGCGCTGGCCCTCGACATCGTTGCCGCCATCAAAAAGCTGCGCCTCCGGCGCATCGGTTTTGAGCCGGCGCGCATGTCGTGCGACCTCCTGGAATCCCTGCAGAGCCGGCTCCCGATGAAAGCGGCGATGACCCCGGTACGCGGCTGGATCGAGCAGATACGCACCATCAAATCCGCACTGGAACTGGAGCGCATACGCCGTTCCGTCGACACCAACTCGCGCGCATTTGAGAAGACTGTGGCGCGGGTTCGTCCGGGAATGAAGGAGCAGGATCTGGCCGCGGAACTGGAATACTCCATGCGGCGGCTCGGCGCCGAGAAGCCTTCCTTCGAAACCATCGTGGCGGGCGGTGCTCGCAGCGCCTTGCCGCACGCGCAGCCAACGGCGGCGCCGCTCCGGGCCGGCAGCCTGGTGGTCGTCGACATGGGCGCTTTTCAAGACGGGTATGCGAGCGATATGACCCGCATGCTGTTTCTGGGCTCGCCCGGCGCGAAAGTGAAGCGCACTTATCGTGCGGTTCTGGAAGCCCAGTTGGCGGCGATCGATGCCGTGCGCGCCGGCGTGCCAACGGCCCACGTGGACCGCCAGGCGCGGCGCGTGTTGAAGGGTTACGGCCTGGATAAAGCGTTCGTGCATTCGACCGGGCACGGCTTGGGCCTCGAGATCCACGAACCGCCGCGCATCGGCAAGCTCGACAAGGGGCGTCTCGCCGTCGGAATGGCCATCACCATTGAGCCCGGCGTGTATCTGGAAGGCTTCGGCGGTATTCGGATCGAAGACACCGTCGAGGTCACCGAGTCGGGCTGCCGCATCCTCACTCCCACCAGCAAGGACCTCCTCACAATTTGATGACGCTGGTCTACGCCGTCACCATCTTTCTCTCCGCTTTCCTTTTGTTCCAGGTGCAGCCGATCATCGCCAAGATGATTCTGCCGTGGTTTGGCGGATCCTCGGCGGTGTGGAGCACTTGCATGCTGTTCTTTCAATCGGCGCTCCTGCTCGGGTATGGGTACGCCCACTGGCTGCACGATAGATTCGCGGCCCGGCGGCAGGCGCTCACGCATACTGTGATTCTGGCGGCAAGTCTGGCGGCGCTCCCGATACTTCCCAACCCGGCGTGGAAGAGCGTGGAGGCTCCCTATCCTTCGCTGCGAATTCTGGCTCTGCTGGCCGTGACCGTCGGGTTACCGTATTTTCTGCTGGCTTCCACCAGCCCGCTCCTCCAGGCGTGGTACGCGCGAACACATAGCAGCGGCATGCCGTACCGGCTGTTCGCGCTTTCCAACCTCGCCTCGATGCTGGCGCTGCTCACCTACCCGGTCCTGGTGGAACCGAATCTGCCGGCTCGCACTCAGGGCCTGGCCTGGTCTGCAGCGTATGCCGGTTTTGTGTTGATTTGTATCGCGACCGCGTGGTTGGCGGCGAATCGCAAGACGGTAATGGAAGAGGCTTCGGCGGACCCACCAGGGGAATTGCATCCCGTGCCGCAATTCTCCGCGCGTCTGCTGTGGGTTGCGTTTGCGGCGTGCGCTTCTGTCCTGCTGCTGGCCGTCACCAACTTCCTTACGCAGGATGTGGCTGCGATTCCGTTCCTCTGGATTCTCCCGCTTAGCGTCTACCTGCTCACGTTCATCCTGTGTTTCGATTCGCCGCGGATCTACCAGCGCTTCGTGTTCGTGCCGTTGGCGGCCGGCGCGCTGGCCTTCATGGCGTGGCGTCTGTGGCCGGAGCGTCCGAAGATGCTGGTGCTTCCGCTCACCCTCGCCTTACTGGGATCGCTGTTCGTGTGCTGCATGGTTTGCCACGGAGAACTGGTGCGGATGCGTCCGGCGGCTCGCTATCTCACCTCGTTCTACGTCAGCGTCTCGCTCGGCGGCGCGCTGGGCGGTGTGTTTGTCGGCCTGGTTGCTCCCAATCTGTTTAACGCATATTACGAATTTCCGATTGGGCTCGGGTTCTTTATCGTACTGGCCTCGATACCGCTGGTCCGGGCCTCCCAACGCTTCGCGCCAATCTGGAAATGGGCATCGCGCGGTTTCCTGGCCGTGGCGGTCACCGGTTACCTGGTCTTCGTCGGTGTGATCGTGCAAAAGATGGTCAAACCTTATCGGGTCGTGGCCCGTAATTTTTATGGCCAGTTGCGCGTGCGCGACGTGATGGATCCCGATTCCGGCCCGTTCCTCACGCGCAACCTCATCCACGGCGTCATCAACCACGGCATGCAAGTTCTGCGTGACGACTACCGGCGCCAGCCGGTCTCCTATTTCTGCCCGCAGAGCGGAATCGGCCGCGCCATGGAGGCGCTCACCGGCAAACCGCGCCGAATCGGCATTCTGGGCCTGGGCTGCGGCACGCTCGCCGCTTACGGACACGACGGCGACGTGATCCGTATTTATGAAATCAATCCCCAGGTCATGCGCATCGCGCAAACCGAATTCACCTATCTTAAGGACACCAAAGCCGCGGTGCAGGTGGCCATGGGCGACGGCCGCCTCGTCCTTGAATCCGAGCGCAGCCAGCAATTCGACATTCTTGTGATGGATGCCTTTTCCGGTGATTCGGTGCCGGTCCACCTGATTACCCGCGAAGCGTTCGCGGATTATTTCCGCCATTTGAAGCCGGACGGAATCGTGGCCGTGAACATTTCCAACGCATATCTGGACCTGGAGCCGGTGATGGCCCGGGCGGCTGCGGCATTTGGCAAGACCGCGCTGGTCTACGATTTCGATCCCGACCCCGAAGACCCGGTCTGTTTCGGATGCTCGTGGGCACTCATCATGGATCCGGCGACTCTGAATTTACACCCCGGCCTGCGCAAATATGCGCGCGTGCTGCAGCCCAAGGCGCGTTTTCGCACCTGGACCGACGACTACTCGAACATGTTCGGAATCCTGCGCTAGCGCCTGCAACCGCGATCGTAAAGAGTTGAGCCCTGTCGCGTAAGCGCGGAGTTTTCACGCAGACCCGTGGGGAGCGGACGACCCGGGCGACTCAGCGCGGGTGGTAGAGCCGCAATCCGGGAATATCCGCGAAGTCTGCGTGGTTCAACGTCCACAGCGGCCCTTCCCGATTCATGGCGCAAGCCGCGATGGCAAGGTCGATCTCGCGCCCCCGCGGCCGCCGGACCGAGCGGTACAGTCGCGCGCTCAACACGGCGTCTTCCACCTCGAAGGCGATCGCTTGTGCGGCTGGGAAGAGCGCTTCCAGGTCTTCCGTTTCTCGCGGGGAACGTGGCCCCCGGTGCCACTCATACAGCACGAGAGTCGGAACACGCAGTTGTTCTCCATCCAGAATCGCGCCGCGCAGTGGCGTTCCGGACCGCTTGGGACCCGTCAGACTGTCCACCAGCGCCGAAGTGTCTAATATGATCAACGTCTACTTCTCTACCGGTGTTCGACGGCCGCCGGAACGCCGTGCCCGGCGGATATCACGCAATTCCTGATCGACTTCGCTGGCGGTCCGCGTCGGTGTCCGCGCCAACATCTCGTCCACGACCCGCAACATCCGCATCTTTTCGCTCTCGCTCAAACGTCCGATGCGTTGGTAGTATTCCTGTACGGCCTCCCGAATCACTTGGCTCTTGGGTTTGGAAAGTCGTTCGGCGGCGCGTTCCAGCCGGTTGACCGTGTCCGCGTCCAGGGTAAACGTGACTTTCACCGTTGCCATACCGATACCATATTACCATACCGTAACGGGCTCGTGGCGCCGCGATGCTACGTTGGGAAGCGAATCATGAACGTCACGATCTCCGGTGCCTCCGGTTTCATCGGCCGGCGCCTGCTGAAGGTGCTGAGCGGTTCGGGGCATTCGCTCCACGTCCTCAGCCGCCATGCCGGTACGAATCTGCCAAGCGGCGTGCGGTTGTCGGTGTGGAATCCAATGAGCGGGCCGCCGCCGCGCGAAAGTCTCGAAAGCGCCGACGCTGTTGTTCATCTCGCCGGAGAACCCGTCGCGCATCGGTGGACCGCCGAGACCAAGCGCCGCATTCGCGAGAGCCGGGTCACCGGGACAAGTCTGCTCGTTGAGGGCTTGGCCGGGCTGCCACGAAGGCCATCAGCCTTGATTTGCGCTTCCGGCGTCGGCTACTACGGCTCACGCGGCGACGAACTTCTGCAGGAGTCTTCGCTCGCGGGCAGCGACTTTCTGGCGGAAGTCTGTGTCGCCTGGGAGCGCGAGGCGCGCGCCGCCGAAGCGCTCGGCATGCGCGTGGCTACCGTCCGCATCGGCATGGTTCTCGATGCGCGCGGCGGCGCTCTGCAGCGAATGCTGCCCGCGTTCCGGTTGGGCGTGGGCGGCCGGCTTGGTTCCGGACGCCAATGGGTGTCGTGGATTCACCTCAGCGATCTCGTCGAGCTGTTCCGTTTCGCGATCGAGAACCCGGTGCCGGGCGCGATCAACGGTGTCGCGCCGGAACCGGTGCAGAATGTGGAGTTTACCCGGCAGTTGGCGCGCGCGCTCAAACGGCCCGCCGTCTTTCCCGTCCCGGAATTCAGCCTGAACCTGCTCTTCGGCGAGTTGTCGCAGGTCTTGCTCGCCAGCCAGCGTGCGGTGCCGCGCGCCGCCGAGTCGGCCGGATTTCCATTTCGTTTTCCACAACTGGGTCCGGCGTTGGCGGATTTGCTACGATAGAACTTGAGGCTTTCCGTGTCGCCACGCACGTTTTTCCGCCTTTTCACTCACTTACAGATGCTCCCGATCCTGGAGGCTGGCGAGGAAACCCTCGTCGGCGGCCAGGCGGTCATGGAGGGCGTCATGATGCGCGCGCCGCACAGCTATTGCGTGGCGGTCCGCAAGCCGAATGGCGAACTGGTGACTTCCGAGATGCCCATCGAGCGCATGTCGGAGAAGTACAAGATTTTCAAATACCCTTTGCTGCGCGGCCTCGGAACGCTCTATCAGGCTCTCAAATTGGGCGGTAAGGCGCTCAATTTTTCCGCTCTGGCGTCTCTGGAAGATGAGAAGTCGGAGTCGAAAGAAAAGCCCAAAGAGATGCCCGGCTGGGTGGTTGGGACGCCCGTCGTTTTCTCGTTCTTGTTCTTCATCTTCATGTACAAGTTTGTCCCTCTCTACCTGGTAACCCGGCTGGCTAAGGTCTATCCGGTTTTTGAAGGCCGGGTCGTTTCCGTGCTCGCCGATGGCCTCATCCGCCTCGCCATTCTGATCACGTTGCTCTACGTGCTTTCGAAGTTGAAAGACATGCGCCGTATGTTCGAATATCACGGCGCAGAGCACAAGGTGGTATTCAATTTCGAATCCCGCCAGCCTGTGACTGTGGAAAACGCGCAGCGCTTCACTACCTTCCATCCGCGCTGTGGCACGAGCTTCCTGGTGGTGGTGTTCCTGCTCGCGATTCCGCTCTACGCGGTGATCCCGTTCACCGGGTTTGCTGCCAAACTCGCGTCGCGGGTCGTGCTCATCCCGCTCTTGATCGGCCTTTCCTACGAACTGATCTTCTACGCTGCCCGCAAGCGAGGCTCTCTGCTGGCTCTCCTGACTGCTCCCGGTCTGTGGACGCAGCGCATCACCACCAAACCTCCCGCCGATGATCAGGCCGCCGTGGCCATCCATGCGCTCGAGGGTGCCATGGCGCTCGAGAAGTCGCAGGGCGGGGAATTGGTCATCGCGTAACTCCCCATGCAATTCCGCCAAAAGCTGGAAGAACTCGAAAAGCGCTTCGAGAGCCTGAATACGCAGATGGCCGACCCTGCTGTCATTGGCGACGCCGACCAGTACCGAAAGGTCACCAAGGCGCATAGCGAGCTCTCCGATGTCGTCGCCAAATTCCGCGAATGGAAGAAGGCCGAAGACGGGCTGCTGCAGGCTCGCGCCATGGTGGACGATCATGACCCGGACCTGAAGGCCATGGCCGCTGAGGAGATCGCCCAGCTTGAGCCCGAGCTCGCCAAGATTGAAGAAGAGCTGAAGGTCCTTCTCCTGCCCAAGGATCCGCTTGATGAAAAGAACGTGGTGCTGGAGATCCGCGCTGGCACCGGCGGTGACGAGGCGACGCTCTTTGCCGCCGAAGTCTTCCGCATGTACTCGCGTTACGCGGAAACTCAGCGTTGGAAGATTGAAGTCACCTCCGCCAGCGAATCCTCGGTCGGCGGTCTGAAGGAAGTCATTGCGCTGGTCAGCGGCGACAAGGTTTATAGCAAGTTAAAATACGAAAGCGGCGTGCACCGCGTGCAGCGCGTTCCGGTCACCGAGCAGCAGGGCCGCGTGCATACTTCCGCCATCACGGTGGCGGTGCTGCCGGAAGCCGACGAAGTTGAAATTAAGATCGATCCCAAGGATATCCGTATCGATACGTTTTGCTCTTCCGGCCCCGGCGGGCAGTCGGTGAACACGACGTATTCGGCGGTCCGCATTACCCACCTGCCGACCGGGCTGGTGGTGTCCTGCCAGGACGAAAAGTCGCAGATCAAGAACCGCGCCAAGGCCGAGCGCGTCCTGCGCTCCCGCCTGTATGAGATGGAACTCGAGAAGCAGCAGGCCGCGCTGGGCGCAGAGCGGCGCAGCATGGTCGGCACCGGCGACCGCAGCGAGAAGATCCGTACCTACAATTTCCCGCAGAACCGCGTGACCGATCACCGCATCGGGCTGACGCTCCATCAGCTCGACTTCGTGATAGACGGCAAGCTCGAGCCGATCGTCGATGCGCTCACTACTTTCTATCAGACCGAAAAGCTCAAGGAGCAAGGCGAGCTGACTCCCGTAGACTGAGTCTCATGACGGTGCAGACGGCCCTCCTCCAGGGCACGCGCCTTCTGGAAGAGGCCCACGTGGCCGCGCCGCGGCTGACCGCCGAAGTCCTCCTCTCCCACGCGATGCGTGCCGAGCGTGTCTATCTGTTCGCGCATCCGGAACAGAATTTGCGCGAGGTGGAGTGGCTGCACTACGGCCGTTATCTGCACGAGCGCATGATGGGCAAGCCGACCCAGTACATTACGAAACGCCAGGAGTTCTACGGCCGCGAGTTTCGGGTCACGCCCGACGTCTTGATCCCCCGGCCCGAAACCGAGCACGTGGTGGAGGTGGCGCTGCGCCTCTCCCGCGGCCCGGCCCGGATTCTGGACATCGGGACCGGTTCGGGCGCGCTCGCCGCCACCTTGCAGCTGGAAACCGGCGCCGCAGTTTGGGCTACGGACATTTCGCCTGCCGCCGCGACGGTGGCTCGGGAAAACGCGCGCCGCCTCGGTGCGAACTTGACGGTTATCGTCTGCGACCTCGTGGACGCGATCCGCGACCAGACTTTCGATCTGATCGTCAGCAATCCACCTTACGTGCCGGCTACCCAGCGCGAAGGACTGCAGCGCGAAGTACGTGACTGGGAGCCCGAAGTAGCCCTGTTCGCCGGCGCATCCGGTTTTGAAATCTACGATCGGATTGCGGCCGACGCGTCGCGCGTGCTCCGCCCCGGAGGCTGGCTCATCCTGGAGCTTGGCTTCGGCAGCCTCGACCACGTCCGGAATCTGTTCCGGGAATGGGATGGAGTCGCGGAGGAGCCGGATTTGGCAGGCATTCCCAGAGTGCTCGCGGCCCGGATGCGGGGATAAGCCTTACGATGCTTGCGCCAGGCGGCGGTGTTCTTTCAGGATGCAGTGGTCCATCACCACCGCAAGGCCCGCGGCTTCGGCCCGCCGCGCCGCTTCTTCGTGGACCACGCCTTCCTGCATCCAGATCATCTTCGCTCCTTTGCGGATCGCCGCGTCGACGATCTCCGGAACAAACTCCGATCGGCGGAAAATATCAACAATATCCACCGGTCCCGGAATCGAATCGAGGTCTGGGTAGCTTTTCTCGCCGAGCACCTCGGCCTCCTGCGGATTGACGGGAATGATTCGGTAGCCGGCCTTCTGCATGTATTCCGTCACCCCGTAGCTCGGACGAAACCGTTTGCTCGATACTCCCACCACCGCGATGGTGCGGGCCGAGCGGAGGATTTCCGCGATTCGTTTCATACCGCTGCTTTTTCCGGCGCGCGGCGCAGAGCGCGCTGCAATTTGCCGACTTCCTCCGTGTCGAGATAACGATATTGTCCGGGCTTCAATGACCCCAATTCCAGCGGCCCGATCCGCACTCGCTTCAGTTTTTCCACCAGCCGCCCGAAGTGCTTGAACATGATGCGAATCTGGTTGTTGCGTCCTTCGAATAGCCGCACTTCGTACCACGGGTTTTCCGCGGCCTGAACCAGCTTCATCCCGGCCGGGAGCGTGCGTCTTCCCGAGATCGGCACCCCGCGGCGGAACCGTTCTTCCTGCTCCGAAGACAGTGCTCCGTTTACCTTCACCAGATATGTCTTGGGCAAGTGCGTGGCCGAGGACATGATGGCGTTCGCCATATCTCCGTCGTTCGTGAGCAGCAGCAGGCCTTCGCTGTGATAATCGAGGCGCCCTACCGGATACACCCGCTCCTTCACCTTCCCGAGCAGATCCATTACCGTCGCGCGGTTCTGCGGATCGGTCACGGTGGTGACTGTATTGTTGGGCTTGTTCAAGGCGATGTACACCAGGCGCTTCGGCGCGTGCAGCAGGCGTCCATCGACCTTGATGTGGTCCGTGTCGAAGTCAGCCTTGGAGCCAAGCTCGGTGATCACCGCGCCGTTGACGGTCACTCGCCCTTCCCGGATGATCTGTTCGGCATGGCGGCGCGAGGCCACGCCGGCGTGCGAAAGGATCTTCTGGAGCCGCTCGGCGGACATTACGCCTCCGCGGGAGCTGCGGGCGCCTGACCTTCCGCTTCGCCTTCAGCGAAGGCCAGACGCCGGATCTCTTCGAATTCCTTCAGAGACGGCAATTCGTTGATATCCTTCAGCCCGAACTGCACCAGAAACTCTTTCGTCGTCTTGTAAAGAATCGGTTTGCCGATCACTTCCTTGCGCCCCGCCGTCGTGATCAGCTTGCGGTCCAGCAGTGTCTTGATGACGCCCGCCCCTTGCACGCCGCGAATCTCCAACACCTCGGGCGCGGTCACGGGCTGTTTGTACGCAATCACCGCGAGCGTTTCCAGCGCCGGCAGCGACAGCTTCAGGGGAGACTTGAGGCTCTTCACGAAATTGCGCACCGCCTCATGATGCTCGGCCTTGGTGGCCATTTGATAGCCCCCGGCCACTTCGCGAATCGCGAGCCCGTGTTCCGGCTTCTCGAATTCCGCCGCCAACTGTTCCAGCGCCGCAGCCACCCGTTCGGCCGGCTGCTGCAGCACCGCGGCCATCTGCGCCACCGTCAGCGGCTCTTCGGTGACATACACCATGGCTTCCAGCACTGCCCGCAGCTGCGCGTCTTCCAGCGACGCCGGCTCCGGAACCGTTTCCAGCAATTCGTCCATCGAAAGGACCGGTTGGGGTTCAAATTCTTCCATGCCGTTTAAACGTAGTCTTTCTCGATTGCTGCGATCGGCTGATCCGAGGCGAACACGGAGTCGAAATTCGCGTGCCGCTGCAGCGCAATCTCACCGAAAAGTTCCTTTTGCGTCACAACCACCGCCTGCATCCGTACCATCTCCAGCACCGCCAGGAACAGTGCGATCATGGCGCGGCGGGTGCGCTGCTGCTCGAAAACCTGCACGATGAAGATCGGCTTGTCCGGCCCCGCTTGGAGGAACTGATCTTTCAGGTACCGCACCATGTCCGCGATCGTTACGTCCGCGGCTTCCACTTCGTACACCGGCCGGTTCTTGGCTCGCTCCAGGATCTCGCCGAACGCCTTCACCAGATCGTAGAGCGTCACCGCCAGCCCGGGGTCTTCGTCTCCGCCGAATGCCTTCACCTGCGGGTTTGACCAGATATTCTCTTCGAGCATCCGCTTCTGCTGCAGCATCTCGGCGGCGTTCTTGAACTTCTCGTGCTCCAGCAGGCGGTTCACCAGTTCCTGGCGTGGGTCCTCGGCCTCACCCTCTTTTTGCAGAGCCGGGTCCTGCGGCAGAAGCATTTTCGATTTGATGTGAATTAGGGTCGCCGCCATATACACAAATTCGGCGCTCAGATCGATATCCATCCCGCGTGCTTTATCCATGTATTCCAAATACTGCGCGGTGATGGTGGAGATCGGAATGTCTTTGATATCAACCTGCTGCTTGCGAATCAGATCCAGCAACAGGTCGAGCGGTCCCTCGTATTGCTCCAGGTGAAAATTCAGCGGTGCCGACACTATCCTTCCAACGATAACACGCGTACCAGACCCCCGTAGACAGCACCTTGCCGTGGCGCTAAACTACTATATTCGCAAGCACTTAAAAATAATGGCTCGGTTTTGGCTAGGGACTGCTAACCTTTGCCGGGAGCAAGGCGTCTTTTCTTGACGGTAGGGTGAGAATTAACCCGTTTTGGCCGGAAGGTATCGAGAATGCAATCGTTTTTCAGCAGCTTACCGAATCCCAGCAGCGGACCGGGTCCCGTGCGGTTGCCGGCCCCGCCCGTTCCCGGCCCGACGATTGTCCCGCGCCCGGTCGAGCCGAAAAAGCCGCGCCGGCTGGCCGGCTTTCTCCTCGCCGCTGTGGTTTTGGTAGCCGGTGGGGCCGGCTGGTATTGGAAGTCCCGCGCCCAACAAGATACCAACGCAGGAGGGCCGGTTGTTACCGTGCCGGTCATCGCTGCCGGATTCGGAAATCTGCAGAGCACTGTCCGGATCGCCGGCACCGTGGCTGCGGAACGCTACGCCTCCATCATGGCGCCACGTATGCAAGGCAACCGTAACAATTTCAATCGCGGCGGTCAGGGTCAGGGCCCAAACGGAAATTTTAACGATTTCAATCTTACGATTACCAAGCTCGTGGAGCCGGGCTCGGGTGTGAAGCCCGGCGAAGTGGTGACCGAGTTCGATCTCACCGCCCAGCAGCAGCGGCTCGACGATTACAAAGACTTCGTGGTGCAAACCGAGGCAAATCTGGGCCGCTTGAAGGCAAACCTGGCCTATTTCAGAGAGTCGATGGCGCAGCAGGTGCGCAGCTCCAAAGCCGATTGGGACAAGGCTAAACTCGATTTGCAGACAGCGCCGATTCGCTCCAAGATTGATGCCGAGAAGTATCAGATCGCGGTCGACGAAGCCAAAGAAGCCTACGATGAGCTGAAGAAACAGTTCGATCTGCAGGAAGTTTCCCAAACCGCGCAAATTAAGGCCACCGAACTCGATTTGCAGGCCGCCCGGATTCAATCCGACCAGTCGCAGGCGAACATCGAGAAGATGTCCATGAAATCGCCCATCAATGGCATCGCCGTGCTCCAGACGCTGTTCCGGCAGGGCCAGATGGCGCAGGTACGTGTGGGCGACCAGGTCAATCCGGGACAGACGTTTCTTTCCATCGTCGATCCGAGCTCGATGGTGGTCAACGCCAGCGTGAACCAGGTGGACGCAGAAAAGCTCCGGCTGGGACAGAAAGGGCGAATCCGATTGGATGCGTATCCCGATCTCGAGTTGCCGGGAACCGTCATCGGGATCGGCGCCATGGCCAAGACCAGCAACATCCGCGCCTCCTACGTCAGTGAGATCCCGGTGCGTCTCAAGATCGACCAGGCGAAAGTCGACTCGCGCATCATTCCCGATCTGACGGCCAGCGCGGAAATCATCATCAATTCCGAGACCGATACCGTCATCACTCCGAGGGCGGCGGTTTTCGACGATGGGGGCAAGCCGGTGGTTTTCCTGCAAAGCCCCACGGGCTGGGTTCGTAGGCCGATTGAACTGGGGCTGATGAGCAACACTTCTGCGTCCGTGCGTTCGGGATTGCGGAAAGGGGATGTGGTGGCCCTCCAGAGACCCCTGTAGATTTCCTTCGCGCCACGCTCTCACGCCGGCGCTGAAAACGGTGCCGTAGCATGCCATCCAAAGATCTAAAACCGAAACAGCGCCTCGGACAGGTGAATTACCGCCGCCGCAAGATCATCAACTGGGCGGCGGCACTGCTGGTGGGCGGGGGCGCAGTGTACGCGGGTTATCGCTATACGAGCACGACCACGGTGGAAATTCCCGTCGTCCGCGTGCGGCGCGGCGATTTCGTCATCAGTGTACGGACCCGCGGCGAACTCGCCAGTTCGCATGCCATCCAGCTGAATGCGCCCCAGGTGCAGAATCTGCGCCTCGTGAAGCTGGCGCAATCCGGCAAGCTCATTCGCAAAGGCGACATTGTCGCGGAATTTGACTCGGCGCAGATTGAGAATGCCGTCATCCAGCGAACTACCAACGTGCGCTCCGCCGACAGCCAAATCGTCCAAATGAAGGCCAATCAGAAGATCGAAGATCAGGCCGATTCGATGAATCGCATGTCGAGCCAGTATGACGTGGAACGCGCGCGTCTGGACGCGAGCAAAGCCGAAGTTCTCTCCAAAATCGACGGCGAAAAGAACGAGATTACGGTCACAGTAACCGAGGGCGCTCTGCAGCGGCTCGATTCTCAGATCGCAGCCCATAAGGCCGGCCAGCAAGCCGACATGACCAGGCTGACTCAAAACAAAGACAAGGCCATTCGCGATCTCGACCTGGCGCAGGACTACCTGACCAAGGTGGAGATTCGCGCTCCGGCGGACGGTATGGTGAATATTCTGCCCAACACGTTTGTGAACGGCCAGTTCGGGCAGACGCCTCCCGCTTATAAAGAAGGCGACGACGTGCGGCCTGGATCGCCAATCGCGGAGATTCCCGATCTCAGCCAGATGTACGTCGATCTCAAGATGGACGAGGTCGATCGCGGCAAGCTCCAGTTGGGACAGACCGTCCGCGTGCGCATCGACGCCATCCCCGACAGGGAGTTCACTGCCGATCTGAACTGGATCAGCCCGATCGCGGCCCTGGTGTTCAAAGGCATCAACGGAAGCGGGGGACGTCCCAGCCCCAACACGGAAAAAACCTTTCCCGCCCGCGCCCAACTCAAGAACCTTGACCCGCGGCTGCGTCCGGGAATGAGCTCCACCGCGGAGGTGATCATCGAGCGCGATCCCGCGGCCCTGCTGATCCCCGCGCGGGCCAGCTTCACCGAAAACGGCAGGCCCGCGGTGTACGTGCAATCCGGGCAACAGTTCCGTCTCCGGTATATCCAGATCGGCAAGCGAAACGACGAAGACTTGATGGTGACCTCCGGACTGAAGGAAGGCGAGTTCGTCACGCTCGAAGATCCCGTAGAGGCCGCCAAAAAAGCCAGGAAAAAACTGTAAGCCATGGGCGTGGTCCGCAGGAATAGTTCCGCATGAAGAAGGCAATCGTTCGAATCGTGGGGCTGTTGATTGTAGCCGCCGCGGGGTGGGGCGGGTACCGCCTCGTCAAACAATTACCCGAGCGCCAGGAGCAAGTCCCCACCACCAAGGTGCAGCGCAACGACGTCGTCATCCGCGCGTATTCCCGCGGCGAATTGCGGGCGGTGCGCACCGCCACAATCGCCGCGCCCAATCTCGGCGGCAACGTGCAGGTCACGGCGATTGCTCCGAATGGCGCGCTGGCTCACGAGAAGGATCTGATTGTCGAGTTCGACGACTCCGACCGTCGCTCCGAGCTCGAGCGAGACCAGATCCAGGTCGAGCAGACCGACGAGTACATCAAGAAACAGAAGGCCGATATCGCCGTTCTGAAGAGCCAGGACGACGTAAATTTGCTGCGGGCCAAGTATTCCGTCCGCACCGCGGAGCTCGATGTCCAGCGCGCCCCGGTGCTTTCGGCCATCGATGCGAAAAAGAACGAGCTTACTTTGGAGCAGTCCAAAAAAGCCCTCGCGCAGCTGCAGAGCGACATTCAGTCCCGCTACGAGCAGGGCGAAGCGCAGCTGGCCGTCTTGCAGGAGCAGCGCAACCGGAACCTCATCCAGGTACGCCAGGAAACGCAGCGGCTCCAGCAGACCAAGCAGCTTTCACCCATCGAGGGGCTGGTGTCGGTGCGCCAGAATCGCACCGGCAATGTGAATTTCGGCCAGACGCCGCCTGACATTCGCGACGGCGATAACCTGCAGCCGGGCATTCCTGTTGCCGACGTTCTCGATCTGTCCGAGCTCGAGGTCGTGGCCAAGGTGGGCGAGCTCGATCGCGCCAACCTGCAGGAGGGCCAGGAAGCCGTGCTGCAGCTGGACGCGCTACCCAACCAGAAGTTTCGCGGCAAGATCAAGTCGATGAGCGGCACCGCCAGCCAGGATGTGTTTTCGGGCGACCCCTCCAAGAAATTCGATGTCGTGTTCTCCATTGACATGCGGCAGCTGCTGGCCAAGTTGGGCATGAAGCAGTCGGACATCGATCACATCATGGCGACCGCCGCTGAAAACGCCAAGAAGAACATTCAGAATACGGCGGGCTCTTTCTTTGCAAGCTTGCGCGGCGGCGGGCCCGAGGGCGGAGGCGCCCCCGAAGGTGGTGACGCGGTGCCGTTTGCCGGCGGACGTGGCGGCTTTGGCGGCTTCGATGGCGGTGCCGGCGGAGGCCGCGGGCGAGGCCGCGGTGGCTTTGAAGCCGGCGGCGGACGCGGAGGTGCCGGCGGCGGGCGCGGCGGCTTCAATAATGAGGCGTTCGCTGGACTGACTGACGAGCAGCGCCAGCAGGCCCAGCAATTGATGCGGCAAGGCTTTCAGAGTGGCCAGATCACCCCTGAGAATCGCGAGAAGGCTGTCCAGGATATCGTCGCGCGCGTCAAGTCCGGCCAGCCCGGTCCGGCCGGCGGCGCAGCTGGAGCAGCTGCCGGCGGACGCGGGGGCGCCCCGGCCCGGAATATTCCGGGCGGCGATCAGCTCGAAGCGCTTCTCCGACGTGCTGGCACATCTCGCTATAGCGATGCCGATCGCGAGAAAGCCAAGCTTCCGGTGCCTCCGGAGCAGGATTCGCAGGTTCAGGTGCTGCTGCGGCCCGGTTTGCTGGCCGACGTGGAAATCGAAATTGAAAAGATCCCCAGCGCCCTGCATCTCCCCGCGCAGGCGGTCTTTACCAAGAACGGTAAACCCACCGTCTTCGTGCAGCAAAAGACCGGACGGTTTGAGCCGCGCGAGGTGAAGCTGGTCAAGCAGAGCGAATCTCTGATGGTCTTGGCTTCCGGAGTCGAGCCCGGCGACGTCGTCGCCTTGGCCGATCCGACCGCCAATAAATCCGACAAAAAAGACAGCGACAAGAAGGGCAACGCTATGGGCGCCCTCCCGGGAGCGAAATAGCATGGGCCTTTCGCATATTCTTCCCGAACTGAAGATGGGGCTGGCGAGCCTCTTTGCCCACAAACTGCGCAGCCTGCTCACCATGCTCGGCATGATCTTCGGCGTCGGCGCCGTGGTCGCCATGCTCTCCATCACGGCCGGGGCCCAAAAGGAGATGATGAGTTTCATCGACCAGCTCGGCGTGAACAATATCATCATCGAGGCTCGTGAAGCGGTCGACCAGAACGAATTGCAGACCGTGCGCGCCATTTCCCCGGGACTCACGTTCCGCGACTTCCGCGCCATCAGCGAGAATGTGACCGGCTTGGTGGCCATCACGCCGCGCAAGCGTTTCAAGCCGCAGCGCGTGCTCCCCAAAACCGCGCAGGAGCCTCCGCAACTCATCGGTGTCCTCCCGAATTTTGTGGAAATCAACAGTCTCAAGCTGGTCGGTGGCCGGTTTTTTACCGATGATGAGAACCGCGCGTCCGCGCCGGTTTGCGTCCTCGGCGAGTCGGCGAAAGTGAACTTGCTCGGCTACGACGACGCCGTCGGCAAATACGTCAAGATCAACGATACCTGGCTGCAGGTGATCGGCGTGCTGACTCCCCAAGCCGGAGGAGACGAAGACGTGGAAGGTGCGCAGGCCGCCAACCGGAACAATCTTGTCATCGCTCCCCTCAACACCGTGATGCGCCGCTTCGAGGACAACACCAGCTTTCTCAAGGACGAAATTGACGGCATTTACATGAAGGTGCAGCCGACCATCGACTCCATTGAGACGTCCAATGTCGTCCGCGCGATTCTCACCGCGACGCACAAAGACGCCGGCGATTTCACCGTCATCGTTCCCGCGGGCCTGCTCGAAGAGCGGCGGCGCACCCAATCGATCTTCAGCATCGTCATGATCTGTATTGCCGGCATCTCGCTGCTGGTGGGCGGCATCGGCATTATGAACATCATGCTGGCCACGGTGCTCGAGCGCACGCGGGAAATCGGAATCCGGCGCGCGATCGGAGCCCGCCAGGCCGACATCGTCCGCCAGTTCCTCACGGAGGCGGTGATGATCTCGATCATGGGAGGGTTGATCGGCATCGCATTCGGTTTTACGCTTTCGCGCGTAATCGCCTCGGTCGCGGGCTGGTCCACCGTGGTGACGGGCTCCTCCATCGCCGTCGCCTTCGGCGTGTCCGTGTTTATCGGATTGTTGTTCGGGATTTACCCCGCCGTGCAGGCGGCCAAGCTCGATCCCATCGAAGCCATCCGCTACGAGTAAGGAAATATGCTATTTCGATTTGTGATTGCAGGAACCCTGGCAGCCGTCTCCGCCTTCGGCCAGTTGTCGTCGTTTCCCAGACCGTCGTACTTCCGCGAAACCTTTCAAAAAACGCGGACCACGGTCGAATTACGCGACCCCGTGCGGCTCAAAGACTTTGTCGTCGATGGCAAGATCGAGCTGAATCTGAAGAATTACCTCGCCCTGGTCATGGCCAACAACACCGATATTCAGTTGCAATTGCTCACCGTGGAGATCCCGAAGAATGCGATCGAAGCCGCGTTCGGCGCTTGGGATCCGAAAGCGACCGCCAGCTTCGCCACCACCCGGGCCACCACCATCCCGACCAACGCCACTACGGCTCAGAATGCCGCCGCCCTCACCAAGAGCCTGGCGCAGCCCTATTCGCTGGCCTACACCCAGACGCTTTCCACCGGTTTACAATACACGGCCTCGTTTCAGGGAGCCAAGAGTTCGGCCACCAACTCCTTCAATAATTACAATCCGGCCTTGACCGCGAACATGCGTGTCAGCGTCACGCAGCCGCTGATTCAGAACCGCAGCCCCTACGTGAACCGCATTCCCCTCATGCAGGCGCAGGTCGGGTACAAGGCCTCGCAATATCAGGAGAGCCAGCAGCTCTTGACGCTGGTGAACACGGCCGAGACGGCCTACTGGAATGTGATCATGGCCCGCGAGAATCTGAAGGTGGCGGAAGCCGGCCGCACCAATGCCGACGAGTTCCTCAAGTACATGCAGAAACAGCTCGACCTGGGAGCGCTGTCGCCGCTCGACATTTATAACCCGCAACAATCGCTCGCGGCCGGCGATCTTTCGGTTTCCCAGGCCAAATTCAGTTTGTCTCAGGCTGAGGATGTCTTGCGGCATCAGATGGGCGCCGATCTCGAGCCGGATGTGCGCACGCTGCCGATTTCGTTGACCGAATCGGTGGATCTCGGTCCGGCCGAGTCCATGCCCGTCGATCGCGAACTCGCCGTCAACAAGGCGCTCATGAATCACCCAGCGATCCGCCAGGCCTTGCAGAAGATGGACCTCGACGACCTCGGAATTCAGTCCTCCAAGAACGGCCTGCTGCCCAACCTGTCGCTCAGCATGTCGTATCAGTCCGCGGGCACCGGTGGCACCTTTTTTCCCAGATCCAGCCTGCTCGGAGGGACCGCGGGCGAGCCCATCGCCGGCGGCATCGGCGACGCGCTGACCCAGATGTGGGGCTTCGGCTATCCCACCTACTTCGCCAGCCTGCAGCTGACCTTGCCGATCCGCAACCGCGCGGCCTCTGCGGCCATGGCCAACTCCCTCGTTCAGAAGAAGAACGATGCCTTGAATCTGCGAAACACGCAGCAGGGGATCCGCTTGAATATCCTCACCGCCGTTACCAAGCTGGATGGCGCTGAGGAGCAGTTGAAACTGGCCAAAGTCCAGCTCGACTTCGCGCAAAAGAACCTCGACGCCGAGAACACCAAATTTCAGCTCGGTACCGAAATCAACCAGAACGTCATCAACGCACAGCAGGTCCTGGTGCAGGCCCAATCGGCCGTCGTCACCAACCAAATCGGCGTGCGGCTCAATCTTCTCAACCTGCTGACGCAGACCGGCGAGTTGCTCGACGAACGCGGTATCGTGGTGAAGTAGCCCGCCGGACCCGGCCGGGCCGCTCATGCCGACCCTGCTGCTCGCGCTCTTACTTGCGGCCATCCTCAGTTTTCTATGTGCCGCGGTCCAAAACCGAATCCGCAAGTGGCTCCACGCCCGCCCCGCTGCTGTCTGGAGCGTCCCGTTTCTGCTGGCGGCCGTCTTCAGTCTTGCCGCCCTTCTCGCGCAAGCCTGGACTGTGCGCCTGTGTTTGTTGGTGTTGGTATATGCGGCCGGGCCTGTGCTGTGTGTCTGGCTGGCGCGCCGCCAGCCCGTGGACCGTCCGTCTCTACTCGACTTCGCCGCCATCCTGCTGCTCTGGCTGCCGCTGGAATTCGCCGCCGGCGCCGGCCTGGTGCCGCGCCCCGCTCAGGGATACTTGCACAGCATCGCCTACGGGATTGCGATCCTGCTTGGATTGATCTTGTTCGCCGGCTTCCGAAATTTCCCGGGTCTAAAATTCAACCTGCCGCGCTCCTGGCGCGATGCGGGGCTCCCGCTGGCCGGCTATGTGCTGTCCGCGCCGCTGCTCATCGTTATCGGTGTGTCGCTCGGATTCATTCCCCCGCCCCACCGGCCCTCTGCGCGCGGCGGATCGATGGCTGTCGCCGTGCCCGTAATCTTTTTCGGAACTGCCTTGCCGGAGGAGATCCTGTTCCGGTCGCTGATCCAGAATCTGCTGATGCTGCGCTTCGGAGAAGGCCGTATGGTCTTGCTCGCCGCCAGCGTCATCTTCGGTTGTGCCCACCTCGACAACGGTCCGCAGCCCCTTCCCAACTGGCGTTACGCGATCGTGGCCACCATCGCGGGCGTGGCCTACGGCGTCGTGTTCCAGCAAGCCTCCACGGTGCTTTCTTCGGCCACTTTGCACATGCTGGTCGATTGGACCAAGCACTACTTCTTCTAGCGGCTCCTCTACTCACATGGAAGTCCCGCCCGTCCAGCAACAACTCAGCCCCGCCCGTGAAGCAACAACTCAGCCCCGCCCGTGAGGGCGGGGTTCTTTTACCGCGTTTTCGCCCAGCCTCATGAGCTTGCGCACTACTCGGTGGTCAGCGTAAGATATCGAAGCTTGCCCTCGCGCTCGACCTGCAGCACCAGGGGCTCGGATTCTTTGAATGTATCGAGAATCTTCCGCAGCGCGTCCACGGTGGTCACTGGCTCCGTGTTGACGGAATAAATCACGTCTCCCAGTTGCAGCGCATCACCGCTATACTGCGATTCCCCGCCGCGCGCCGCGACCACCACGCCGTATTTCTTGCGAAGGTCCGGCAGCATTTCGGCCACCTTCTTGTCGATATCGATGCCCAGAATGCCCAATTTCGGCACGACGTTCTTCGTCGGGTCCACCATGTCGGCAAAACGCATCGGGTCGTCTTCCCGCTCCGTGACCGCCACGGTGTAGGTCAACTTGGAATTGGCGCGCAGGATCTCGATGTTGACCTTGTCGCCGATGCGGTAGCGATACAAGTTCACTTCAAACTGCCGCGCATTTTCCATCGTCTTGCCATTCAGACTGAGCACGATGTCGCCGACTTTCAATCCGGCCTCATCGGCGGTCTCGTCCGGTTCCACATCGGAGAGCACCACGCCGAAGTCCTGCGGCAGCCGCAAAGCCGTCGCCATCGCCGGCGTAATCGTCTGGACCGCAACACCGATCTCGCTTCGGTGCACGTGCCCTTCGGCTCGGATCTGCGTATAGACGTTCTTCACGATATTGCTGGGAATGGCGAATCCCAATCCCTCATTGCCGCCCGATTGCGTGAAGATGAACGTGTTAATGCCCACCACGCGCCCGTTGACGCTGACCAGCGGCCCGCCGCTGTTGCCCGGATTGATGGGCGCGTCCGTCTGGATGTAGATCATGGCGTCGTCGGGCTTGATCTGGCGCGCGGTCGCGCTCACCACTCCCATGCTGACCGAATTCTCCAGCCCCATCGGGTTTCCGAACGCCAAAACCAGCTGCCCTTGGCGCAGCGCGTCGGAATCACCCAGCTCCAGAAAGTTCATCCCCGTCTTCTCCACTTTCAGCACCGCGAGATCGGCCTCGCGATCGATGCCGACCAGCCGCGCATCGAGCAGTTTGCCCTCCGCCTGCAACGTGGACTGCCCCTGCCGCTCCGCGGCCACGCGGACCCGGATGGTGCGCGCATTGCTGACGACATGGCTGTTGGTCACGATGTACCCATCCGCGCTCAGCACGACTCCCGATCCGGTCGCCCGTTGCCGCGTCACCACCGCCGTGTTGCGGCCCCCCTCTTCTTCTCCGTTCAGAGAGTAGCCCGAGGAGAAGATCTGAACCACCGCGCGATGCACGCGCCGTGACAGGCTCTCCAGCTGCAAGCTGACGTCGCGCAGGGAATCGATTCGCTGAGTCGGCGCAGGCGTGGGCTGCGGCGCGGGCGGCTGCTGCGCCGTCAACAGAATCGAGCCAACGAAAAACAAGCCGGGCAGACGCATAGGAATATGCTAACCCGGCGGAGAACCGTCCGGTTGCGGCGGGGCCGTGCG
>Ga0126371_10000744_pt1 | contig 27243 bp, 26 predicted proteins | sample PanSoiMetaPlot_4_FD_110145 | JGI IMG/M metagenome (GOLD analysis project Ga0126371, IMG submission 110145) | Tropical forest soil microbial communities from Panama - MetaG Plot_4 | ecosystem: Environmental > Terrestrial > Soil > Tropical forest > Bulk soil | place: Panama | collected 2016-02-17 | reverse complement strand
GGATGCACCGTCTCTAAAAACCAATCAGTGGGAATCTCCCTGCCTAGACCCTTGGACTTTGCGTCATCAAAGACTGCTTTGCCAAGGGCTGCAAATTGAATCCCCAGTCCAATATTGTTATTGAAGCAGGTGATCTCTTGCGCCGATTGCCGGCCTGGAACTTTTCCGGAGACCACGTCTTTCAATTCCGGCGCGCCAAGCCAGAAAGGCTGTTTCGGAGTAACGCTCGATCCCTTTCCACCTTCGGTCAAGAAGTCGATCGGGTCATGACATTCGATTTTGTCGTCTCCATAGCCGGCGATGTAATTCTCCGGAGCGAATTTGCGAGCATGAATGACAAGCCGATCGGCTTTGGCGAGGGTCGCCTCGCCGAGTTCGGTAATTTTCACGCACGTCAAATGCATGCCTGGCCTCAGCCACTCCGGCGGCACGACTCGAGACACCGAGTTGGTCGCGGCGACTAGAATGTCCGCGCGGTCCGCCACGAATTCACCGGACCCGACCGCCTCCACGGAAATCTTAAGCTCCTTTTCTACTTCGGCGGCGAATTTTTCCCGATTCGACTTGGTCGGGCTGTGAACCAGTATTTTCTTAACGGCGCGAACAGAGCACATAGCCCTCGCATGGGCGCGTGCCTGCCAACCGGATCCGAGTATCCCGACAACCGTGGAATCCTCCCTCGCCAGAAAACGTACCGCCAACCCACTGCTCGCCGCAACACGAATGCCTTGAATTATACCGTCCGGAAAAATCGCCAAAGGTTCGCCGGTCTCGACTGAGAATAGCAGCACGAGACCGACCCACTTGTTGCCCGGCGCTGCTGGTACTTTATCTTTTATGATTCGCCCGCCCTTCTCTTCCCACTTGATAACGTCAGAGTTGAGGCGCAACGCCACAACCTTTTCGTGAGTAAGGGCGCCCTCCATCGTTTTAAAACAGTAGACCCCATCGCTAGTCGTGGCAGGCAGATAAAGATCGCTGCGCGGACGATTAACCGCCGTTCCTTGGGACTGCTCTTGGTAAGCTCTTTCGAGGAGCCGCAGACAATTTTCCATCGACAGCAATGCGCCAACTTCTTCGTTATTCAAGATGATCATAGGGGTTTAACCTTCTTTCCGCTCCAATTCTTATTGCCAGGACAAAGCTAGCCCGGATAATCCGCGATTCCGCAATTAACGTTTCTATTTGAAGAGCGAGGCGTGAGCCTGGAGGAGCGAAGGCATAAAAGTGTAATGTTTCAGAGTCCTTTTCGTACTCGATACTCCGTTTTCAATGATTCAGTACTATGTTCATTGCACCGGCGCTCGCAGTTCTCCTTAGAGGCAAAGGCCCATTGCTTTCGCTTTGGAAGGCTTGCGCTTCACTCGTCCTTTTCACCTCCAACCGCGGAATTCGGTTAATTCATGCACCGAGGAAGAGTGGCAACGCATAGGGCGAGGAGCGAGCCTCGGAGGAAGCGGGCACAGGAGCGTGCAGTACGCTGACTTGTGTGCTGCTTGGCTTCCCGTTTGTTTTTGCCCCGCAGTTTGCGTCGCACTTGCGGTTGCATGCGTTTTCAAGACACAGGCCCATTGCCCGCGACCGGAGAGGTTTGCTCCTCGTTGCTATTCTGCGCTAAAAGCTTTCCCTAAAAAGATTCAAAATTGCGCAGCTGCTAATCTTACAACTTTTCATCCTCCGGCACGATGTCCGTGATAAGATCGCGAATCAGAGGCCGTTTCGGCAGCGGCTCGACAGTGATGACTTCCGGCGTCAGCCTCGCGATGCAGGTGTATTCCACTTCCCCGTTCACCAGTGCCATGCAGGTCTTGCACGCATTGGCATTGATACAGCTGTAGCGGATGGCGAGCGTGCTGTCCAAATGCGCACGGATCCAGCGCAGCGCGTCGAGAATTGACATGCCTTCTTCATACGGCACCTCGTAGTCCTGGTAGCGGGGGACGTCGTTCGCTCCGCCGCGCCGTATGCGCAGTGTGGTCTTGTAGCGCGTCGCCTCAGACATGCGACACCTCGGGCACCGTTCGCCGAGTCGGATCAACCCAATGGGAGCGCAGTGCGCCGCCGGTCAGTGCTAGCACTTGGTTTTGCTCGAAGGCGGCGTTGGAATCTGGAAAGTCTTCGCGTTGATGAGCACCGCGACTCTCAGTCCTGGCCAGTGCCGCAGTAACAACCATTTCGGCGGTCACCAGCATAGCGCGCAATTCGAACCAATCTTGAATGTCCAAATTGAAGCTTGCTTCCGATCCGACGGAGAGACTCGGCAACTCATCGCGCATGCCCTCGATGCGTTTCAGCGCGGCGGTGAGCTTTTCCCCGGTGCGAAACGGTCCTGCCATTTTCCACATGACGTGTTGAAGTTCGGTTTGATAAGTCCCAGGGGAGACGCCTTTTTTAGACCGCTTACTGATCAGCTTCCGGATCGCGTCAGCACTCGCGTCGATCGTCTTTGGATCCCAAGCTCCCGTCGTTTGTTGCGCCATCTGCGCAGCAGAACTGCCGGCCCGTTCGCCGAAAACAAAAGCCTCCGTGATCGCGTTGCCCGACAACCGGTTGGTTCCGTTGGAACCGCCCACCGCTTCCCCCGCGGCATAGAGCCCTTTAATGCGAGTCTCCATGGTAGCGTCAACTCGAATGCCGCCCATGTGGTAGTGCGCCATCGGCCCCACTTCCACCGGTGTTTTGTTGAGGTCGATGCCGTTCTTCAACAAACGGTCGATCACCGGGCCGAACGCCGCGCGCAGATCGCGGTCGCTAATATGACGAAAGTCGAGATAAGCACCGCCGTGGGGCGAGCCGCGTCCGGCCTCGACTTCTTTGAGAATTGCGTACGAGGCCAGGTCGCGCGTTGCGGTGTACTTGCCGAAGTCTTCGCCGCCGTAGCGATCGACAAATTCCTCGAAGCGCCCGTTGAGCAGTTTACCCCCGAGCTTATAACGAAACGGATCCCATATGATCGGATCCATGCCGACCAGGCGCGGCGCGAGGTGACCGATGGGAAAAAATTGCACGAACTCCATGTCGATCAATTCCGCGCCGGCGCGGAGCGCCAGCGCGTAGGCTTCCCCAGCCATGTTGGCCGAAGCACTGTTTCGTTCATAAAGTTTGGTCAGGCCTCCGGCGGCGAGAATTACTGCTTTGGCTTGAAAGGCGATAAGACTGTTACGACCGATGTCCAGCGCGACCGCACCTACCGCGCAGCCTTCATGGACAAGAATCTCGATGACCGCGAGGTTGCTAATGCGCCGGATTCCCGGAATCTCGCCGACCTTTCTGCGCAGCGTCGCTGCCACAGCGGGCCCGGTGTTAAGAAAATCGACATAGCAACAGCGCCGTCGGCCGTGGCCCGGAGCCATCTCCTGTTTGATGTGATTATCTTCGCGAGCCCATCGCGTTCCCCAAGACTCCATTTCGAGAATGCGCTCGGGTCCAGTTTCGCAGACAAGCGCGGCCAGCTCTTCGTTACAGAGACCGCGTCCGGCTTTTAGCGTGTCTTCGAGATGGAGTGTCCAGTGATCGGCTTCTTGTTGTCCCAAGGCCGCGGCGACGGTCATTTGCGCCATTACAGTAGCGCCGCCCCGACCCACGAGGCTCTTATCGAGAAGAATGACCGAAGCGCCGTTCCGGGCGGCCGCGATCGCTGCATACATGCCGGCGCCGCCGGCCCCAACGATCAGCACGTCTGTCGATAAATGGAGCATGCCGCCGTCTTTGCCTAAAGCGAATGAAATGAGATCATTATCGCCCGAAGTTTTCTAACGCTATCGTTTGCCCGCGCCGATGCATGCGATGGCCTCGATCTCCACGAGAATTTCCGGGGTGGCAAGATTTCGGACCTCGACCAGGGTAGAGCAGGGAAAATCACCGGTGAAAAACTCCTGGCGCGCGCGCCACACTTCGGTGTTCTGTTTTATGTTCACAACGTAGATGGTCACCTTTACGACGTCTGCCATGGTCCCGCCGGCCGCCTCCACGAGATGACGAATCTTACCAAAAATGATTTTCGCCTGTTCGTACTCGTTGCTTCCTTGGATCGTTACTCCATCCGGAGCGCGGGAAACCGTACCGGAGATGAACAACATATCGCCGACCTGGAGCGCGTTGGACCACCGTCCCGGCGGCGGTTCAGGGACGTGGGGGCTGGTAATTTTCTCGATATTCATCGTTAGCTCCTTCATCCAAATCAATAGAATAACCAGCGCCAAAATAGATCCTCAGAGCTCAACCCGTCAAGCCAAAGTAAAAAAGCGGGCTGGGAATAACTGCGTTTTCGTCGCCTACTTGATAGGGAACCCCAGGGCACTTCGCTGGAACAGGACGGGCAAATCGGATAAGGATGTTGCCAACTAGAAGGAGGTGTAATTTAGGTGAAACTTGACTTGTCAAGTTTCAAGTATTCATGAGCCAATGATTCTTCTACCTAAACGTTTCGGTCCATCATCTTACTAATCCTAGATTCGATTTAGTTGTTTGGAGAACAACCCATGGCGCAAAAAATTGCATATCAATTCGGCCACTCTCAATTGACCATAGAATTTGGTGACATTGTGACCTCGGAGGCGCAAGTCATCGTGAGCTCTGATGACTGCGATCTAACGATGAGTGGCGGTGTGTCCGCCGCTATACGCCGGGCGGGAGGTGACGACATTGCGCTGGATGCCGCCAAGAAAATTCCTGCTGCTTTAGGAAGCGTGGTTGTGACCACCGCCGGTAGACTTCCCGCTCATTACATCTTTCACGTTATTACCACCCCCAGTTCGCATGCCGCCGAAGCTGTGCCAGACGGGGTGCTCCAAAAAGCAACACAACGCTGCATGGAGCTTGTTGAAGTTCTCGGCGTAAAGTCTATAGCTTTTCCCGCTTTGGGCGCCGGATCGGCCAGATTCCCTCTCGACAGGGTTGCCGCGCAGATGGCAAAGACCATCGCCGCGGCTCTATTGAAAAGTGAGCGTCCCATCCAAGTCGCCATCTATCTTTTCGATCCGGCGGGACGCATGCGGGAGGTGGATTTCATTCCGTTCATCGCCCGGTTTGCTGCGCGGGTCCCTGAATTCGCCGATCATGAAACAGATACTTCCAAAACCGCTGTTACGGAAACCGACATCCGCGATCAGGTGTTCATCAGTTACAGCCACAAGAACAAAGACTGGCTCGATAGACTGCAGACGATGCTCAAGCCGTTGGTGCGCAAAAACAGCATTGCCATATGGAATGATACTCAAATCGAAGCGGGGGCTAAGTGGCGCGAGCAAATAACCCAGGCTTTGGCTTCATCCAAGGTCGCCGTGTTACTCGTGAGCCCGGACTTTCTCGCATCTGATTTCATCGCGGAGCAGGAACTCCCGCCGCTTCTGAAAGCAGCCGAGCAAGAAGGTGTCACTATTTTGTGGGCGTGCGTGAGTGCGTGTTTGTACAAAGAAGCCGAAATCGAGGTGTATCAGGCAGCGCATGATGTCGCCAAACCATTGGACAGCTTAACCCCAGCCGAGCAAAATGCCGCGCTCGTCGGCATTTGTCAAAAAATCAAGAAAGCCGCTGCCAACGTTCTCTAGGCAAGTCGGCCAACAGAGAAAGGGATGTTTCAGGAGTCACCTTTTTTGATTTTGGCCACCGGTATTGTATGGACCTTATCCTGCCTTTTCAAAACACCTTCGGCTCCTTCACGGGCGTTTCCAACGCGGTCAGCCCTTTTTCCAAAAGGTTGACGCGCCAGCGCAACTCTTCGGCCGGCGGCAGCTCTGGCTGTCCCACCGGATAGTGAAACTTGTTGCCACCCATAATCCTTCCTATTCCAACCTGTGTGGCAACATTGGAGAGACAAGTGATCACCACCACGGGAATTCCTTTTTTTTCGATTTCTTTGCCAATCGTAGCGCCGCTACGAGTGCCGGTTCCTCAGGTGGCGGTTAAAATCACCGCACTAATGCCGGAACTGGCAAGCTCATCGGCGATGCCCGCGCCGATTTCTTCCATCTTGCTCGGCATCGCCCCGGTGCCGGTGGTGACGAAATAGTGATCGTGGAGTTTCCTGAATCTCTGCGATTTTTCTAGCACACGCATAGCGTCTAACGGGACAATCCGATCCGGATCCTGGTTGACCGTGGAGGTGTCGTAGCCCGTGTGCATGGCTTCGAACTCTCCCCGTTTCAAATCTTCCCGTCCGTCAATGGAATACTTGAAATATCGAGAGCCCCGCGAACTCTCTAATCGATCGGGATTTCCTTTCGGTACCAAACCGCCTTCCGTCACCAACGCCACCGTCGCGTCTTTCAGGCGGCCGGTTAAATTAGGAATCGGATGGGCCGTCGCCTCGATGCGAGGGATCTCACTCTCATAGGATTGGCCCTGAAGCTTTGCCAGCAATAGATCGGTAGCGCGGACATAGTCCGGCGCTTGAGATCTTACCGTGAAGCGTCGTGAAATGGGCAAGCAATGTTCCGAGCGGAAATTTTCTATGGCAGTTTGGTTCCCACCTAAAAGTAGTTCGATAAGCAGCGAAAAACGCTTCAGGCTTTCTTGCATCGACGCGGCCGACGCGCCGGTTTGAATCACGAACACGTGCCGGCCGATCTCTTTGGTTCCCGGGTTGTCTTCGTGCATTGCCGTGATGGCCGGCACGCGCCAGTTGTCCCGCACCCAACTGCAAACTTTAGCGCAAGCGAGGCCATAGCGGCCAGCGTTGAAGGCTGGCCCGGCGAGGAAAAAGTCTGGTTGAAATTTCTCCAGCGCAGCCCGAATCGCGTTAAAACTTTTTTCTTCCTGTTCGTGAAAGTAGTTGTCGCCCCAGACAAGTGTCGCGTACTCCACGCCGCGATCTTTCAATGCGTTTTGCACGATGGTCCCCGCGCCTACGGCGCCAGGAATAAAAAGAACTTCCTGCCCCGCCTTCTCTTCTCCGCCGATGCCGGCGAAGAACTGATTCAAGGAATGAAGAACTTTCATGTTAAAATCTCCTTAGAGCGTTGATACCTAAATTCCAACAGTAAACCATTCACGTCGTTCCCAAGCGAAGCTGAGGAATCTCGATCGATGAACCAAGATCCTTCGCTCGGCTCAGGATGACTCACTGGGCGCGGCAGTGCGAGTAAGACTCACGACTTAGAAATAAACGTGAGTCAGTTTTCATAAACCGCCCTAAATCCGCTCGCTCCCATCTTGCTGTAGGAACCGAAAAATATGGTCGGGTCAAAAAGGAACGGCAGCCGCGGATCGTGGGTCACCTTTAAATGCAAATCCAACTCGGCTCCGCCGATCACCTCCACCAGCGGCGGAATATATATTTTTTCCGAAACGTTGCCCCGGCTGATCATGCCGTCCGCCTCTTTCGGATGGTCCACTAGAGGTCGCTCATAACCCTTAGGTCCGTTGGATTCATGTAGCACGGCCACGGTCTTGATGCCTTCGTCTTCGCACGCTTTCACGGTCTGCATGAAATCGACGGTCCCGTTCCCGGTACCTTCCATGAACGCGACGGTGCCGTCCGCCCCTAGATTCCGCGCCATGCGCGCGACCCAAAGTCCCATTTTCTTTTTCTGTTCGAAGCTGTCATTGTAGCCCCGCGAAATAATCACGCCCAGGAAGTTTAGGCTGTTTCCGTGCCGCTCCAGCAATTCGCTGATGAACGGATTATCGCAGTGGAGCGACGTCGGAATCTTGCGTTCGCTCTTGTAGTTTCCGCTGACCACGGCGCCGTCGAAAAATTCCGCCGGATGAACAAAAGTCGGTAGCGTTCGCGAGACTTCTTCGCCGTAATAAAAAGTGCGTACGCAAGCAAGCTGGCTCTGCACTTGGTAAACAAGCACGACTTTGGGCAGACGCTCGCTCACAGGCCTCAAAGCAACGAGTCTTCTTTCCGGGTCGCAGCTTATCTTCTTCACTTGGGCCAAAAAGCGCGCGCAGCGCAGCGCGATATTCCTGAGCGCCTGATCGAAGGAGGCATTGGAAACCGATTCATCGGCGGCAAGCGAAAGATTGAGATGGAAATAATCCGATCCATAGGAGTAAGGAGCGCCTACGCCGGTCATGTCGATCATCCCCTCCCTGGGCTTCTCAATGGGCGTCATCGCCTCCAGGTGGGGAAACCGGCCGCCAACGGTTACTAGAAGATTCTTGATGCGCGTTGTTTGTCCGGTTCCGACCAGCTGCGTCGCACCTTCAAAACCGGGAAAGGTGGAGCTTGAATCGTTGGCTTTCACAATCGGGAGCACCGTGTCCAGCACGTGAATGATGCGTTTGGATTCGCCCGGACGCGCAAGTTCGAAATCAATATGGATGCCGTGGGATAGATCCCTGATCTGCTCTTGAAGATCGGCTGTACAAATGGAAAAACAGTTGTCGTCAAGCGCCGTGCGCTCCCCCCATTGCAGCGCTTCAACTGAATAATCGAAAAGCTCCAGTTCCATCCTGCGATCCTTTCCCATGAGCCGACGTAGGCGCACGGCATGCCGTGTCTTCTACCATTACGGCCTTTACTAAGTTCGGCGACAACCGGTAAACCTCACAGCCCCAGCTTTTTCTCGGCGGCACTCGCGTCGTAGGGAACATACTTGTTTTCGCCTGGCCCGCGGACCACCGGAGCTTCGCCGTCATCAAAGAGCCCAACGGCTCCCTCGCCGCTTCGTCCGCCGATCAACGCCGGCGCGTGTGCTTCAGCAACCGTGGCATTCTCATCGGAGCGATTCCACGCCCAGTGAGTTTTGTTCGCTGGAATTCTTTGAAAATCCCCTTGCTTGCAGTGAAAGCCCCTATCCTCAACGAAAAACCAGATCTCCCCTTCCAGAACATAGTTGATCTGCTCGGACTCGTGAGCGTGCGGCTTGGTGTGGTATCCGGGCGCTCGCACTGCGACCATCAGGCTGCACTCATTGCCGTAGCCTTTTTTCACGACCATGGAGCCTTCTCCCGTTGCCCCCTGCTGCACCCGTTGTCGCCGCGGAATTTCTTGATCCCTCGCGTGAAGCGCCATTTTATTTCTCCTTACTGATATGAGCCGAAATCCCTTGTCGTCGATGCACTACGCTCAAATGATCATTGCACGTTAAAGTTTCTTGAAAAAGACTTGCTCAGACCACCCTCCACAAATTCCTATTGTCACAGCGGCGGAGCCTTGACGACCGTCGTGGAATCGATGCTCCCGATGGTCGGTTTTCCACATTTCGCCATGGTTATCTCCATTTCTTCACAGAGTATATTCAAGACTCGAACCACTCCCTGCTCGCCATCAACCGCGAGACCCCAGAAAAGCGGGCGGCCTATAAAGACAGCCTTGGCCCCTAAGGCGATTGCTTTCACCACGTCTGCGCCACGGCGGATCCCGCCGTCGAGCAGAATTTCCATCTTTCCTTTGGTCGCTGCCACGACTTCGGAGAGGACTTCAATGGTCGCTAATGTGTTATCTAGATGGCGCCCGCCGTGATTGGAAACGATCACGCCATCGGCGCCAACCTCAGCGCAGAACTCGGCGTCCTCGCCGGTCATAATCCCTTTCGCGACCACGGGAAGATAGGTCGCCCCTTTGATCCATTCCAAATCTTTCCACGTCGCCGCAGGATCGGATCCCTCGCCCGCCGCTCCTGCAGGTCGCGGTGTTTGCGCCCCGTCCTTTGGATAGTTGACGCCGCGAGTTCTCCGATAATTATTTCTGATATTGCGCTCGCGCTTGGGCGGCCATTGCGAATCCAAAGTCACACAGATCGCCTTGTAACCCAAGTCTTCCGCGCGCCGCAGCCATTCCTTGGTCATTTCTCGATTGCGAAACGGATACAACTGAACCCACAGAGGACCGTTGGCCGCCTTTGCCAACTCCTCAAATGAAGTAGTGGAGTTGGCACTAACCGCAAGAGCGGTCCCGCAGGCCGCAGCAGCCCGGTAGGTCGCGACCTCACCGTCGGGATGCGCTCTCTTATGCGCGCCGCAAGGAGCGATTAGAACTGGCAGGTTCACCTTCGTCCCCAACACGGTCGTAGACAAGTCAAGTGTGCTCACGTCGCGCAACACCCGCGGGCGTAGTGCCCACGACGCATAGGCGCGACGGTTACGATCTATGCTAATCTCATCGGTGGCACCGCCGGCGATGTAGTCGTATTCCTCTTTCGGTAGACGCTCTTTGGCGACGTCTTCAAATTCGAAAAGGTTAATGGGCCCCGTATTCGTGGTCATGTGCTCTCCTTAGGCCTGGGAATCTCTCCGTTCAAGGTTCAATGTTCCAAGTTCAAGGTGCGCGCCTCGCTCATCCTGAGCTTCGAAAAATCTTTCACAGGAGCTAAGAAAGATCCTTCACTTCGTTCAGGACAGGCCTGAAACACTTGTTGGATCATCTCATATCGCTTCTTTCTACCACCGTCTAGCTCATTGAAGAGGCCCTCACCTCGATATTTTGCCATTTCCTGAGCAGGAAGCTGTTCCTCGATCGCTGAAGGTCTGGCCGGATATGGGAACAAACTCCCAGTCGTAACCTGATGCTTTCAATGTCAACTTGAGCACACCGTGAGCCATAATGTTGCGCACTTCGCTATTCGGTTTGATGGTCCCGATTTTGTACAGCGGTGCCCCGCCTGTGCCGGCGAGGAATTGCCGGATTCCCTTCGGGTCCGCTTTCCCCTCCGGGTCCTGCGGTGCGAAGCGCTCATAGATATGGTCATGCCCCGAGATTAGCGCGCTGACTCCATGCCGGTAGAGAATTTTTAGCAGCGCAAACATAAAGGGGCTATTGCCATGCTCATTGCCGGAGCTGAACGACGGGTGATGCCAGTAAGCGAGCGTGCACGGCGCCGGATTCTCCGCAAGATCTTTGCGCAGCCACTCTTCTTGCACCTTTCCCCAAGAGCTAGCGTTGGTATTGCTATTGAGCGAAATGATATGCCAGGTACCTAGATTGTAACTGTAGTAACCGCGCCCAGAGGGGCCGGCAAGGTCGGCGAAGTAATGGTAGTAAGGCGCGGCTTGAGGAGTCTCGTAGTCATGATTTCCCGGCGCCGGCCGAGTACGATTACGGTGCCTGCCCCACGTCGGATCGTAGCACCTGGTGTAATCAACCTCTCTCCCTTTCGGGTAGGCATTGTCGCCCACCGTAAACACCGTTCCGGCAATGCCGTCGAGCAGTTTCGCCGTAGCCTCAACCTCTCTGTCACCACAGCGCGCAATGTCGCCCGCGCCTACGAGGACTGGAGTTAAGGGTTGGCTCGATAGCGTCGCGGGATAGGCGGTAACAAATACGTTAAGCGCCAGTGCGAGAAGACAAAGGAATCTCTGTCTTGATCCCGCCCATGAACGAGATCGGTCGGGCATAGATGGCGGCAGGAGTTTTCCAGCGGCGCGTTGAAGTCAACTCAGCGCGCCATTTTGTTCCTTTTTATTGAGCGTAGAGCTTTCGGATGTAGCCGCTGTCGTCGATCTCTTTCACGTAGTGGAGATCCCACAGCGTGAGCGGATTGAAACCTTTGATTTCCGGATCGCGCTTGACCGCCAGGGCAAAAACATTTTGCACCGCTTCCAACGAAGGATAGGGCTTAGCTTCCAATGACACTACCTGATTTTCATAGAAGCAATCCCACTCTTCGTCGCTCTGCATCTTGAGTAATTGCGAGCAGTGCTTCTTGAGGATTGCAAGCGTGTCGGTTTTCTTGGTTTTGAAAAAATGAGTGCCGTCTATCATCGCCATGACTAATGAGCGCGCTTCATCCTCGTGTGTTTTGACATATTGTGTCGTGGTGGTTAGCGTTACGCCTTCGATCATCGCCATCGGCGGCACCTCGACGATCTTGGCGCCGAACTTGAGAGCGCGCAGTCGATCAACCGCGCGGATAAACGTTGCGTCGTACTTTCCGTCCATAACTCCTTGGGCGCGCTCCGTGCCTCTCACAGGATCGCTGATCAACTCAACGTCTCGGCCCTCTTCAAGGCCGTTCTTGTGTAAATATAACCAAACATTCAGTCCCGTATGGCCGTCATAGTCGTCCATGGCAACGCGTTTGCCTTTCAGATCCTGAAGTCCCTCTATCCCCTTGCCGCACACGAGATAATTTTCGCGCCACGAATTGTTGCTCTGGCCGATATGAACGTACGGGTCGCCATTCAGCGCTCTGCGCGCGTATAAATTGTGATGGTTGCCGGAAACCACATCGAGATCGCCCGACTTTAAACCCTCGGCGGCGCGTTTGCGTTGTCCTTCCAGCGAGCCCATTTCCATTTCCAGCCCATACTTTTCGAGAAACCCACCCTCTTCCATAACTTTCCACAGCGGCACATGGCTCGGCGCGCGGTAGTAGATACGAATCTTTTTTGTGCTCATGATGTTTTCTGCCTTTCTCCCTATTAGAATCAACGTTCAAGACGTTCAACCGCTCCGCTCCGTTCAAACCATTCGATCCCGCTCCTTCATCCGCGTCGCGGGGGAGGAAACAGAGCTTGCCCCGGACTTGATCCGGGATGCGGGCTTGAACCGTTTGAACGACTGGAACGATTGGAACAGCGCGGGCTAGCGCGCTTTTAATATCTTCCAGAATTTTTCCCGGTAGTCTCTTCTCCCCGTAATAACCCATTTCCAATCCGTATCGTCGAAATACTTCACATTGGCTTTCGGAACGATGCCGGGCTTGAGATAGGATTCATCGATATCTTTGCGCAGCGTCGCCGTCCCATAGCCTCGGGCGTAGGTCTCCAGTCCTTCTTTGCTCAGGATCCAATTGACAAAAACGCGCGCCGCGTTGGGATTGGGCCGCCTGTTCGCCACCGTTAAGAGCCAAGGCGAACCATTGATAGTGGGCGCCACACCCGACAATTCGAAAATTTCGATAAGCTTGAACTCTTTTTCCAGAGGACGGACATCGTCTTCGCGGCAGTCGAGACAAATTGGCTGCGTGCCCCGCGCCAGCCAGTCGGTCATCTGCCGGCGGTCGCGCGTGGGTACCACCTGCTGATCGACATAGAGTCTGCGCACGAAATCCTCGCCCAGCTCAAAGTAAAAACGCGCGGCTTGATTCGACCCGGCTCCTATCGTGGATGGATCTTCCGCTGAAATCTTTCCTTTCCATTTGGGATTGAGCAAATCCTTGATCGCGCGCATCTCTTCAGGTTTGACGACATCGCCATTGATGAAAAAGAGACTGGCAACGCTGGAAAACGGACGCGCCACGTAGCTTTCTTCCGGATCTATAAACCAGACCTTGCCTCTCTTCCACTTCGAGGCGTCCACGACTTCCGGGAGAATGAGCAGCGGCTTCAGCGGGTCGATAAGCTTATCGCCATAAAGCGTATTGGCGGTGGTATCGGGGCCTGAAAGATAAACGTCGACGTTATAGATGCCCGCGGCGCGTTCCGTTTGGACCCGGGCAACCGTTTGACTCGAACGGCCGGCGATAAATTCAACCGGGATGCCATAGCGTGCGGTGAACTTTGGAATGACCTCGTTGCGCATCACCGGGTCCGGCGAACCGGCGACCGCAACTTTTCCCTCCTTCTTGGCGCCTGCAAGTGCCTCTTGCCATTCCCTGTCGCCGCTCTTGGTCTGTGCCGCCGCCGGCGCGCACCAGAGCAGCAGAACCAGGATCGCGAGCATTCGATTCATTTTTATTGAGCTGCGTTGGATTTCGCTTCGCGCTTTTCCTAATCGGAACCCGATAAGTGGAGTCCGAACTTCCTGCCGATAATCATCAAGGATCCGATGATGGCGGTGATCAACAATCCTAGCGCCGCGGCCCGCTCCAGTTCGCCAGTGAAACTGTATTCCAGAAGTAAAATCGCCAGTGGCCGCGACTGGTGGCTGTACAGTAGCACAGGAGTGCTGATGCTGGTCAAGGCGCTGCCGAAGTTCATAAGCCCGACCGCGGTGGCGATGGGTGCGAGCAGTGGCAGCAGGATGCGCCGGTAGGTAGACCACCAGGACGCGCCGCTGACACGGGCCGCCTCTTCCAAATCGGCTCCCAGCTGCAAAAAACCCGCTTTGAAAGCCTGCGTCGCAACCGGGCTGTCGGCTAGGATTAGCGCCAGAGCGATGCCCCAGACCGTGCCGTAAAAGATGAAACGCAGCGGCGTAGCGAGGAAAAGCCAGAGCACGCTCAAGCCCAAGAGGATTCCAGGCAGGACGTGGGGAATCCAGCACAAGCTTTCCAGCAAAGGTCCGACGACGGATCGCCGCGATACCACGAGGTAAGCGACGGCGGAATAGAGCAGCACGCTGCCCAAAGCCGTGACCGTGGCGATGATCAAGCTGTTTTTCAATGACAGCAGAAAAATCGGATCGGCCAAAAGATTCTTCCAGTGGTCTACGGTGAACGGTGAAGCGATGTGAAAAAATCCGTACCGGCGCATAAATGAGCCGACAACCAGGAAAACCAGCGGCAGCACCATCATGACGGTGATGTAAAGCAGACAGCCGCCGAGCGCTACGTATTTCCAGCGCCCGAGCTTGACCCGCAAAGTCGAGTAGCCCTGGCCGGTGACGACCGTGAATTTTTTGTTGCCGCTGAGATATTTCCAATAGAAAAATAGTAGGATCGCGAGAACCAATAGAAACACCGATCCTAGCGCTGTCGCTTCACCGTAGGCTCGAGGTTCTCGCTGCAGGTAATCGTAGATGCGCGTCGAATAAACATAGATGCCGGCGGGCGTGCCTAGAAGTAGTTCTGTATTGAATGATTGAAGTCCGCGAATAAAGCTCAGTACCGAGACCGCCAAGATCATCGGCGCTAAGACCGGCAGTGTGATACGTCGCAGCATAGCTATTGTATTCGCTCCTGAAACGCGCGCCGCCTCCTCCAGGGTTGCTCCCAACCGGCGAAAGACGGGCACTAGCAGCATCACTTTAAACCAAATTCCGCCGGTGGAAGTATGGACCCAGACGATCCCCCAAAAACCGTAGGGGTTGAAAAGCGGCCCGTCGACGAACGGAACGCTCTGGGCCATGGTGTTGAGAAATCCGAAATTGGGATCAAGCAACAAGATCCAGGCGAGGATCAATGGGAAATCTGGAACGAAATAAGCGATCCAACAGAACGACTCGAGGAATTTACCGCCGGGCATGTCTGTGCGCGCGATGAGCCAAGCGAAAACCACGGACAAAATCATGGCGGGAATCAAGCGCACGACGGAAAGGACAAAACTCATCCACAGCGCGCTCAACGTGCCGGGATCAGAAAAGGCCCGAACCCAATTCCCCAATCCGTACACGACTCCCTTGCCCGGCGGAGCAAGGTTGAAACTCCCGGCAAATAAGAACAGCAGGGGCAACCCCATGGCTACCGCGAGGAAAGCCAGCAATGAAAACTCGGCCACTCGGATGGGCCGGAAAAGAAATCGGCTATTCGATGGAGCAGCGACCGCGGTGGACGACTTCATGCGAGCTCAAAGCGGCCGAATGGTAAAACGCGCGGAATCAACGCTTAGTCGAACCTCGGCGCCCGCGCTAAATCGCTGCCTCTTGGTTGCCTCTAGAACGAAAGATACTCCCGCAGCCATAACGTGATACTCGAAGTGATCGCCGAGATAAGCGACTTGCTCGATCCTCCCGGAGAGCTGATTCTGCTTGAGTTCGCCCCCCGGCAGAATTTCAATATCTTCCGGTCGAGTCAGAATGCGAACCGATTCACCGCCGCTGAACGGCATCGCCAGCTCGTCCGCGAGCGCGATCCGGGCGGCACCATTCGCAAGATGGATCCAGCAGCGCGAATGATTTTTCACTAGCTTTCCTTCGAAGCTCACGGTGCGCCCGAGAAACTCCGCCGCGAATGGCGTTGCAGGCGTCTCATACACTTCTGTAGGCGTTCCCACCTGTTCAAAACGGCCTAGGTGCACCAGGGCAATACGATCTGAAAGCGTCATCGCTTCATCCTGATCGTGGGTGACATACAGAACCGTCAGCTTGAGCTTCTGCTGCAGCTCACGAATCTCGAGGCGCATCTGCTCGCGCAGCTTGGCATCGAGGTTGGAAAGCGGCTCATCGAGCAGAAGAATAGAGGGTTCATACACGAGCGCCCGGGCAAGAGCCACGCGCTGCTGTTGGCCGCCAGACAATTCAGTAGCGCCGCGGTTATCCAGCCCGGCCAGACCGACGGTCTCCAACACTTCCTGTACCCGGTGCCTAATCGCGGATTCTGCCTCGCCACGCACCCGCAATGGAAACGCCACATTTTCAAAAACAGTGAGATGGGGCCAAATGGCGTAGGATTGGAAGACCATGCCCATCTGCCGCTTGTCAGGCGCAACGAAAATGTTGTGCCTGGGCGCTGCCATGGGCGCGCCGTTAACTAGAATTTCACCGTCGTCCGGCTCTTCTAAGCCGGCAACCAATCGAAGTGTCGTCGTTTTGCCACAACCCGAGGGGCCGAGAAGAGTGAAGATCTCGCCGTGGGCGATCGCGAAACTTACGTGATCAACGGCGGAAACCGCCCCGAAACGTTTGCTTACATCGCGGAACTCGAGGACAGGCTGCGCCATGACTTAGAAGGACCGGCGTATGCAAATAGCTTATGACTTATGGCTATATCGGAGTTCGCCAGTTCCTATCTGCCATATGCCATCTTCCATCCGCTATCTGCTACTCGCGATCTGCCATCTGCTGTCAATCGCTACTCATCGAGCAACTTGCAGTAGTAGCGCCAAGCGGACACGGTATGGACCGATCTACGGGTTCCAGGCGTCGACCCCATGATGATATCGATATCTTCCTGCGGAATCGGTTCCGGTGTTCCCAGCAGTGCCGCTCGATAATTGACCTCGGCAACTTCGTTCAGTTTGATCGCCGTAAGTGTCGCTTCTTCCACGGTGGCGCCAACGCTCGTGATGCCATGTCCACGCATGAGGCACGCCCGTTTGTCGCCTACAGCCCGCGAGAACTCCTCGCCGAGTTTTTCATTGGACACTGTTATGCTGCGCGGATAAGTGGCAAGCCCTTCCATCAGCAGGCGCAAGCCCGTGGGATCGTAAGCGCCGATGAGCGGTAGCAAGGGCTTGTTACAAATGGTGAATAGCACCACAGTTAAGGGATGCACATGGACAACGCACTGTACATCGGGTCGCGTCTTATACAGCCACGTGTGGATGAACACTTCCTGTGGCGACTCGAGCCCGTCATCGCCCGCGACTTTCTTGCCGTTAAAATCAACAGTGATAATGTCACGGGCAGTCACGAAGCGAAGCCCGGATTCTTCCGGCCCCCGGGCTTTGATTAAGACTCGATCCTCGCCGGGCACTCGTGCGCTGACGTGGCCGCTGGGCTCCTTGGTCAAGTTGAGCTTGCCTAACACGCGGCAAGAATGAGCTACCGACTCGCGTATCTGCGATAAATCACTCATGGAGCATTACCTCATGATTTTAAAATTCCGAATGCCGAGAAGCGAAAAGATCATATTCTCGACAGCATTCTAAGGCAAGTAGGAGGTTGTGGCGATAGCCGGTCGCAACTCGCCGCGGCCCCCACCTCTTTCCTCCCCCGCGCCGCGCGGGATGAAGGGTGGGGTCATCGCACAGAGAGGTACAGGTACTTTTACTCGTTTACGGCGCGTGGCGCGCGGTCCTCAACACTTTGCGCGATGGATTCCATCAGATGCGTATCGATCATGAGATTTTGCGCGGGGTCCCTGATGACGCCGATAGGATCCAGACCCCGTTGTACCTTTTTCATTTCTCGCATCATCACTTCGCGCAGCATTATCACGCCGCGATCCGAGCTGGTGAGCCGTTCGCGCGTGCGATCGGCGATCGGCCCCTGGGTTTCCCACGCCATATGGTCTTGAGCCTGGACCGCGTCCATCCGGAATTTCGTATACGGGTGCAAAGCATCCGGCGGATTCTTGTACGGTTGGATATGTTCTAATGGTGGCTCGTCATTTTCGACGATGGCGCCATCTTCACTGGGGAAAAATCGCACGAAGAAGACTTTCGTATGGGTATCGTCCATCGGCACCCGGATTTGACCCACATTGCCCTGTCGCAAGATGCTAGGAAAAATAACCGGATGTTCATCTACCATGCCATTTTTATACGTACGGCGCTTCATGATGCCGTAGGGCACTTCGTAGAAATCGAATTTTTCAACGTCGTCGGTCAGACCCCGGGTGGTGTTTTGAATCGCCCGACCACGACCAGCTGTCTCCTGATGAAGGATCTGCAAGTGCGCGGGATCGACGGAGTTTTCCATCGCCTGAAACCAATTGCAGTCGAGCTGCGGTTGAATAAATATTTTTCGTCTCCCGTCCTTTCTGAACCACACGTCGAAATTCGCAATCAGCGGGGCCGGCTGCGGGCCCAAATAGGCCCAGTACAGACCAACCAGTTGCCGGATCGGATACGACCTTTGCTTTACCGTGAGATGAAACTTGCTCTCAGCGGGTTCGGCTGGCGTTTCCAGGCAATTACCCTTTGTGTCATAAAGCCAGCCATGGTACGGACAGGCAATGCCTCGCTCTTCAACACGACCGTAACAAAGAGAGGCGCCGCGGTGCGCGCAGCGATCGTCGAGCAAACCGATCCGTCCTTTCTTGTCGCGGAAGAGTACCAGTGTTTCGCCTAAGATCCTGACGATCTGGGTTGGATTCTCGACCGTCAGCTCGCTGGCCACACCCACAGGATGCCAATAACGGCGCAGTAGCTCGCCACCCGGTGTGCCGGCGCCGACACGAGTCAACATTTCGTTTTCTTCTCTCGTCAACATAGAGATATCTCCCTGTCCTCTTCGATGCTTATCTTCCTCTGCTTTCGCCAGAGCGCCAGACAGTAAGTCACCAAGCGAATGGTAACTAAAAATGCCGCTTTAATGCAAGCGTTATTCTGCAAAAAAGCATTAAAAATCAATGACTTATACATGTATGGAATGTTTAGATGTGAACTTTATGAATATTGGTGCAGTGTTGTTGGGAGTTTTGCGGGATGCCACTTGGATGGTTTCCGGAAGAAAAGGAAACTCCCTTGGACAGGAATCACAAATTGGGGGACCAGTTCAGAAAAAAAGCAAAGGCGCGGAGCTCAGAATAAAACAGATGGATTATCGTCAGCTATTTATCGAACTAAATCAGCCCGTCGCGGCTTTCGGATCTTGCGTAGGATCAGGTGCCTTATAGAGCCCGATGCGCTCGTTGATCACTCCCAAGTCGATGATCTGGTTTTTTGCCCGATCCCGAATAACGCCGATGGGATCGAACCCGCGTTGCACTCGTTCGATTTGCTCTCGCAACATCTTTCTCAACGCGATGATTCCTTCGTCGCCCACGCCAAGGTGCTCTTGCCTGCGATCCGCGATATATCCCTGCGTTTCCCATGCCATGGAATCCTGCGCCGAAACCATGCTCATGTCATATTTGCCTGGGCCGGTTTTGAGCTGGCTAAAACGAAATGGAACTTCTGCGCCAGCCGGTGATTTTTCGGAATCCGACGGCACGAAATTTACCCGGAACACCTGTGTGTGCTCGTCGTCCACTGGAACTCGGATTTGCAGATTATGCCGATGCTTTTTGCCGCCCTCGTAGGGCGCCACATGACGAAGTATCGTTGGGAACAACAGCGGATGCTCATCGACCATGGGCGCTTCTCCGGTGGCTAGCGGTAATGTGGTACGCCTTTTTTTGATGCCGAATTCAAAAGGAATGAACTCATGCTGCTCGGCATACTTCTTCACTCGGGGCGCGAGGTGAGCGGTATCACCGTGGAGCCAGTACAGATGCGACGGATCGACGGAGTTTTCCATCGGCTGGAGCCAATTACAGTCGATCACCGACTCTTTCACGACCCAACGCTTGCCCTTTTCCCAGGCTAGCACGTCCCAGCACGGCAATACCGGCGTTGGCGGTGGTCCGAGATAAGCGTAAAGCAGTCCTCCCAAATACTCCACCGGATAAGCGCTGTGCTTGATCCTGTCTTTGAACGTACTTTCTGGCGGCTCTGCGGGTTGCTCCAAACATTTGCCGCTACTGTCGAATTTCCACCCGTGATACGGGCAGCGAATTCCTTCTTCATCAACTCGGCCAAAGGCGAGCGATGCCAGCCGGTGGGGACAATGTTCGCCAACCAGGCCGTAGCGTCCTTTTTTATCGCGATAGACGACTAACTCTTCACCGAGGATTTTCACGGCTCGGATAGGCTCTTTTTCGGTAAGCTCGCCGGCGGCAGCTACGGGATGCCAGTAGCGCCGGAGCAATTCGCCCGCAGGTGTACCGCAGCTAACGCGCGTCAGCAGTTCATTTTCGTCGAGAGTGAGCATGTCGTTTTCAATATGCCTTGGCTTACTTGTCTTTCGTCAGCATAGCTTCGTAGCCAAGTTTTTCCAGCACTTCCAACACCGACATTCCTTGACGAATTCCGTCCGCCATCCGTGCTTCGGTGGCGGTCACCGCTTCGGCTTCTTTGACGACCTCTTCCTCCTGAGATCGCGGGATCACAACCACACCGCTGCCGTCCGCAATCACCAAGTCGCCGGGATGAACCTGCACGCCCGCGAATTGGATCTCCTGATTGAAAGATTCCTGCATGACACGGTTGCGCGCGGTCATCGGAAGCGCTCCCCGCGCATACACAGGAAACTCCAGATCACGACTTTCGTCGATATCACGGCAGGCTCCGTCGATCACGATTCCACTGATTCCTTTCGTCTTTGCAGCGAGTGACAAGAGACCTCCCCAACACGAGCTATCGGGCCGTCCGCCGTTATCCACGACGATGATGTCTCCCGCTTGCGCCGCGACGATGGCCGCCGTGCCAAGATGCTGCTTGGGCTTTTCCAAACCCACCGGTTTGATCTTCATCGTCACCGCGCGCCCGACGATTTTCGGGCAAGCCCACATCGGCCGAACACCGAAAGTTGCGCCTCTTAATCCCAAGCGGTCCATGCCGTCGGAAACGGCGCAAGTATCCAGCTTTGCCAAACGCTCGAGGATCGGTTCTCGATTCATTCTAGGACCAGTACGCGAATCCCATTCCGCAACCGGTCGCCGCCGGCGAGCGGTAGGTTGTTACGTATTCCAAGTATTTCAGCTCCATGGATTCGACGACGCCGGCCAGCGCAACCCAATTGAGAATCTCTGAGGTCCCGCCCCACAACCGTTCTCGCGGCAGCCGCCATAACGTCGCGGCATCTTTTTTTCGCAAGCCATGAATAACCATCTGATCTATCTCTTCATCGATCACAACGTGACTTAGCCCGCCGGAAGCCATGACAGCGACCTTTTGATTGCTATCCCACGAATCAATCGCTCGGCGCACCGCTTGGCCGAATGCATAGCACCGTTTTGGCGTCGGCTGATTCGGCGGGTAGTACGTGTTCACCATCACCGGAACCATCGGCACCTTGCCGCCGGGCAAGATGCGGCGGTAAAGAAAGCTGAACGCGTGTCCTACGCCGATCTCCGGGCGCAGCTTATTGCACCGCGCGATGTCAAACTCTTCGTCAATCAGCGCACGCACCAGATGTTCGGCTAGATCGGCGCAGGTCTCATACTGGGGCGCCGTCTCCGCCCATCCCTTTTCCTCCGCCAACTTCCATCCCGAAAGGTTGCGTCCGGTGTGTTTCACCACCGGAAGCGACTTTCCGTGGTAGATAGCGAAAGTCGGCATATTATCATCGTAAAACTGTTCATGCTGATCATCGCCGAAGATGACGACTACATCAGCTTTTGCTTCTCGCAGCTTCTCGCCCAAAACTTTGATTGCTTCTTGGCAGGCGTCATCGCGTTGGCGAAATTTTTCCGCCGTAAGCTCAGCCTCGATGCCCGTTTTTGCCCGCTTCACGAGGCCGGGATAATCCAACCGCGGATCGGTCTCGTCCTTTTCACGAAGAACCTGCCAATCGGCGGCTCGAACGCTTAACTGCGGACTATGCGACGTGCCGATTCCCAAAACAATCTTTGCCATGGCAAATTACCCGCCTTTCTTTCGACGCAATAGCACCCTGATCGAGCACGCACGACTAACGCAAAGAGCTGTACAAAGAACAGCCGCTCCTGTCAAGTTTGATTCCATCGTAGCAAAAACGGGCGCACATTCTCGTCACTTCTTAGGCAGCAATATTTCCTTCAGCTTGGCCACCGTCGCTGGTTTGAGATCGTAAAGCCCGGTTAGAGTTTTTGTTATGGTGGGTCCATCGACAGGGGCGATATCCAACTGGGATTTCTTTGCTTCAGCCGAGAGTTCGGGATCTTTCAATGTTTTCACGAACGCTCTTTGCAGTAATTCGAGCCGGTCTTTAGCCATGCCCGGCGGCACGGAAAATGGGAACTGCACGACGTGTGCGTTGTCCGCTACTCTGAGCAGTTCTCGCGCTTCGTCGCTTTTGGCGTAGCTGATCGCCAGCGGAACCTGCTTGTATTTAGGGGGCGGCGTCAGCGAAGCTTGCAGCACGGCGTGGATTTTCTTGCTCTCGAAGGCGCCGCGCCAGACTGTTTCCACGGTTCCCCACGAACCGCAGTAACCGTCCACTTCGCCCGACTCGACTGCCAAGCGGGCATCGGCTCCGCCCTTGTAGCCGTCGATAACATCAAGCGGCAGATTCAATGCTGCTTTGAGAAGTTTCGGAATATCGGATGTACTCGTACCGGGGCCGATGGCGGCGATCTTTTGCGGTCGCTTGGAGTTGAACCAATCATCCATCTTGAAGACGCCGCTTTGTTGATTGAAGGTGCAAACCGTATCATAGGGGCTCGGTATGCCGAGATAGCCAAACTTCCGGCCATCGAATTGGGCGGCTTCATTGCCCATGATCTGTTGCAAAACCAACGGCGAGGCCCATGCGCCGATGGTCAACCCATCGGGCTTTACCCTGTTGTAGAGATGGTTTGCCGCGATGATTCCTCCGGCGCCGGTCATGTTCTCGACGACTCTGGTCGGATTGCCGGGCAGATACCTGCCAAAGTAGCGGGCAATAACCCGGGCATAGAGATCGAAGGAGCCGCCCGCTGAGTAACCAACGACGATCGTCACTGTTTTGTCCTTGTAGTAATCCTGAGCTTGAGCCGATGGCGGATGGCTGATAGCCAAAACCGTCGAAATGACAGCAAGCGTCAGTAACGTTGACTTCCTTCGCATTAGGGCCTCCTACACATTGAGCCTTAACCGCGTCCGATGAAGCGAATGGGTTTCCCCTCCGTTCTCTCCAAGTAGCGCACAAAAGTATACTTGTTTTCGGCGAGATCGGTACTTGGACGTGGAATCTCCCGGTGCATCAAGCTTTCTTCGACTTTGCAAACGAAGAAAGCCAGCTCATCGCGGGCCAGTGCCTCGACTCCCTTTTCTTTGAACTCTTCGACGTTGCGAATCGTGTGCGCGTTCTTGATTCCCGCGCCTCTTGCCATCGCTTCGAGATCGGTGTTCCCAGATGTAGCCGTCGGGTAGCTGATGCGGCTGCCGCTATACACGCCATTATCAAAAACGTAAATGACCAAGTTTTTGGGCCGCAAGTTGCCCAGCGTCGCCAGGTTGAACAACGACAGCAGAACGCTGCCGTCGGAGTCCAGCACGATAACTTTTCGATGCGGCAGCGCGAGCGCCAACCCCATGCCGACGCCGATGGCACAGCCCATCATGCCAATCAGCAGATTGCCTTCATGTTTGGAAAGATGTGACCACTCGATGCGTTGGCCGCTTTGAGACGTCACCACCAGTTGATCTGTCATCCGCGCGGCAAGTAGCTCCAGGCATTCGTGGCGAATCATATGGAAAATTCTCCGGCAAAAAGCAAAGCAAAAGGTGCCCGCAGAGCGTTCATGGCGCGCACCGCGTCTTGGACTTTTATTTCAAGCTTCTCTGAATCTTCCAAGACGAGATATTCGATTCCCAAACCCTCCAGCACTGGAATCGTATGCTTGCCGATGGTGGCATAGAGAAAACTGTTACGCTGATCGGGAACCCCGCCCAAAAAACCGACCACCAAAAGCAGCGGCACACCGAGTTGCTTGCCGATGGCGAGCAGACTGTAGCAGGAAACGTAGATGCCGGTGTTTTCCATGTAAACCGCCGCCTGCTTCCCACCCAGCGTGGCGCCCGCCGCAATGGTGACCGCTTCCTGCTCGCTCGCCGCGGCAATCAGTTCCATCCCCGGATCATCCCTAATTAGCGGAATGATCTGACTCAATCTTGTCTCCGGCAGATAGGTGACGAAGTCGATCCCCGCCTCTTTGAGGCTTTGAACAATTCGTTTTGCCAGCTCGTCTTTCATAAGCGAAATGGTCAATTATCAAGTCGCGCAATCAATCGCAACTCAAGTTACTTGCTGCTTGCCGAACTCGCAGCTGCCGCTCCCTGCTCCGCCCTCGCCGTGCGCCGCGATCTTGCTATTCGCCCTCAGCTATCTGCCGATCCTCCGACTTCTGTTGTCTGAATTTTGCCACCCATCAACATCGTCAACCAACCTAAACAACGACACAACCCAGCTGGAACCCCACTCCCTAAAAGTATCGCTTGATCAGAGCGCTGGTATCGAAATAGGTAATGTCACCGCTCGTCGCGCTCCTCACTGATCGTCTGCGACATGGGTTTGCCCTTGACGCGAATTGCCTTCCAAGTCGGCTTCGGCATGGATCCTCGCTGCGACGCTGGCCGCAGCAATCCCACCGCCTCCAACCGCCGAATGATCGCTCGTTGATCTTTTTCCTGTTCAAGCGGCTTGATGACCGCGATCGGCTTTCCCCGCTCGGTCAGCCCCACCTCTTTGCCTTGCTTCACCGCTTTCATCGCCGTGGAGAAGTTCTGGTTGCCCTCTCTCAATCCCATGTGCATCCTGAACTCTCCTCAATTGTAATGATATCACTTGTAATGATATCATTACATAATCTACTTAGTTCCATTGGCGCGTCAAACTCCGAACCTTGGTCACGAGACGAAGTGGCACGACCTGTTAGTACCCCGCCATTGTATGCGAGCATTAGGACCATATAATCGTAAGGACGCCCAGAGGCCGGAGAGAAGGCTTGTCCAGTTAGGAAAGACCGTGCCCAAGCCGCACAACGTAAAGATTGTCTAGAATTGAAAGCCCGACCCCGGTACCCTCAACAAGGCAGCGGTTGGCTCCTTATTTGCTGCGCGTGAATTCATTTCGTCTACGCATCGCTAGGCTTCTCGTCCGTCATGGTTTCCATGAGCCGGAGCATTTGCTCCAATGCCGCGGCCTCGACGCGATGGGCTTGGTTCTGTCGTACAACATCCGCCATGCGCGCTACCGTCGGGGCATCGAATAAAGTCCTGACCGGCAGGTCCAATTTAAATTTTTGGAGCACCCGAGATATGACCCGCGTGGCGGCCAGCGAATGCCCACCGAGGTCAAAGAAATCGTCGTGGATGCCGACGGGACCGATGGCGAGAACCTCTGCCCAAATCTCTGCAAGGAGCCTTTCAATGTCCGACCGTGGCGCGGTGTAGGCGACTTCCAAATCGGGCCTTGGTCCATGGGGAACGGGGAGCGCCATGCGATTGATCTTACCATTGGGCGTGAGCGGCAACGAGTCCAAGAATATGAAGTCCGTTGGCACCATGTAGGCCGGGAGCTTATCTCTGACGGCTTTCCGCAGCACCGAAGTTAATGGAAGCGGTTTTTCAAAAGCCACAATGTAAGCGACCAGGCGATCGTGAACCGCACTCGTGGAAGATCCGCAGGTTGCCACGAGCGCCTCCTTGACGTTTTGCTGCGACAGCAACAGGGCTTCGATCTCACCGGCTTCCACTCTGTAGCCGCGCACGCTTAGCTGAAAATCTTTACGGCCCAAATGATAGAGACGTCCATCGGCGCGCAGTCGTCCCAAGTCGCCGGTGTAATAAATTCGTTGATCGCCGCCGTTAGGATCACCAACAAACTTTTCTCGGGTAAGATCGGGCCGGCACCAATATCCCGGCGAGACATAACGGCCCTTAACCACAATTTCGCCAACGGCGTCGACTGGCAATGCGGCGCCGGTGTCATCGATCAAGCAGACCTCCGCTCCCTCGACGGCGTAGCCAACCGCATTTTGGGCCTCCTTGAGAGAGCTCGTCGAGTCGAAATACATTCGTCGTACGGTGCCGGTTTCCGTGGTGCCGAATCGAATCACCAGAATGGTATGGCCGGAAAAATGACGCTGGTATTCCCCGAGTTCTCTCGGCGTCACCAGATCCGATCCCAATTGAACGATGCGCAGATGCGGAAAGAATTCTTGCCCGGTGAGGGTGCCGACAAATTGATGAAACAGGACCGGCACCGAAAACAATATCGTGACTTCTTGCCGGGTGAGCCAATCGGAGATCTGGGTCACGCCTCTTTTCCGGATATCGAACGGATAAAGCGTCGCGCCATTGAGCAGGGCGGCGAAGGTGATCTTCATGCCTTGGCTGACGCTGCAGGAATAGAGCAGGGCAATGCGATCGTCCGCGCAGATATGCAGGCCGTTGCAATAAATCAGGCTCTCGTGCAGTAGATTGGCATGCGTCTGTACGACGCCCTTCGGCTGCCTGGTGGAGCCCGATGTGTAAATCAAAAACGCCAAACTCTGCGATGAGACGGGCAACCCCGGATTGTCGCTTGAACTGGCCCAGCCCAATTGCTCTATGTTGACCACGCCACAGTTTTGATAAGCAGATTGTTCGGCCAATGAAAGATTCTCACCGTCGGCGATCAGCAAACTCGCTCGCGAGTCCCGCAAAAGGGAGGCGGTGCGGTCTTTGGGAAAGGACGGGTCGAGCACCAGACAGATTTTGCCCGCTTTCAGCACGCCCACGATTGCAACGAATAACGGAAGCTCATGTTCCATCAGCAAAGCAATCGTCCCTTGAGTTGTTCCTCGCTGCGCAATGATCGAATGCGCCAGGCGATTCGCGGCTTGGTTTAAATCCTGATAGGTCAAGGTTTGATCGCTCATTTTAACGGCGGCTCGGTGCGAATATTGCGCGGCGATTTTTTCGAATCGTGCCGGGATTGAGAGCACGACATCTTCAAGGGGGAATTCAACAAACCGTCCCGAAGGATGAAAACACTTGGCCCGTATCGCTTGTTGTTCGGGTGGTAAATCCATCCCGCTATATTTCCTCCCTTCAAGTTGTGTGGTTAATCGCGTGTCCGTTATCGATATATCCCTCGCTAAGAATGGTCAACCCAACAACAATTAGCGTTGGCAAAAGGATGACTCGGTGCGGGAGTTTGTCCATCTGGGGAAAGATTTCTAGGGTCAGGGACACAAGTGGCACGGGGTCGGGCTTTCTATTCTAGACAATCATGCACCAATCGCTCTAACTTCATCGCGCGTGGTCACGAAATTGGCAAGATTCGCAAGAACCAAAAGCCTGACCCTTTGCCGCTGCTCCCTT
>Ga0126371_10000743_pt1 | contig 27256 bp, 22 predicted proteins | sample PanSoiMetaPlot_4_FD_110145 | JGI IMG/M metagenome (GOLD analysis project Ga0126371, IMG submission 110145) | Tropical forest soil microbial communities from Panama - MetaG Plot_4 | ecosystem: Environmental > Terrestrial > Soil > Tropical forest > Bulk soil | place: Panama | collected 2016-02-17 | reverse complement strand
GATCCGAAAAAACCCAACGTTGCAACTATCCTTGTCGGCGATGACTCCTGGCCTTTGCCCATCCCAGTCGTGAAAACGGGAAACGAGTGGATGTTCGACACCAAAGCCGGCAGCCGGGAAATGCTCTTGCGACGCATCGGTTCGAACGAACTCGACGCCATCGAAATCTGTCGGGGATATGTCGATGCCCAACTGGAATACGCGATGGAAAAGCACGACGGCGCGGAAGTGAATCAGTACGCGCAGCGCGTCATCAGCACAGCAGGAAAGCATGACGGATTGGTTTGGAAGAACCCCGACGGAACCCTCGGAGGGCCCATCGCAGAGAAAATCGCCGATGCTCTGCAACAGGGTTACACGAACAAGAGTCAGCCTTACCACGGGTATTACTTCAAGATTTTGAAAGGGCAGGGACCGGCTGCGCCGCTCGGGGCCATGAACTTCGTTGTCAATGGAGCCATGATTGGGGGTTTTGCGCTTGCTGCAGCGCCAGCCGATTATCGCATAACGGGCGTGCAAACGTTTATCGTCAGCTACGACGGAATTGTCTACCAGAAAGATCTGGGACCGGACACGCTAAAGATCTTCAGCAGCATGGAAACATACAACCCGGACAAAACCTGGCAGCGCACGGATGATAACTGGTAACGCCACCGCCCATCAGTCCAACTTATTGCATTTTATGAAGGAGAGGAAAATGAAAAGGTTAGTTGCATTTCTGATGGTGGTGTTCGCCTTTGGGGTCGTGCGCGCGAGCGCCCAGGACGTTCGCTACGATTTCGATAAGGACAAAGACTTCTCCAAATACAAAACCTACAAATGGGTGCCCATCAAGGGAGCAGATCAGCCCGATGAGTTAACGGCCAAGCGTATAATGTCGGCCGTTGACGCTGAACTCGCCACGAAAGGCCTCACGAAGACCGACTCTGACAATGCCGATCTGTTGGTCGGCTATCAAACGGCACTTGGCACAGAAAAGCAGTACACATCCTATAACACAGGCTGGGGTTATGGTCCGGGTTGGGGTGGCGGCTGGTACGGTTACGGCGGCGGGATGAGTTCCACGACGACCTACGGTTCCACGTCAACTGTTTACATCGGGCAATTGGATTTGAGCATGTATGATCCAGTGGCGAAGCAACTAGTGTGGCGCGGGGTGGCCACCAAGACGCTCGATCCAAAAGCCAAGCCTGAGAAAAAGGAAAAGAACATCAATAAGGCCGTGCAGAAGCTGTTGAAGAAGTACCCACCGCAACCAAAGAAGTAAAAACGCTGCATCTAGGAACTCCGTGGTGGTCGGAAAAGCGCGCGAATGCAATTTCCGGCCACCGTACTGTTTTTGGTGTCAGCCACACAGCGATACCGACGAGTGGAGGACGCGGCCAATTTCATTTGCTGAAAAACTGCTTCCCATTTAAAACAGCTTCTAAGGCGGGCACAAGGCTCGTCTCCGCCTCAGATTTAAGAACGTAGCCCGAGGAGCCAAGTTTGACGGCCTCCGAGATCACTTCCAGAGAGGTCTCTTGCGTAAGAAAAATGATTTTTGATTGCGGACTGGCATCCCGAATTCGCCTTGCTGCCTCAATTCCGCTAACGTCGGGAAGTCCGACATCGATCAGTACCAACAGCGGTTGGAGTTGCCGTGCCTTCTCGATGGCGTCGAGTCCCTCTGAGGCCTCGGCGAGTCCCTGCAGTTCACATTTACGATGGAGTAGGCCGGCCACAAACACGCGATACGGTTGGAAGTCCTCGACAATGAGAATGCGTCCTGTGATCGGTAAACGATGGTTTTCAGCGATGACGGAATCTGCTCCCCGGAGCGTGATTTGCCTTCCTGGCCAACCCAAAATGTTACAAATCTCATAGATGACGATGCTTTTCAATCGGTTGCGCGGGTTGCAGCAGGACCGCCACCCCCGACAGTTCAGGTTATCGGTGAAGGGACCGCCAGCATGACGCGCGCCGCGAGTTCACTGGTGAAGACCTCCTTCTCACTTCCGCGCTGCTTCAGCGATTCCCAAACGTCCAGTTCAATCCGGTGCTGGTCCCATAATCGCTACCCGAAAAAGTGCGTGGAGGGCGCGTGTCCCAGTTTCCGTAGAATGAAATGTTGAAATTAAACTTGCTCCAGATTTTGATGTAGTAGGAGGTATTGAGATTGAAATGGACGCGGCCCGGGTCGGAAAGCGCGGGTAGGAGGCTCGCCGACACGGTCAGGTTCGTCCTATCGAACTTGTAGAGCTTCACTTGAGCGCTGATCCATCCTGACGTCACGTTTTCCGGAGGGGCCGTTACCACCGTTTGTGTATAGGTAATCCGTTGGTAGGCAATTCCGCCCGTCAAGGTAATCGCAGTGTGGTTAGTGTTTTTTAGATATCGTCCCACACCGCCTCCGAAGGTTGATTGCAGATCAATTCCCTGTTCCGAGCTTTGCAGAAAATCCGCGATGCCCTTGTAATACCAGTTATTCCACCGCATCAAACGGTAAGCTGAGGCGTCGATCTGGTTTCTGGAAGAGGGCGACGTGCCTTTGCTCGAGGACAGAGTCGAATCGTAACTCACCGAGGCCGCCCAGCGCTCCCGCGGATAGTCCACATCCGACGATAGGCTGTATTGCGTGGATTCATTGCCCTTATTGTAGATCGCTCCAAGGCCTACCTTGCCATTGAAGCGCTGCCAAAAGCTCTGGAACTCCTGATCCATTCCGGTAATTTCCCTCCTCGGCAGTGCCACGGTCGTACCGTTGGAGTCGAGAACTTCGATCGACACCGGACGCTCTCCGGCAGTCTTTGGCATCGAAAGCACGCCCGAATACACATTGCCTTCGGCAGTCTTCACCACGAACAACTGGCTACTCTCCAGGTGATCTACTTTGAACCAATCGATCGAAACCGTCCCCAAGGCATAGTCCAGACTGACGTACAACACATCGGCACTGAGATTTTTGATCTCACAAGTCAGGCGATCCCCATTTCGCATCACCAATACGTCGCTTTTCTCGCGCGCGGCCAAAGGCCGGCCAAGCAGGACGACTGCACAGAGAAGGACACCACGAAGCCTCATTTCGCTCCTCCTGCAAGGTTCTCTGTTTCGTTACCTATGGCGACCGCGGACGGGCCGCGCGGAGCCTCTAGGCGAGTCTACCCTTGCTCTTGCATACCCTCTACGGCCGGCGGCTTCCATCACCCGCAATCAACGGACTGTGCGGGGCAGACGCATTTGTGTTTCAGAGGCTCGGCGGGTCTTCTGGGTCGCTTCCCAGTTCCGCACCTTCCGCCATCGCTCGTCGCACAGTCGCTCGTAATTCCCCTTGCGGACCTTCTCGCCCGCCTCGGGCGTCAACCGCTCCCATAGTCAAGAACAACTGGACTCCGGTCATCCAAGAATTGCGTCTCACCGTGCTCTCTCCATTGGCTGTGGGATTTGGACTGGATTGGTTTATGTCGAATCCGCTTTGCCGCCGGAACGATGGGCCAAGCACGCCGGCTTTCTCTCCTGCATTCGGGCCTTTTCAGTCCAGGCGTACCTATTTCAGCCCGACTGAGCTAGGCGAATAGAGGTTGTAGTCCAGCTTTTTTGCGACGTACTCGATGACTTTTTGCGCCTTCACGCTGTTCCCAGCTTCATCGAGTGGCGGCGCGAAAACGGCGATTGCTCCTTTCCCCGGGGCAACCGCCACAATTCCCCCACCGACGCCGCTCTTTGCAGGGAGGCCAACGTGCCAGGCCCATCCGCCCGAAGAGTCATAGAGACCGGCCATGGTCATGGTCGCCAGAACGTAGGGAATGTCTTCCGCATCGATGACGCGCTCTCCGGTGGAAGGATTGACGCCGTTGTTGGCAAGGGTTGCTCCCATACGAGCAAGCTGCGTGGCGTTCACCCCCACCGAGCACTGTTTCGTGTAAACATCAACGGACTCGAATGGGTCGGCATAGATACGGTCGTATTTCGCCAGAAGATAGGACAACGCTTTGTTTCCGGTATTCGTCGCGGCTTCCGACTTATACACCTCGTCAATCAGCAAAAGCTTTTCCCCGGCCGCCTTGCTGTAAAAGTTGAGAATCTTGTTCCACTTTTCCTCGGCGCTTTTTGCAGGGATCAGGCTGACGGTTGCAATCGCGCCCGCGTTCACGAGCGGATTCCCGCTGTGCGTAGGCATGTCCACCACAGCGCTTACCGAATTGAAGGCTCTGCCGGTCGGTTCGGAGCCGATTTTTTGAAATACCTGCTCCGGGCCAAGCTCTTCCAACGCCAACGCCAGAGAATAGACTTTCGAGATGGACTGGATCGAGAACGAATACTTCACGTCGCCGATCTCGATCACCTGGTTGTCGGTCGAAACCACTGCGATGCCAAACATCTTGGAATCCACCTGCGCCAGGTACGGGATGTAGTCCGCGTTCTTGCCGCCGGTGTCGCCACGGAACTTTTCATAGGCTTCCCGAACGATCGCCTCCACTCGCGCGCGGTCTGGCGCAACCGGACTTCGCTTGGTCTGTGCGAACGCAGGCGTTAGACACACTGCGACGAGGAAATACGCCACCACCAAGAGCTTGCTCAATCGAATGGCGGGTTTCATCTGCTGCCTCCTGAAATTGCTGGTAAGCATTGGTGATGCTTCTCAAATTTAGCTTGGGAAGCTACCACTCGAAACCTTTGCTCCAGTCATAGCGAAAGGAAAATTGCATCTTGTAGTCGTTGTAGTTGAATCCATCGGCGAAATTCACGCGCCTGCCAAACTGGAATTCCCCGCCCACGGTCACTTGTTTGACCGGGTGGTAAAGCACGTTGACCAGCGCATAGTGACCCTGGTGATAAGCGTTTTTCTCCATGGCGTCGGAATTGTCGATGTTCACCATGGAATACCCGGCGGCGGTGCTAAACTGATCGTTCCAGTTGTGATCCAGGAAAGCAACGACTCCCAATACGGGCAGGGCCACGCCCTTGAAGGGGCTGACAGGATTCGAGAAGGTATTCTTAACGCTGACGTCCACAGGTGCATCATTCATGTAGTTCTCGATACCCGCTCCGTACACCACCGAGAACCGTCCCGTATCATTTTTTGTGAATTTGATATTCGAGCTTGTGTTGACTCCCCAGCCGATCGCGGTACCGCTCAGGTTGAACTGGTCGCCGTTTTGATCCACCCACGCAATCTTTCGGACGATGGCGCCCACTTGGACGTAGCCCCAACCCCTGGCGATACGTACATGCCCGCTCAAGTCCGGCCACTTGAATTGAGGGTTGACCTGTTGCAGCAGGTCGATGCGATCCGCATACACGCCGCCATCGGCGCTGGCACCCGGACGCTCCAACGCAATCACAACATTGCTCGCACCCTGAATGGGTGTCCAACGAACCTGCACGTTTCGGAAAAATACCATTCCGTTCGGCCCCCAATACTCTAGCGAGTTTGGAAACACATCGATGTCCATGAAAGGACTCCAGGTCTGCCCCGCGCCAAAATGTCCGAGTTCTCCCCACGCGTGGCGCAGCCGAAAGGTGGTTTGTCCCGCGTCAACGCCGGTTCCAAAAAGTTCAAACTCAAAGATGGTTTTCAGTTCCCCCAGAGGGGTGTCCGTGGAACTCTTGACGCCAAATCGCGTCTGCCGCACACCCCAGAATGTGTTGCCATTCGGCCCGTATTGGCCGGTGGAGGAAGGCAGTTGCGTAGGCCGCTCGGTGTCAAACCAGTCGGGATTTATGGACCCAAAGTTATATCCGCTATCCAACATCGCATAACCGTAAAAATTGAGGGAGTTGGACTGCTTGACCTGTTCGGCCTTCTCTTCGGCCTGCCGAGTTTCCGCTGTCACTTCGTTGCTGGGACCAGGGACGGCTTGCTGCGGAAGCTGAGACGCCAAGCTGACCTGTTTCTTCAGCTCGTTCAATTCTTTTTCCAACTCCTCGATCTTCTTCTGCACTTGTTGCATGTCCGGCTGTGTTTGTTGTTGTGCGTAGACGCGTTGGCCTGACGACGGGCCAGATCCCAGAGTCAACAAGACCAGCAATATTCGAGATCGTCTGAAAATCATCTTCCCTCCTTACTCGGCGCCCACACCACGAGACCCTGGTCTGCGCTGTGCTCCATGACTTTTTTGGTTGCTGTCCGCACGCACGACTTTGCGTCCGAAAAATGTACACGCTTGCGCCCAAGATAGTTGACGGCAATGGACGCGGAATACTGGCAGAACTTACAGCCACAAATGCCATCGTTTGATTCACAGCGACGCTTCACTGGCAGTTCTAACAGTTCAGTCTTTCGGCAATCCCGCCTAGAGTGTCAGCAGGCCATTTGGAGATGCGAATTGCATGAAGTTGCGCAGTCTCGATCTTTGGGGCGTGGTGGTTGCATGTGTTTGCTTCCACTCCTCCGCGCTGTGTGCCCAGATTCCTGCAGCAGATCATGCTGAGCGGGCCGCGGCTCCAATTACACAATCACGAGCCGCACCCGAACTTTTCGTGCCCGTGGATCCGTCGGGGCCCGTCGATACGCCTCTTCCGAGGCTAGGTACGCTCGACAACCGCTACTCGCTTTCGGAGGATCCAAACAGCAAGTGGTCTTCCTCTCCGGCAGTCAACAAAGTGGATTCCCAGAATCAGGAAAGCGAGTCAAGGACACGATTCCGGTGGTTGCCGGCGATCGGCGAATCTCTCCTATATACCGGAATCATGCATACTTTCGATCTTGCGAGCCAGCCGGGAACGCGTGACACCCTGAATGGCCACTGGCTCCAGCACTATAGGCAATCGCTTTCCGAGTTGCGCGGGTGGAGCGACAGCGACCGGTTTATGGCCCCCTATGTGGGTCATCCTTTAGAAGGGTCCATTTTTGGATTCATCCAGCGGCAGAACGATCCGAAGTACAAATTTGTTCAGTGGGGCGATGGACGCGAGTACTGGGTCAGTTTGTTGCGTTCCATGGCGTACGGCGCCGTCTGGCACACGCAATGGAAAATCGGCCCGGCCAGCGAAGCATCGATCGGCAACGTGATGCTCCACGCCTCGCCGGGTTTCATTTGTCTGGTGGATACGCCGACGCTCGGTTTTGTGGTCATGCTCGCCGAGGATGCCGCGGACCGATATGCCATCATGGGACTGGAAAATCGAACCTCGAATCGCACTTTGATCATTCTTGCGCGCAGTTTCCTCAATCCGGGTCGCACATTCGCCAATCTGATGGCGTTTCGCGTGCCGTGGGTGCGCGACACTCGAATGGGCTTGTTTGGCGCCAACTATGAGATCCGCAAACAGCTCGTTGCCGACTACAAAGCCGGAGTTGGTGAAAAGCCTTTCGTATATGAGAAAAAGGCTTGGATGCCACCGGGCGTGGAATTCAAACGCACGTATCCCAAAGAAGCCGATATTGAGCTGACGGCGTTCCCCTATTATGAGTCTTTTCTAGGAGGTGGTTCGTGTGTCGGTGGCGGTGGCACGGGAGCCGCCCGTGTGAACTCGAAATGGCAAGTCCTCACAGAGGTAAGCGGCTGCCTGGTCATGCACATGCCTTCTTCGAATTACAGCGCGGACTCGTTGTTTTACGGCGGCGGTTTGCGTTGGACGCCCCGAGCCGATCGGAGATTTTCTCCATACGCACAATTCCTGTTTGGCGGCCGCAAGGTCACCATGGAAATCATGGATACCGATTTGCGCACAAAACTGATGGACCAATGGAGTGACGGGAATGGAAAATTAGGCCACTATCCCAAGCGAAGCGACTATTCCGTCGAAACCGCCGAGAACGGACCGAGCATCGCAGTCGGCGGAGGATTCGATGTCGTCATCACGCGTCCCTTTGCTTGGCGGGTTCTCAATATCGAATACACGCACTCCTGGATGAAAGACGTCGGACAAATCAAACCCCAGGAAGGACTCAAGATTTCGACTCAGGCAGTCGTCAGAATCGGTACCTGGTAGAACACGCAGGGCCGCTCACAAGCTTCGTTTGTGGAGCCGCTTGCACCCCCTGTTGATTCTTACAGTGGGTTCAGATTCTCCAATCCGCCATGGTGCTTGCGGCAAAGACCACTGGACCCCTCTTTCGCCTGGTGATGAAACAAGCTCTCAATCGGTACTGTTTTCTAATCTATTGAAAGGTGTCGCCTATGCCGTCAGATGCCAAATCCCCAGCTACTGGTTTTATTGACTGCACGGAACAAAAGCGCTTGAACGATGCAAGGGACCTGAAAATACCATGGAAAAAATGGGGGCCATACCTGAGCGAGCGTCAATGGGGGACCGTCCGCGAGGACTATAGTGAAGACGGAAATGCTTGGAACTATTTCAGCCACGATCAGTCTCGGTCGCGCGCCTATCACTGGGGCGAAGATGGACTCGCGGGCATCTCCGATGACGCGCAACAACTCTGTTTCGCATTGGCCTTGTGGAATGGCCGTGATCCGATCCTAAAAGAGCGCCTTTTCGGGCTTACCAACAGCGAGGGGAATCACGGCGAAGACGTGAAAGAGTATTACTTCTACGTGGACAGCACTCCGACACATTCCTACATGAAGTTCCTGTACAAGTACCCGCAGGGTGAATATCCCTACAGCGACCTAGTGGAAACAAATCGCAAGCGGACCCGCCAGGAATTTGAGTACGAACTGATGGATACCGGCGTGTTCCACGAAAATCGCTACTTTGACGTTTTTGTGGAATATGCAAAGAGCGAACCCGAGGACATCCTCATTCGCATCACGGTGCACAACCGCGGCCCCGAAAAGGCGGTCCTGCATGTTCTTCCTACGCTGTGGTTCCGAAACACCTGGTCCTGGGAGGAGGGCACAACAAAACCCGTTCTTCGACTTCAAAAAGAGGCCATTCAAGCCTCGCATACGCAACTCGGTGAGCGCATGCTTTGTTGCGAGGGAGAACCGGACCTGCTTTTCACTGAGAACGAATCGAATCGTCAACGGCTTTGGGACCAGCCGAATCCGTCGCCCTATGTAAAGGACGCGTTCCACCAGTACGTGGTTGCGAATAACCGAGACGCAGTGAACCCCGCAAAGCAAGGGACCAAGGCGGCTGCACACTACAACCTCGAGGTCCCGGCACAAGGTGCCAAGGTTATTCGCTTGCGCCTAAGTCCGAAAACGCTTTCTGCACCGTTTGCCAAATTTGATACCATCGTCGCCGAACGCCTCGCCGACGCGGACGAGTTCTACACAAAAATCTCTCCAAAGAATTTCTCCGAAGACGAGCGACGTGTGCACCGCCAGGCCCTGGCCGGCATGCTATGGACCAAGCAATACTACTATTTCGACCTCGACCGATGGCTCGATGAGCACCACGCACATCCGCTCCTGGGATCTGAGCATCGCAAAGCTCGCAATTCGGAATGGTTTCACATGTTGAATCGCGAGATTATCTCCATGCCGGATAAATGGGAATATCCCTGGTATGCCGCATGGGACCTGGCGTTCCACACTCTGGCGCTTTCGCTGGTGGATTTCGATTTCGCGAAGGAGCAACTACTACTGATGTTGAGGAATCTCTACGCGCATCCGAATGGGCAGATTCCCGCATACGAGTGGAACTTCAGTGACGTTAATCCGCCGGTGCATGCCTGGGCGACATTGTTTCTCTACAACATTGAGAAGGAGCTTGGTCGCGCTGACATTCGCTTCCTGGAACGCTCTTTCCAGGGCCTGATGCTGAACTTCAACTGGTGGGTGAACCGTAAGGATCCGAACGGACGCAATGTGTTCGCGGGCGGCTTTCTCGGCCTGGACAATATCGGTGTTTTCGACCGCAGCGCGGAACTTCCCACCGGAGGACACCTGGACCAAGCCGATGGAACCGCATGGATGGCGTTCTATTGTCAGAACATGCTGGAAATCGCGCTGATCCTCACTGAGGCTGATCCGATGTACGAGGAGATCGCTTTTCGCTTCCTCGAACATTTCTTGTGGATCACTTATGCGATGGACCGCATTGGCGTCAATCACGATGAAATGTGGGACTCAGGCGACGGCTTCTTCTATGACTTGCTTCATTTCCCCGACGGAAATGTCGTGCGTCTGAAGATCCGCTCGCTGGTCGGCCTATTGCCATTGTGCGCGTCGACCGTATTCGAAGGTGGTGTCGCGGAACGCCATCCCCGATTGACGGAATTAATTGCCTTGTTCAGCAGGCGCCATCCCGATTTGATGAAACACATTGCTCCTGCCGACGAGTCTTTCATCGGTCACCGCGGCCGCCGTTTGCTCTCTATCTGCAACAAGCAAAAGCTTGAAAAGATCCTCTCGTACATGTTGGACGAAAACGAATTCCTTAGCCCCTATGGAATTCGCTCCCTTTCTCGCTATCACCTCGATCATCCATTCATCTTCCATGTTGGGCAGCACGAGTACCGCGTCCAATATCTTCCGGCCGAATCGGACACCGGCATGTTCGGTGGTAATTCAAACTGGCGCGGCCCCGTTTGGATGCCCGTCAATGCCCTGCTGATTCGTGCATTGCTGAATCTGTACCAGTTCTACGGCGACAATTTTAAGATCGAGTGTCCAACTGGCTCTGGTAACCGTATGACGTTGTTTGAAGTTGCACGAGAAATCGGGCGTAGGCTTGGGAATATTTTCCTCCGCGATGTAAAGGGACAACGTCCTGTCTTCGGCGGCAGCAAGATTTTCCAGGAGGATCCTTACTGGAAGGACTATGTCTTGTTTTACGAGTACTTCCACGGAGACAATGGCGCTGGTCTCGGGGCCAGCCATCAAACGGGATGGACCGGTGTTATTGCACGGTCGCTCGACCTCTTTGCTGGACTGACGCCCCACGATGCACTGGAAATCTCCAAGGATGAACTTGCCGCTCGCATGACCCGCGAGCAAGTGGCGGGGCGCTGAAACCGCGCGAAGCGCTCTCCAGGAAATTCTGGTGCGTGTGAACGCCGTCAGCACGGCGAGCTGACCGTCTCTTCAGGCCTCACGAATCAGGCAGCGAAATGCCCACACTCGACAAGCTCAGGCTATACGCTATTTTGAGTTTCTGTGGTGCTACTTCGTTAATGGCGCAGGATCTGGCGCCACGGGCATACTTCGTAACTCCAATTCATTCCAATGCGGTGGTCCTGACTGGGTCTTTCTATCATGGGCAGGCCGACTTCAGCGGCGCCCTCCCCATCGAAGGGGCCACCGGAACCTATAGTGTTCCGGTCTTTACTTATGTCCATTCACTGAACTTTTTCGGACGCTCGGCAAACTTCGCCGCTTCGCTCCCCTATGGCGTAGGAAACTTTCGCGGCACGGTCCTCGGAGCGGAAAAACGTGCCTACCGATCCGGATTAATGGACTTCAGCGCGCGCCTTTCCGTTAATCTTCTCGGAGGCCCGGCCATGGACGTTCAGCAATACCTAAAGTGGAAGCAAAAAAGAATTCTTGGCGCGAGCCTGAAGATCGTGGCCCCGACGGGCCAGTATGATCCAACCAAGTTGATCAACTGGAGCATCAATCGTTGGGCTTTTAAACCAGAACTCGGATACTCCGAACGTTGGGGAAATTGGGTACTCGACGCCTATGGCGGAGCATGGTTCTATACCACAAATCCCGAAAGATTTCACATCCCGTTTCCGGTGCCGCAAACCCAGGCTCCCGTTGGCAGCTTGGAAGGCCACTTTAGTTACGACTTCAGCGCAGTAATTGGGCGCAGAATGCGGGGTTGGGTGTCGCTCGACGGGAATTTCTGGTGGGGCGGCATTGCTTCGGTCTTTGGAATACCCAATCCCAATACCAAGCAGACCAGTTCCCGGGTCGGCGCAACCATCTCAATACCCTATACCAGGCACCAATCTATCAAAGTCGCCTACAGCGACACCACTTATAGCCGTTTTGGTGGCAGTTACCGGAATCTCCAGGTTGCTTGGCAATACTCGTGGATTGGGAAGCATTGGTAGCGAGCCCTACCTCGTCAGCTCCGTGAAAGAATCCGGCGGGTTTAACCTTCGCACAACGCCCCAGCGGGTCTTCTGGTTGAGCAGCATCAAAGCCACGGCGGGGAAAACAATGCCCGGGGTTTGCAACGTTCCATCGGAGAGGTCACCCGTAGAAGCCCACCGACCGGATTTGCAGCCTGCGCCACAACATCGATCGCCTCTCTAACGCGCGACATCCAACTGGGGCATGCGAACTCCGGGATCTTCCTCTGGGCAAAAGAGTCGCTCCAGCCTTAACCTTAAATACCTGGCGTTATGACTACCTAGTCGAGTAGACTCTTGCTAAACTTGCCGAGATGCTGCCCCCGTCGCTCCGATGAACAAGAGTTCCGCCCCGGCGAGCGAGGGGACGAGATACCTATGGTGTTCCGAAAGGGCCGTAAGCCGGGCCTGTGCCCATATTTTTGCGGAGACAAGCTCTGGGGGTCTAGAGCGGGAAGGTTCGTGTGCGCGGCGCTTTTCTGCCTTCCTTTCCACCATCAGCCTGCCGCGGGACAGGTGAAAGACGTCCTGAGCGTTCCGATTATTCACGGAACAGGTCTTTCCTCCTCCGGCGTAGTTTTGCCACATCAAGCAATCCGTGGCCTGCAAAACGCAGCCTATCAGATACAGCTTTATCGCGTGTATTTGGAAACCATTTGGTTCTCCGATGTGGCTTTTCAAAAGGCAGCCGGTGCCTTTGCCGCGCCTCCTCTGCGATTCCTGGACGCTTCGCTTGATGGACCGGTCGTTTCGCTGGCAAACGTGGATCACCGCCACGGCGAAGCAGGAGGCTATATCGCGAGCCTTGCCGGAGAAGCACGGCTCGTAGGAGATCTCGCAGTCAGGATTTTTAAGGGCGCGGGACCGATTATGAGCGACGCAAGTCTATACATGTCGGGTTCGCTCGCCGCGAAACGTTGGGATCTCGAAGAGAAAAACCCGCCGTCCGGTAGCATCCCTCTCAATCAACAACCAGGATTCTGGGAATCCTATCGCCGGTATGCAGTCGCCGGTGGAATCATTCTGACCGCTCAGACCGGTGCAATTGTTGCGCTCCTTTGGCAATGGAAAAGGAGACGAAAAGTCCAGGTGGCGCTGCAAAAATCGGAGGAGAAATTCTCCAAGACTTTTCGCAATGCCCCAATGGCTGTGGCACTGACCAGCGTCAACAACCATCGATATATTGATGTGAATGAGACATTTGAGGCGATCACGGGTTGGACGCGCTCCGAAGTTATCGGCCGAACTCCCATCGAGCTTGGAGTCTGGGCGAATCCTCAACAAAAATACGACCAGGTTAGCCGTCTTTTGGGGGGAGCCAGCCTTCAAAATATGGAATTTTCCATACGCACGAAATCTGGTGAACTGCGGACGGTCTTGACGGCGTCGGAATTGGTCGAAGTAAACAACGAAAGATGTGTGCTTTCGATAAGCTCTGACATAACGGAGCTCAAACGCGCGCAGGACGCGATACGTGAAAGTGAAGAGCGTTTCAGGCTTGTCGCCAACACGGCTCCAGTAATGATCTGGATGACGGGAACCGAAAAGCTTTGCAGCTATGTGAACCAGACCTGGCTGGCATTCACCGGCCGGTGCCTAAGTGACGAGTTGGGAAATGGCTGGGCTGACGGGATATTCGGAGAAGATCTAGAGGAGTGCCTAAAGACATTTACGGCGGCTTTTGATCGTCGCGAGCCTTTCGAAATGGAATATCGTGCTCGACGCCACGATGGGGAGTACCGTTGGATCTTTGATTTGGGAGTGCCGCGCTTCCATGCGGATGGAAGTTTTGCTGGCTACATCGGATCGTGCATCGACGTGACCGAGCGGAAGCTTGCCGAAGAAGCCCTGTCTTCGGTAAGCCGCAAGCTCATCGAAGCTCACGAAGAAGAACGCACGTGGATCGCCCGAGAGCTCCACGACGACGTCAACCAGCGCCTTGCTTTATTGGCCGTGAATCTGGATGTTTTGAATGGTGAACTTCCCTCTTCCGCCGCCGATGCCAGACGTCACGCGGCGGAAATCAAGCAACAGATCAAAGAACTTGGCATAGATGTTCAAGCCCTTTCCCATCGATTGCACTCTTCCAAGCTCGAGTATCTCGGGTTGTCCGCCGCGGCGGGAGCTTTTTGCCGGGAGTTGTCGGAACGAAAAGGCGCGCAAATCGATTTCTCTTCCGACAATGTGCCGCGTTCCCTGCCTGAAGAAACCTCGCTCTGCCTGTTCCGCGTGCTCCAGGAAGCATTGCAAAATGCGGTCAAGCACAGTGGCTCAGAACGTTATCGAGTTTCGATTATTTGCGACTCGGACGAAGTCACCTTAACAGTTTCCGATTCGGGCTGTGGTTTCAACACCGAAGAGGCCTTGAGGACTCCGGGACTAGGCCTAACCAGCATGAGAGAACGCACGAAAATTGTTCACGGTGACTTGCTGATCGACTCTCGGAAAAATGGTGGAACCGTGGTTCGAGCCAGAGTTCCCATACACACCAGCGTCAGTGCCGCCGCCAAAGCCGCAACCGCCTAGTCGCGTCACCGAGGCAAGGCTGGGCCGCCATGCGGTGCTGCTGCGCGACGCCGTAGTTACAAAAAACCTTAATCGGAAACCCAAATAATCCCGCTTTGGCCGAGCACGCGCGATGTTCTAAGAGAGCCTTTTTTGCTCTCGCAACACTTAGATTTGAAGTGCGGCGATCCCTTCTGTTTCTGTTGCGGAATCAATTCGTCAGCCCTTTCGCCTCGGCGACTGCTTGGAGCTTCTTTCCCGGTAACGCTGCCATCAACGAACCCTAGCAGCGTAATTCCTCGCTGTCTTGTTACCTGCTCACGCCGAAAACTTAGAAAGGTTTGCAGTTTTGGCAGGTTCTAATGGAGTGCCGGTTCATTCCGTGATGCTACTGAAACCGCCACTGATCTTTAATTGACGTCCTCTCCGCCGGCCCCTAGACTAACAAGTGAGCAACGAATCTAGAGGTTTACCTGGCCCATGCGCAAAATCCCTTTCGGAGTCCTGTGTGCGATCATCTTGTGGGCATATCCTCTTTTCGCACAAAGTTCGGGCGTGGCCCCGGTACAGCTTCCAGTCGGGAGCGTGCTTACGTTTTATTTGCAGACTCGGCTGAACCCAAATGCCCAAAATCCCCTGGATGGTCTGCCAAAGGGAACCGTGCTGCGGGTGAGGCTGCTGGATGCGATTGACTCGAATGTAGAAGCGGACGGAGCCGGATTCCGAGGGATTCTAGATGCACCGCTCACCGGCGAGCATAAGGCTACCCTGGTCGAGGAACATGCCGAAGTGCGCGGATTGCTGGTGCTGTTACGCAGCAGGACACATCCCGAAGGGTTTCGGTACGAGCTTTTACTTACGGGAATCAATGTAAACGGAAAAATGCAGGATCTAACGGCCATCCTCAATCCCTCTTTCGGCGATCCTGCAAAGCCGACTCAGCCCGAGAAACCGCCGGTTGAAAACAACAGCCCAGCGGATACCATGAACGCTGTAAGACAACCCTCCCCAGGCGTTTCGAGCAACTAGAATCTTCGATCGATTTTATAGCGCGATCCCAACTGGAAAGATTGGTGGGTACCGGGAAGAGTTTTCGCAGCCCAGTACTTGACCAGCGCGGCGAAGTTCTGGCTAGGTCGGTGCAAGCTTTTCATTTTCAGGCGAATAGAAAACCCGACCGCCCGCGAATCCGTCCCGAATCGAAGTGGCCTTATTTTTGCACACCCTCCCATACCGGCCAATAACTTCAGGAGGTTTCTGAGCATGAACAAAACAATGAAGCTTGGCCTGTCGGCAATCGCGGGTCTTGCGCTTGCTGGATTTCTTTGCGCAGCCGCTCCGGCAGCCAGCAAAGCAAAGACGGTGAGCACCCAGAGCGCGGCGGAAGCCCACACGGTATCGGGCAAAGTGACTTCTATCGGCAAGACTTCCTTCACGCTGGCGGTCTCGGCGGCAATGGATAAGGAGTCGTCGAATCCGGGCTCCAGCGCGAACGCGAAGTCCATGACGTTCCAGGTGGACAGCAATACGACGATTGACGGAAATCTCCAGGTGGGAGTGGATGCCGACGTGACTTACCGCATCGACTCTGGACAATACATTGCAATTAACGTCCGCGTAGGACAATAGCAAAAACAAAAAACAAAAGGCCGCATGACACGGCCCACTCTGGGAGGCCCTTCAAGGCCGCACACGCACCTTGAAGGGCCATTTTTTGGACGGTCATGAGTCCTGCGTTGAGATGGTGCCGGAATCGGATCCGTTGCGCTGATTGATGGCGTAGAGCGCCAGCTCCAGCCGGGTGGAGACACCAAGTTTATTGAAGATCCGGAACAGATAGTTCCGAACGGTATGTTCGCTCAGGCGGAGTTCCTGGGAAATATCGCGATTGGTGCGGCCTTCGGCGACAAGCTGTACCAGGCTGAGCTCCCGGCTGGTCAGCAGTGTGGTTCCCTTCACATCAGTGATCGGCGGCGGCGAGGCTTCGGATATCGATTCCAGCAAGAACGTAAGCTGCTGGCTGTTGGCCCAAACCTGACCTTCGTACACCTTGAGCACGCACTTCTGAAGCATGTCGAAGGGATCATCCCGTGAAAGAATACCGCGAGCGCCGGAACGAAAAGCCTCAACGACCAGGGCGCGCTCCGGCGCATCTAGCAGCAGAATGATCGCCGAGGATTTACTCATTTTCCGCAACTCCCGCGTAACGCGGAAGCCAGCAGCGGGCCCGTCCTTCAAAGCGCTGCTTATAATACACACGTCTGGATTGGTCGACCTAAACGCTTCGACGACTTCGCCCGACTCAATCACAGAATTGGTTACCACGATGTGCCGACACCGGCGGAGGGCAGTTTCCATCAAATGACATCCCATCCGCGAGTGTTCGGCAACGAGCAACGAAATCGAGAGCTCTTGCTCGACGGTTGCGTGCATTAGTTTCCACCTCGATCGCTTGTACGGGCTGGGAGAAGCCGGTGCTAGGCGGGTGACGGTCCCAAACTGAGTCACTGGGTTGAGCTGCCTTTAGTTCCCCTCACCGGACGCGATGCAGCGAATCCGATAGGTATGTCGAAATGCAATGGACTAGGAAAAAATTCCGCTCCAAATCCTTGCCTAACTGCCTTATTTTTAAGAGCTCTATCCCTTTTCTGCCGCCCCACGGCACCCAAGAAGTGCAAAAGCAATGCCAAGTTACGGGTTTTTTAAGACGAAGACTAGGTACGTTTGTTCTCGGGACGCCTTTTCTTTTTCCCCAGGAAGAAAGAAACATACGTCCTTCCGTACTAGAGATGACCGCCCTCAAGATCGTTAGATTTCAGTTCACTTGTAGGGCCCAGGATTGCTTGAATGACCTGAGAAACAAATCCTCTCGATAGCGCAAACATTCGGCTTCTTTCCGGTTTTCATCGCCACGTTTATTCTTTGCGAGAGATGAGACTTCCATCGTCCGAGAGCAAAAGTAGAACAAAGACACAGACAGATCTGGACGAAGTCTATTGGAGTCAAATCACGAACCGACGACGACACATGCGCTACCCACTGAGGGCGGCGATCCAATATCACTGGCGCAACGCACAAGGAGCGTTCTGCCGCGCTAAAGGCTGGACACGGAACGTGAGTGAAGGCGGTGTTCTGGTCGCCAGTACGAACTGCCCTACGAAAGGCGATTTGGTCCAGCTTGCTTTTCATGTTCCAAAAAGCAGGAGGTCGCCTGACGAACCCGCGGAAGCCATACGCATGAGCGGCGAAGTGGTCCGGGTAGTGATTGACGCCGCGGGAAGGGCGATTTGCGGATTCGCACTCGAAACGCGCGCTAAGGCAACGAGGAAGGCCCGAAAACGGGCGAATTTGGTGCTGCAACCGACCGACTAAGCGGCACACCGCGAATTTGCAATTGGCACGGTAAGCCAACTGCTGGACAGTTTGGGTGGTCTCGTGCTTTGGACACGATGCCCATCCCAAGTAGTGGGAGTGGCTCACAGAGGAGGGTGGCCCTGTGGGTCAAAGGGCGAAGCTATGCAAACCTTGGAATTGGAAGAACTGAAGCAGACCGACCTACCAGGCACACACTGGTTCGCTGTCCATACGCGATACCAGCATGAGCAACAAGTGAACGAACATCTTGGAAGGAAAGGCTTCGAAACGTTTTACCCAACGTGCAGTGGTTGGCGGCAGTGGAGCGACCGAAAAAAGAGGGCGTCGCAAGCGCTTTTCCCAGGGTATTTGTTTGTGAGCCAGATCGCAAACCGACGACTGCAAGTGGTGGAAACTCCTGGAGTTTGTGGAATCGTTTCGGTGGCGGGCGTACCAGCGCCTATTCCAACAACGGAAATTGACGCCATCCGGCGCGCGGTTACAAGTTCGTATCCCGTGGAAGCTCACGCCTACCTGAATTCGGGCGATCATGTCCGCGTAGTAGAAGGACCGTTGACCGGGGTGAACGGAATTCTTGTCAGAAATGACAAATCGGCCCGCCTGGTACTTACGGTGGAACTATTGGGCCGCTCGGTCGCCGTTGAGCTGGATGCGCAAAGCGTAGAGCGCGTGCTCGCGGACCGAGAGTAAAGATTTCGCGTATCCAGTCCGCCGCCCGGTGCGCAACGAAAGAGACGTTTCCGATTGGATTCGAGGTAGATTTCGTATGCGAACCGTGGAATTTACAGAAAAAGCTGCAGGCGAATCCGCCATTCTGACTTTCTTTGGACTGCGCGAGCAGCCGTTTGGGGTTACTCCTGATCCGCGCTTTCTCTATTTAACTGCGTCGCACCGCGAGGCCTTAGCGACGCTTGTTTACGGGATCGAATCGAGGCGTGGCTTCTCTGTCCTGGTCGCTGAGCCAGGCATGGGGAAGACGACTCTTTTGTTTTTCCTGCTGGACAAACTAAAGTCCACCGCGCGCACGGCATTTCTTTTCCGGCCGGATAGCAATACGAGAGAGTTGCTGGAGAGTTTGTTGTTGGACCTGGGACTGGACGCTGATCCTGAAGATGTGCCGCAAATGCATGAAAGGCTGAAGGCGGCTTTGCTGGATGATCGGGATGCAGGAAAACACTTTGTTTGGGTGATCGATGAGGCTCAAGACCTGGACACGTCGGTATTGGAGGCCGTGCGGTTGCTTTCAAATTTTGAAACTACCGATTCGAAGCTGATGCACATCCTGCTGGCGGGCCAACCCGGACTTGCCGAGAAGTTGGGAAATCCCGAGCTCTTGCAGTTGCGGCAACGAGTTTCTAGTTTTGTGCAGCTATCGCCGCTTTCGACGGGCGAAGTGTCCGAGTACATGCGATTTCGCATCCGTCGGGGAGGTGGAAAAATCGAAGACTTGTTTTCCCACGAAGCGCAAATGTTAATTGCGCAGGGAAGCAGGGGAATTCCGCGCAACGTCAACAGTATTTGTTTTTCGTGCATGTCTTTGGCTTTCGCAGAAGGCCATAAAATAATCCGTCCGGAAATCGTTCGCGAGGTGCTGGCGGAGAGGGAACCGGAGAACGCACGCAAGGAGCGCACAGGGGCCATGCCCGAACCACAGACAGCATCGTGGCCTGGCGACTTCTTAAGCGCAGATTTAGATACCTCCTATCCCGCATCCGATGCTCGGCACATGGGCCGGTCGCTCGGGTTGTTCGCCGTCGGATTGCTAGTGCTGCCTCTTTTGCTGGTAGTTCTCGAAAGCAGTTCCCGCCTCGGGGCATTGGAAACGATTCGCGGCCCAGTTGCCGAAGCAGCAATTGCAAGACTGACAGGATATGACATTCACACGCCGGAGTTACCCGCTGCAACGGCACCCGCATTTCAGCCGCCCAAACCTCCCGTGCCGCTGCCGGACGAAGAATCGTATCTTGCCGCCTCGCAGTTTGCCGCCGACACCAGCCACTCGGCGGGGCCGGTGAAGCAAGCCGTACAGACGACTCCGCGGCCGGCTCCGACTCCGAAACAGAAGGGGCTCAGCCGAGTCATTTTTGCCCACCAAGGCGACACGCTCTACGAATTGGCGCGCAAGTATTACGGGAGGTCAGATGGGGTGCTTGTGGGCCGGATCCGCTCCCACAATCCGCAGATTCGCGACGTGGACACCATTTTGAAGGAGAACCAACCCGTGGTGCTTCCTGATCTGGCTCCAGAATTTCCGTGGAAGATTGGCGCAAAGGGCGCAGCAGACTAAAGTGCGAGGCCCGAGGAGTTTCCGATGAAAACTACGTTTTTGCGGATGATGTTGCTTCCGGCTTGCTCCGTCCTGGCGGCTGGAGCCACCTGCGGACAAACGCGACCGCAGGCCGCGCAAGCCCCTCAAAAAGCGACAATACCGACTCAACCGGCTGGCACTGTGAACCCGGATGACGCAACCCATCCCAAACTGAGGGAACGTAATCCACGGTACCGGATTCAACCCGACGACATTCTCGAGTTGTCATTTCGTTACACGCCGGAGTTCGATCAGGAAATTTCGGTGCAACCCGATGGCTTTGTGCAACTGAAGGGCCTGCAAAACGACTTGAAAGTACAGGGCCTGACGGTGCCGGAAGTAATCGAGGCACTGAAACGCGCGTATGTTGATGTCCTACATGACCCGGTGATCAGCGTAGTCCTTCGCGATTTTGAAAAGCCGTATTTCGTTGCAGGAGGTCAGGTAGGGAAACCCGGGAAGTATGACCTGCGCGGCGAGACTTCCGCGACCCAGGCGATCGCCATCGCAGGAGGATTCGTAGATTTTGCGAAAAACAAGCAAGTGCTGCTATTCCGGCGCTATTCAGATGACACCGTCGAAGTCAAAGTCCTGAACCTGAAGGACGTTCTGAAAAACAAGGACCCGCGGGAAGACGTGATGCTGCAACCCGGCGACATGCTTTATGTACCCAAGACTTTTATGGCCTCGATCGACCGGTTCCTCCCGCGAACTTCGTTGGGCACTTACTTTAGCCCGGCGTTGCTGTAGTCATAGCCAGGGAGAACTCCAATGGATGAGCGTCACATTGTTTTAGTGGACCGAAAAAGCCATCTGCCCTCGACGGTGACCGCACGGGAACTACTGGAAATGGGGTACCGGAGACGGAAGACGTTTGCCTGGTGTTTTGCGGCAATTTTTCTGGGAGCCATCGTGATCGCTGCGGTTATGCCGAAGCGCTACGAGTCTGAACTGAAGATCCTCGTGCACCGGGAGCGCGCCGATCCCCTGGTAACCGCGCAACAAACCGCGGCGATGGAGCAGAATCTGCCGAGCTTGACCGAAGAAGACATCAATTCGGAAGTAGCACTGTTGCGGAGTCAGGATTTGCTGGAAAACGTCGTGATCGCGTGTGGCCTGCAAAACAGGAACAGCAGTTCCCTTCTCGATCAACTGCTGGGCTGGATCTTGCCCCCCAGACCAGCGGACGACGAACAAACAAGAATCGGGAAGGCTGCGTTGAAATTGGGACGCGACCTGCGTACCGAGCCAGTGAAGAAGTCTTTTATCATTTCGGTTACTTACCCCGCAAAAGATCCCCAGTTTGCAGCACTGGTGCTGAACACACTCGGCAATTTGTATCTGGCGAAACATGCCGCGGTCCACCGTCCCGCGAACGCAAGCGACCTCTTCGATCGCGAAGCGGAGCAATACCACAAGACTCTGGAAAATGCCGAAGCGGCCCTCGCTGATTTCAACCGCGAATCGGGTCTGGTTACTTCGCAGTCCGAAAAAGAAACCTCCGTCCCCAAGCTGGCGGAGTTCGAACTGGACATGCGTCAGACCGAAGCGGCGATTCCCGCCGCACAGGAGCACGTGCGCTCGCTGGAGGCGCTGTTGGCCAAAACCCCACCTCGCATCACAACGCAACTCCATACCGCTGACAATGGAGCTTTGATGCAGCAATTGCGCTCGTCACTAGTGAGCCTGGAGCAACAGCGCGTCGATCTGACCAACAAATACGCGTCCGGGGACCGCATGGTGCGCGAGGTGGACACACAGATTGCCCAGGTGAAAGCGGCAATTGATGCCCAGCAGAGCTCTCCGTTAAAGGAAGAAACGACGGATCAAAACCCGACATTCGAGTTTTTGCGACAGGAATTAGCCAGAGCGCAATCCGAACTCGCTGCATTGAGGGCGAAATCGCAATCCGCAACCTCAGTGGATCAATCATATCGCCAGACCTTGGTTGACCGGGACCAGAAGCAGCTGCAACAGGAACAGTTGATGCGGAACGTAAAAGTGGCCGAAGCGAACTACCTTTTGTATCTGAACAAGAAGGAAGAGGCGCACATTTCGGATGCCTTTGACAAATATAGGATTTTGAACGTGTCCATCGCGCAACCGGCGACGGTGCCATTCTTGCCCACGAATCCGGTGCCGATCACGCTAGTTGTCGGATGGCTGGTGGCCTGCCTGTTCAGTATGGGTGTCGTTTTCGTGCAGGATCGGCTCGATCCGCAAGTCTACAGCCCGCAGCAAATTGAGAAATTTCTGGATGTGCCGGTGCTGGCACAATTGCAAAACGACGAGCCGCCGGTGCGGGACACCTTTTCCTATCGCTATCAGCGGTAACTCCCACTTAGAGAGAATTTGAAAAAGATGAGCAAGAATTTTGAATTGTTGCAGCGTGCTGGCTGGCGCCAGGACTATTTCGAAGGGCTGCCGGGAGCATCCGCTCCGTCTTCTGAGCCCACCGTACGGGAAACCGCCTCACGGAAGAGACCGACTTCGCTTCCGAGCGATCCAGTTTCCAGTCTCGTCCGTAAGGTATTTCTCGAGCACCGCACCGGCCGCGCGCGAATTGTGTCGTTCGCCGGTGTCACGCGAAGGGCGGGTTGCACATGGACCTGCGTGCAGGCTGCGAAGGCGCTCGCCAAATACGTGGACGGCAAGGTGTGTTTGGTAGATGCGAACTTCGAGGCGCCTTCGATTCACCAGCTTTATTCAGGTCAGCCTTCTCCTGGAATTTCCGATGCTATCTTCGAGGGAAAAGCGCCGAAGTCGTTCGCTGTCAGGGCGGGAGAGGCGAACTTATGGTATCTGCCGGCCGGAAACCAGTACAAGCGGATTCCGATGCTTCCGGAAAGTTCCATGGTGCAATCGCAACTCCGCGAACTGGCCAAAGATTTTGACTACGTGCTTCTGGACGCCCCGGCGCTTACCTCCGGTACACTGGCCGCGGCGATATGCAAATCGGCGGATGGCGCTGTGTTGGTGATGGAGCCCTCGGGAATAACCGCCGCGGCACTTGCTAAGGGCAGAAGTCTACTGGCGACTGCGCGAGTGCAGCTATTTGGTGTGGTGCTAAATCAACGGGTGCCGACGCTGCCGCCGGTGCTCGACCGGTTAATGCGATGAGTATTATATCTCAACAATCCGATCCACCGATCGAGGAGTTGCATGATCCCATTGCGAGTCATTCTTCGCTCCCGCATCTTCGTGCAAGAGCCAGGGTGATACGCGCAGGCGGTCGCTTGCAACGCTGGTCAATCGTACTGAGCACTGAGATTGCGCTGTGCGTGGCTGCTTTTCTCCTTACCGCGTGGATTTTGAAGGATGGCGTTACCCAAATCCGCCTGGGAATGGCGGCCGTTGTTTTAGTCGTATTTCCGGCGCGCGCCGTATTTCTTTTTGTATTGGGTCCCTTCCGCAGCTCTCTCCGGCACGGAAGCGTCCATGAACTCCTGGCCATTGGTAAATCCATGACGCTCAGCAGCGTGGTGATTGCGATTTTTCTTATCCATGAACGCGCCGGCGGCCGCAATCCGCTGGGACTTCTGGTGATGGACTGGGCGTTGTGCCTGGTGTTTCTCGGCGTTTTGCATTTTGGCGCGCGGCTCTACCAATCGCAGGCGGCCAGTTGGCACCGGCCACTCAAGCGGATCGCAGTGGTCGGCGCGGGCGACGCAGGTGCGACCCTGGTGAAAGAGCTTGCCTCCGACCGGGACTCGCGTTTCCGGCCGACCGCCATCTTCGACGACAACCCAAAAACACACGGGACAACAATTTGCGGCGTGCCGGTAATTGGGAAGACCGACTTGTTACCGGGCGCCGCCAGGGCGCGTGCGGTGGATGAGGTCCTGATTTGCGTTCCCAGCGCTACTTCTTCGGAAATGAGCCGTCTATTCACCATCTGCTGCCAGTCGGGCCTGCCGGTGCGCACGTTGCCGACGCTAGCCGAGCTCGTGGATGGACATGTTTCGACTCGCGACATCCGAACCCTGCGCATCGAAGATTTACTGAAACGCCAGGAAGTGCAGCCCGATCCCGGCGAGGTGGCCAGCCTGGTGAAAGACCGCGTGGTGTTGATCACCGGTGCCGGAGGCAGTATCGGCTCGGAGCTTTCCCGCCAGATCGCAGCCGCTCGTCCAGAACAACTCCTGTTGCTGGACAAAACGGAGAACAGCCTGTTTTACATAGACCGCGAGTTGCGCGAGAGTTTTCCGAGACTTGCCATCGACCCGCTGCTGATTGACGTAACACAGCGATCCCGGGTCGAAGAGGCGTTTGCTACTTATCAGCCGGCAATCGTTTTCCATGCTGCCGCGCACAAGCATGTGGGTTTGCTGGAGCTGCATCCTTGTGAAGCCATTCGCAACAACGTGCTCGGGACGCGTAACGTAGCGATTTCTGCGTACGACCATAAAGTCGAGCGCTTCGTGAATATCTCGAGTGACAAGGCCGTAAACCCGGAAAACTACATGGGCCTTTCAAAGAAATTGACGGAGCTGTGCATCCAAAACCTAGCAGCACGCCATGGCACGCGATTTATGAACGTCCGATTCGGCAACGTCGCCGGCAGCACAGGTAGCGTTGTGCGCCTTTTCTGGGACCACATCCAGAAAGGGGAAACGTTGCACGTTACCGATCCAAGGGCCACGCGATTCTTCATGTCTATTCCCGAAGCGGTGCATCTGATTTTGCGTGCGGCAGTACACGGGCATGGCGGGGAGACATTTGTCCTGGAAATGGGAGAGCCGATCAACATCTTCGAACTGGCGAAAAGCATGAGCTTGCTCGCGGGACTTGCGCCGGGAAAGGAGCTTCCCATTCACTTTGTCGGCCTGCGCGATGGCGAGAAGATCAACGAGGAACTCTGGACAGAGTGGGAGAACCCTGTTCCGAGCCCCCAAAAAGGAATCCATGTGCTGGAGGGGCGCGACCCACTTGCGGACGACATACTTTCAGCTGTCGACCTGCTGGAGCAGGAATTGAATTCCAACCATGTGCCCCGGCTACTAAATCATTTGAACGTGATCTTTCCCTCATTCGCGGCGAAGCGCGGGCAACTTTCGCAGCCTCATGAACTGTCGGAAGTATGAGTCTCAACCAGGTGGGAGTTCCTTAAAATGAAAATACCTCTATCGAAGCCCGACATTGGCGAGGCGGAAATCACGAGTGTTGTCGACGTTTTGCGCTCCGGGCGATTAAGCCTTGGGCCTAAGGTCGAGGAGTTCGAGCAGAAATTTGCTTCCTATGCGGGGACCAAATATGCGGTGGCTACAAATAGTGGCACCAGCGCCCTGCACCTCGCCGTTCGTGCGCTGGGAATCGGCCCAGAAGACGAGGTCGTCACCACGCCATTCAGCTTTGTGGCTTCAACGAATTGCATTCTCTATGAAGGCGCCGAACCGGTGTTCGTGGATATTGATCCCGTTACGATGAACCTGGATGTCACGCAGGTGAGGCGCTTCCTCGAGGAGTTCTGCACATTCGATTCGCGCGTCGGTATGCTTCTGAACAAAGAGACCGGCCGAGTCGTCAAGGCACTGCTCCCGGTACACGTTTTCGGACTGCCATCCGACATGACCGCGATTCGCGAATTGACACAACACTACAACTTGCGCGTCATCGAAGATGCCTGTGAGGCGCTAGGAGCCGAACATCACGGCCAGCGCGTCGGTGCCTTTGGCGATGTCGCGGTGTTTGCGTTTTACCCGAACAAGCAGATGACCACTGGTGAAGGCGGAATGCTGGTGACCAACAGTGAGGCGATCGCCAATTTGTGCCGCAGCCTGCGAAACCAGGGACGGGACAATACGGCATGGTTGAGTCATGGGCGACTGGGTTACAACTACCGTCTGAGCGATATTCACAGCGCGTTGGGAATTGCGCAGCTTGAACGCATTGACGAATTGCTGGCGAGCCGAGAACGTGTCGCCGTGTCCTACAAACAAGCTCTCGGGCAGGTGCCACATTTGATTCTCCCGCAAGATAGCGCCGGGAATACGCGAAGTTGGTTCGTGTTTGTGGTCCAACTGGATGTGCCCGATCCGCGCGCCATGCGGGATCGCGTCATGAAAACACTGCGGGAAAGGGGCATCGAGTGTCAGGCTTATTTTCCGGCCATCCACCGGCAGCCGTATATGGCCGCCAGGGTAACCGCACCGCTAGGCCCGTTGACGAGCACAGAACTCGCTTCCGACCGATCCATGGCAATTCCTTTTTTTTCCACCATGACTTCCGAAGAAATCACGCTCGTGGCCGAAACGCTGGAGAGCGTGATTGTCGGCGAAATCAGCGCGCAAGAAGCACAAGAAACTAGACTAGGAAAGAGCGCCGCCGGAATTTCCTGAGCATTCCCGCCTTACCGAGCGGCTTCAAATCGCAATCGAATTGAGAGTCCTATGAATTCTACGACAGTAGTTGGCATACACAACGGTCACAATGCAGCCGCGGCTGTCGTTCGTGATGGTGAATTGCTGTTTGCATTGCAAGAAGAGCGCCTCACGCGTGTCAAGAATCAGGGGGGGTTGCCGACGAAAACATTGGCCGCGATTGCTGACAAATTGGCCATAGCGGACGACAGCTCAGTTACCCTGCCTGTGGCGTTTGGTGGGGAAAACCTCAGCAAATGTGAATGGCGGCGCGAGGCCATCCTGGCGAGCTACGGCAGCACGTCAAGAAGCGCGATCGGCCAGGTGAAGACTCTCGCGCGGAAGTCCCCGGCCGTTTCACATGCTATCAACCGTTTCAAATTGAGGAGTCTCGAAACTGAGATCGCAAGCAGCGTTAAAGGTGCGACGCCCCAGGCTTGGGGATTCGATCATCATTTGTGCCACGCCGCCGCGGCATACTTCGGGTGGGGACGCATGGAGGGAGACATCCTGGTGCTTACCTGCGATGGCGCGGGCGATTGTGTCTGTGCCTCGGTGAACATCGGCAATCGTGGCAAGCTCCGCACCATCGCCAAGACTGAAGAAAGCCATTCGGTCGGCGCATTCTTTGGAAAAATCACGTTTTTGCTTGGTATGTGCCCCCTCGAACACGAATACAAAGTAATGGGTTTGGCTTCGTACGCCGAAAAAGCTTCGGAGGCAAAAGCAATTGCCGCGGAGTTTTCGCAGCTTTTTGAGTTCGACCCGGCAAATCCCATGGTTTGGAGGCGCAGG
>Ga0126371_10000742_pt1 | contig 27259 bp, 15 predicted proteins | sample PanSoiMetaPlot_4_FD_110145 | JGI IMG/M metagenome (GOLD analysis project Ga0126371, IMG submission 110145) | Tropical forest soil microbial communities from Panama - MetaG Plot_4 | ecosystem: Environmental > Terrestrial > Soil > Tropical forest > Bulk soil | place: Panama | collected 2016-02-17 | reverse complement strand
CCACTGAGGTCCACGGGTTCGCATAGAATTCCGTCGGAGTGGACTGAGCGGTCCCGCCTGCAAATTGAGCGCCGACATTCGGGAAAAACAGGCCCTCGTCAGCAAAGAAAGGTGGCTGGCCGTTAAACTGGAAATTGTCTTCAGCCTTCAGAACGTCGTAGAACATGCCACCGCCACCGCGAATACTGGTCTTGCCATTTCCCCTAGGGTCCCAGGCAAATCCAATTCGCGGTGAAAAATTAAGCTTATTGGGGAAGTTCACACCCTGGGCAACGTTGGGGTCACCTGGAAACACCAGACCAAGAGGAGCGTTGGGAAAGAGCATAGACTGCTCACCAGGAACAAAAGCGAAGGTTCTCCCGTGAGTGTCGCGCTTTGGAGAGCTGTACTCATATCGGAGCCCAAGAGTCAGGGTTAGTTTTCTGTTCATCCGCCACTCATCCTGGCCAAAAACGTAGGTGGTCTTTTGACGGATATTGGATGGCGCATCCGGACCTTGGCTAACCGAATTCGGAATGCCCAGCAGGAAGTCAGAGAAGCTGTTGCCGCTTCCGTTGCCACCAAATCCCGCAAAAGAGAAACTTGAATTCCCCAAGAAATCGAAGACCATGTTCTGCTGGTAGTCGGAAAATCCGCCGCCAAATTTCCACGTGTTGCCCCCTTTGATCCAGGTGTACGCATCGGTGAAAGCGAATGTGTTGCCAACGAGATCGCTGGGGCCTTGAGGGCTAAAGCCCGTGAACAGGCCCGTGTCGAAGGTAAGTTCTGGAGGGCCCAAAACCAGGTCAGGGGTTATGCCAAATCCCAAGGAAGCGGGGCTGGGAAGAGGCGCATCGGGCTTCTCTTGCAGAATGCTGATACGCTGGAAATTGAAATGAATTTCCTCGATCTTCTCCGCTGAAAAGGTGCGTACGTAAGAAATTCCAGTAAAGTAGGTATTGAATCTGCTTAAATCGGGATACCCCGGAACATCGGCACCGTCGAAAGGCCCTAGTGAAGTTTCACGGTGCCCGCCAATGGTGAAAGAGAGTTTATCTTGGGGGTCGATTTCGTAATCCACTTTACCGGTCAGCTCGTTGTAATTATCCGTGGCGTTCCCCACTGAGTTAATGATGCCACTTGATGATGTCGGAATGAGATTCGCAGCGAATATGGCGGTGGCAACCGGATCGATCTTGGTGGGATCAATGATGGCCTGAGACTGGAGGGCCAGATTCGATTGGAAGAATGGATTGTTTTGGAGAAAATTGACCACATTGGGGTCTGGACAACCATTGGGCTGATTACAAACCACGGATTGCTGAACGGTATTAAAACCACTGTTAACGAAAACTGCGTTCAGGGGTGCAGACTGGCCGAAGGGGAGCGCTTGCGAGAAGTCACCGCCTGCCTCGGCTGGCGTGAAGGTGGGAATGTCGAGCGAAGGCTGCGCGTCTGTCTGGAGCTGGCCTTGATAAGAAATGAAGAAGAACAGTTTGTCATGACCATCAATGATGTGTGGGATGGTAATTGGCCCACCAATGGTACCCCCGAACTGATTGCGCCTGAGCGTATCTCGCCGAATCTCATTCAAGTTGTTGAAGAATGTGTTCGCATTGAAGTCGCCATTTCGCACGTAATCAAAGGCGCTGCCATGAATACTGTTCGTGCCGGATTTGGTCACGACGCTAATGATCCCTGCGCCATTGCGGCCATATTCTGCAGTGTAGTTACTGGTCAAAACGCGGAATTCCGCGATGGAATCGGGGTTGGGATCGTACACGACTTCATTAGCCAACAAATCGTTGTTGAGGCCTCCATCCAGAAGATAGGTGATCGAGTCACTGCGTCCACCGCCGATTCCGTAGCCGCCAAAATTCGCGGCAACCACGCCCGGTTGGAGCAGCGCTAAATTAAGGACGTCGCGACCGTTCAGTGGAGCTGCCTGAATTTCATCACCGCTGACAGTTCCACCAACGGTCGGGTTTTCGGTCTCAACGCCCGATACTTGCGCCTCGACTGTAACCGACTCGCTCGTTGCACCGATCTTCATGGTGATGTTGAAACGCAGTGTCTGGTTGATCTGCAGTTGTTTGGCTTGCGTAGTGGCTGTCTCAAAACCTTGCTGTTGAACCGTGACTTTGTACGTGCCGATGGGCAGGTTGGGCACTTCAAAATAGCCGACTTTGTCGCTGACGCCCAGGGTGGTGACGCCCGTGGCCACATTAGTGACGGTAATCTTTGCTCCGGGAATTACTGCCCCCTGTTGATCGAATATCGTGCCGACTACTTTCCCCGTGGCCTGTTGCGCTCTTGTGACGCGACCAGAGAGGCAAAATACCGCACCTACGATCACCAAAGTGGCTATCCTTGCAAATCTCCTCACGGTCCACCTCCGCTCAGATTGGTCAAACATGAATCCAGCAGAAAAAATTATAGACGTGCCCGGACATCCCACCGCAAGCATATTGAGGCATAAAGTCGCAAGCTAATATTGAGGGAAAACGGAAGCCTACTCAAAACACGCCCCACTGGTTTGCTATTGTGCAAGCACTGTGCCATAAGTCGCAAAAGCGATCAATAAAAGACTAAGCGCCACAAATTGTGGGAAGTAGTGCTGATTGACGATTAGGCCCGGACGTGCCCGAAGCTACTGTAAATTGTATTTCCCTATGTAAGTCGGATTGGAGGGTCTATGGAAGTTCGGATGGATACTGAAGGCCGACGGGTCCGTCAGTCGCAGCACGATGTGTTTCGGATCCAACGTTGGCTCCCAACATACCGAGGAGTTGCTGGAGAAAAAGAGGCGGCCGGTGGGGGTGCCGGCCGCCGTGGGCATGGGGTGATGGAGGTACGAACAGTTTCGGGACCCGACTGGCGCGGGGGGACGCGAACAGCAGGTTCCGAACGCGGGCCTATTGTGCCGATTCGCCCCAAAGCGGTCGATAGGCCGAAGGATTCAATTCGTTCTGGTACGAAAGTACCGCCAATCGCCCGATCGCGCTAACGAGGAGGCGAGTACCCGGCATTCAGCGCGACTAGGGAGCAGCCCCTCGGCTACTCCCCGCGACGCGGAATTGTCACGAGTGGCTCTGCGGTTATGTGCGGCACGCCGGCTTCGTTGAGAGCTTTGTTCAGACTGGCCAGGTCGGTGTTGATCAAGCCATGTAAAGCGTCGATTGCCTGGCTGAGTTCCTGCGAGACGGCGGCCATTTCGTCCTTCTCTGGCTGCGTGGGAGCTGCGGAATAACCGTCAAGTTGCGCCATCAGCCGGCCCACGCGTTGAGGCAGCGGAGGAGGCGTGTAATGAAGGGGCCCGCCGGCGCCGAAACCGCCTTCGGAAACAAACTTCCCGCTTAGGTCGTTCACCTTCTTTTGCAGTACCTCGGCCTGTTTCATGATGCCGGCGGGGATTTTGGGTGCGTCTGGTTTCTTCCAAGATGTGATGCCATCATCGAGCGATTTCTTTAGACCGGCCATAAGGCGCTGGCTCTCGTTGCCGCGCTTGTACAGCTCGTACATTTGCATGATCGCGTCGTGACGCGCAGTTGCGTCGGCGCTGCTGATTTGGATTCTGGGATCCTGTTGCAGTTGAACTGTTTGGGTCTGGGAATCGTCTCCGAGCGACACTTTCACGGTGTACGTTCCTGGATCAGCAATGGGACCGCGCGCGCCTCCACCGAAAATGCCTTGCGCGAGCGCCTCCTCCTGTTCGGGGGTGAGCTTTACGGGCGGATCGTAGCGCAGGTCCCAGTTGATCCGGTTGATTCCGGCCTCCGGCGCATGGTCCTCTATTTGTCGAATGGTTTTATCAGAGGAATCGAGAATCGTGATTTTGACCATTTGCCCCTTTGCTGGCTTCTCTTTCAAATAGAAATCGATCAAAACGCCGTCAGGAGGATTGGGGCCGAAAAAGACCTGCTGAGCGTCGAACCAGCGATTGTTGTAAATCCGCCAGGCGATCGTGTTGCGAATCGGGAAGAGATGGAGGGTTTCGCCGAGGACTTGGGAGTTCATCTGCTGGAGCGAGGTAATGTCGTCGAGGATGTAAATAGAGCGGCCATGCGTCGCGAGGATGAGGTCGTTTTCGCGCGGCTGAATTTGGATGTCGTCAACCGGAACCGTCGGCAATCCCATTTTCAGTTTGTTCCACGTTTCGCCACCATCCAGGGAGAAATACGCTCCGAACTCGGCGCCGACGAAAAGCATGTTCTTGTCGGTAGGATGCTCGCGGATTACGTGCAGCGTGCCGGTGTCCTGCGGGATTCCTGCACCGAGGTTTTTCCAGGTTCGTCCGTAGTTGGTCGTCTTGAAGAGGTAGACATGGAAGTCATTGGAGCGGTGACCGTCGAATGTGACGTAAGCCGTGCCTTCGTCATACTTCGACGCCACGACTCGCGTCACGTAGGTACCCTTGGGAACGCCGGGAACACGACTTGCGACGTTCTCCCAGTTCTGACCGCCATCGCGAGAAACCTGCAAATTCCCGTCGTCAGTTCCGACCCACAAAACGGAGCTATTCAATGGTGATTCGTCGATGGTCGTGATCGAGGGGTACCATTCGACGCCGTCATATAGGGACAGTGTGTCTTTCGTCGGTAGCACACCAAGAATCGGCAGAGTGTTGCGGTCGACTCCCGTTGTGAGGTCACCGCCGAGCTTGGTCCAAGAGTTGCCACGGTCGGCGGATTTAAAGAGAAAGTTTCCGCCGTAATAAATCGTGTTGTGATCCCGAGTCGAGATCAGCAGGGGTGAATTCCAATTGAATCGGTAAGGCGGAGCGGTGTCGCTCGGAGGAACGGGCCGGATGTTCAACGCCTCGTTCGTACGCAAGTCGCGGCGCTGAACATTGCCGTCCTGCGATTCGGTGTAAATAGTGTCTGGGTCAGCCGCGTCTGGCTTCACATAGAATCCATCTCCGCCGCCAACCATAAACCAGTCACTATTGGGAATGCCTCCAGCGAACCACGTGCGGCTCGGACCGCACCATTCGGCATTGTCCTGATAGCCCGCGCAAAGGTGATAAGGCTCCTGATTGTCGTAGCCGACTTCATAAGCCTGGCCTAGAGTCATCACATTGAGATGATCCCAATCGCGGCCAGCATCGCGGCTCTCGTAGACGCCGCCATCGCAACCAATCAGCATAAAATTGGAGTCTTCGGGGTCAATCCAGATGCCGTGGAAATCGCTGTGAACATCGCGGACACGTTCCTGATTGAAGGTTTTACCGCCGTCTTCTGAGTAATACAGATTCACGCCACCCATCCAGACGCGGAGATCGTTATTCGGATCGATGCGAATTTGGCTGAAATAAGAAGGTCGAGGATCCTCGGAACTCATTTTCTTCCATGTAGCGCCTTTATCTTCGCTACGAAAAACGCCGCCGTCTTTGCCGTTTTGCATCAAGGCGTAGACGATGTTCGGATTCTTGCGGTAAACAGCAACGGCAATTCTTCCGACGTCACCTGTGGTCGGCAAATCGGTGGTCAATTTCGTCCAGTTGGCACCGCCATCGGTTGATTTGTAAACACCGCTGTTTGGGCCGCCTCCATTGAATCCCCAAACCGCTCGACGACGCTCATAGGCAGCGGCGTAAAGTGTGGTTGGGCTTTGCGGATCAATCGCGACATCTGAGACGCCAGTGTCGTTGCTTATGAACAGAACTTTGTTCCAGGTTTTTCCGCCATCGGATGTCTTGAAAACGCCCCTCTCTGGATTTGGACCCCATAGATGGCCCACCGCCGCCACATAGACAAGGTCAGGATTCGTGGGATCGATCACGACCCGACCGATGGCCTGAGTCTCGTCAAGGCCCATGTGCGACCAGGTCTTCCCGCCATCTGTGGATTTGTAAACGCCGTCGCCCCAGGACGCGCTTTGCCGGTTGTTCGCTTCGCCGGTTCCCACCCAGATGATGGACGGATTGGACGGAGCAACCGCAACGGCACCGATGGAAGGATTTGGCTCATTGTCAAAAATCGGGGTCCAAGCCATTCCGCCATCGGTGCTCTTCCACAAGCCACCGGCCGCAGCGCCAATGTAAATAGTCTTCGGGTCTGTTTCAGCAACGGCTATATCGTCGATGCGACCGCCCATGATGGCCGGGCCAATCGCGCGCATTTTCAGGTTAGTGGTCGCAGACTCAATGGTAGGCGCAGCGGACTGATTTTGACCGACGGCGGGCTGTGTCCCCAAGATACAGCAATAAAACCCGAGCAGAATAGACGGCAGTAAATAAGCAGAAGAAATCCGTAAGCGTATCATCTAAGAGCCTCCAAAAATCTCGAATATGACGAAATATCGGGCGCACAGTAACGCCCAAGAAACAAAATTGCAATGGGAGACGACCAGTATTATGCCGCGCGGTTTTACAGACGTGAGTTCGCGCCGCGACGTTTCAAGGAAGCTGGAAATAGGGCTTCGAGAAAGGCATCGGTAGTTCAATTCTGGAAAACACGGGAACCTAAACCTTGACGCTCAAACTCCGCCAGGATAAGTTTTTCTGACCTGAGGACGACCCTTCTTCCTGGGTACCCTTCCCGCAGTGGATCCGCAAGAAGCGACCATTGTGAACAATTACAACTACAACAGGGAGCGACCCATGGATGCAAAAGTGTCTCGAATAAGCAACTCTTCGACGGAGCGGCTCAATCGATCGCTTATTTGGCTTTTTTCGAAATGCAACGAATCAAGGAATCTTCCGCTCGCAGAGCAATTGATGCTGGCGAAAGTGCTCCATGAAGCAGCAACGCATCTGACCGATGCCGATCTGCGCAGGGAGATTCAGTCGGCGACAACGCGTGCCGTTTCGATACTCTCGAGCCGAACAGAGCAAAGCTAACTTCCGCAGGAGTCTTCCCGAAAATACGCCCCAAGCGGTTTGACTTGGACGGCGTACCGGTCTGTGCGGAGAGTGGCCGAGGTTGGACACACCTATGCTGGCGTGATAGGTTTGGTTGAACCCCACCCCTAACCGTCGCAACGCGGGGCCACGCCGTGGAAATCACCAGCCCTAAACTCGAATGTTCCGGTTTGGAACAGACCGTACAGCAGATCGTTGCCCAACTCTTGCGCGAGCTGGGGAACTCGCGAGCTCTCGAAGAATATGTCAACAAGGCAACCGTCGCACATCTGGAGCGCGACTTGGGTCTCGGAAGCCTTGAACGCGTTGAGCTCATGCTGCGATTGGACAAGGCGTTTTCAATCCAATTGCCCGAGGCCGTACTCGCCGAAGCCAACACGGTCGGTGATTTGCTCAATGTTGTTCGGCAACATCTGGTCGGCCCAGCGATGGACGACAGCCGAGAACGCACATCATTTGAGGTCCTGCACCATCCTACCGATGAAAAATCTAGCCAAGATTTGCATGAAAGGCTTGCGCGTGCAGAGACGCTGGGAGAGATCATCTCCATTCGAGGAAGGTGCGACGCCGAAACGAAGCACATTTATCTGTACGAAGAAAGCGGGAACGTTCGGACGATTACGTGCAGCGAGCTCTATACGCGAGCTTCCACCGTTGCCGCCGAACTCGCGCGGCGCGGCGTTCTTCCCGGGCATACGGTCGGAATTATGCTTCCGACTGGCGCGGAATTTTTCTGGACTTTTGCGGGATGCATGCTTGCCGGGGCAATCCCTGTACCCATCTATCCGCCGTTTCGCGCTGACCGAATCGAGGAATACGCGGAACGACAATCGGCGATCCTAGCAAACGCCGAGGCGCGCATGCTGGTTACATTCCGGCGCGCCGAGCGTGTGGCGAAACTCCTTCGACCGCTGGTAAAAACTTTGCGAAGTGTCGTTACGACTGCCGAGCTTCTCGCCTCCAATGGCGACGCAGTTCCTCCTGATACCGAAATCCGACCAATTGAAGGCGTTCAGCACAAGGGGCGTGCCGATGACATTGCGTTTTTGCAATATACCTCCGGTTCGACAGGGAAGCCCAAAGGCGTCGTGCTGACCCACGCAAACCTGCTGGCGAACATTCGCTCGATTACACAAGCGCTGAAACTTACCGGAGATGATATTGCAGTTAGCTGGCTGCCGCTGTATCACGATATGGGCCTGATTGGTGCGTGGTTCGTGCCTCTGGCGACACGAATTCCGCTAGTATCTCTTTCTCCGTTGTCTTTTCTGGCACATCCAGCTAGCTGGCTGCAGGCGATCAGCCGCCATCGGGGAACACTGAGCCCTGCGCCAAATTTTGCTTATGAGCTGTGCGTGCGGAAGATTGCCGAACAAGAGCTAGAAGGCCTCGATTTGAGTTGCTGGCGTGCCGCTCTGAACGGCGCCGAACCAGTACGCCCAGAGACGATTGAGCGATTCACCGAGAAATTCGCCCGCTGCGGTTTTCGCCGAGAGGCATTCCTCCCGGTGTATGGGCTTGCAGAAGCTAGTCTCGGTCTGGCGGCGCCGGCAATGGGCACTGGCGCACGAGTAGATCGAATTGAGCGCGCATCGTTTCAAAGCGAGGGGAAGGCTGTGTCTACAACCGTGCAGACCGACTCGACGCTGCAGTTTGTCTCTGTCGGGCACACTCTGCCGGAAATGGAGATTCGCATCGTCGACGAGAATGCCAGCCCAATGTCAGAACGACGCGAGGGGAAAGTACACTTTCGCGGGCCGTCCGTGACGAGCGGCTATTATAAGAATCCCGAGGCCACCAAGGAACTCATGCGTGAGGATGGTTGGCTTGATTCTGGGGATTTGGGATACATCGCCGATGGCGAGCTGTACGTCACCGGACGAGCCAAAGACCTGATCATCAAAGGCGGACGGAATTTGTATCCCCATGAGATCGAGGAAATAGCCGGACAGGTGAGCGGCGTGCGGACGGGCTGTGTGGTTGCTTTTGGCGTTTCTGACGAGGCGAGCGGAACGGAACGGCTGATCGTAGTGGCAGAAGCACGCGACGCGAGACAACGCGACAGAATCGCACTGGAGATTACGCAGCAAGTGAGCAAAGTGATGGGACTGCCGCCAGATGTGATTGAAATCCTGCCAACGCACTCGATCCCCAAGACGTCGAGCGGGAAGCTGAGGCGCAACGAGACGCGCAAAATGTATCTGGAATCGCGGCTGGGGAGACGGCAAGCGCCAACGTGGGTGCAAGCTGGCAAATTGGCCGCTCGGGGTGCGTTGCCACGCTTGATGTCACTGACGAAAGCGATGGTTCGGCGCGTCGCCGAGATTCTTTATGGAATCTACGCGCTGGCGCTCTTCGGTGTCGCCACCGCGATTGTTTGGATGATGGTATACCCGTCGAAGAATCAGTGGTTCTCGGCGAGGGTCATTCACAATGCGTCTCGAATGCTTTTATTCCTTGCAGCTATTCGCGTCGAAATTCAGGGCCGCGAATTGTTTGAACGATGGAAGCACGAAAGCCCGTGGATTTTTGCGCCGAATCATTCGAGTTACTTGGACATTCTAATTCTGCTGGCCTCCCTGCCTGCCGAAACCCGCTATGTTGCCAAGGGAGAAATCCATTCGATGCCTTTGGTGGGAATGCTCGCCAGCCGCTCCGGCCATTTCGCGTTTGACAGAAGCGACCCGAACGCGCGAGTCGCTCAGTCGGATGAAATCGAAGTGGCACTACGGAACGGCCAATCGGTGGTGATTTATCCGGAGGGGACGTTCACGGCGCAGTGCGGCGTTCGGCCATTTCAACTCGGCGCGTTCAAAGCCGCGGTAGACACGCGTCGGGCGATTTGCCCCGTTGCCGTACGTGGCGCGAGGGAATTGTTGCGCGACGAAACATATTTGCCCAAGCCGGGAAGAGTGACGTTGACGGTCGGCCCGTTGATTGAACCAAGGGCTGGAGCGGAAGACTGGCGCGAGATCGTACGTCTGCGCGATGAAACGCGCGAGGTGATTGCCTCTGGGACAGGTGAACCTTTGCTCTAACTCGTTCCTTCGACTGCTTGGCTCCGACGGTCAAATCAATAAGGCAGCAGGTCAGGTAACGAGTTTAACTGGCGTGTACTTGGGAGACCCTGTGAATGGAACGGGACAGGAAAAAAAGGACCCTCGTTCGGTTTTAAGCAACGCCACACCCCATATCTCAGCGCCCGGGGTACATCATAGCGGTAGCGTACGCAACCGATCGCAAGAACCCAAGACCACGGCGATCCCTACGACCGGACTAATTGAGTGTTTTTTCGTGGAGAATTTCATGCTGTGAAGATTGTAGCTTTCTACTTATCTTTCGAAACACTAATATGGCATGGGTACGGATTACCGTAGAACGAAACACGGAACTTAAATTTACCAGGAAAGTTCTGTCTCTGTGGGTTCGGAATAATCCACGCCTTCGACTTCGAAGCCAAAGAGAGACCGAAAGTCGTGCTGGAAGCCGCCGAAGTCAGTCAATTCGCGAAGATTCTCGCTATTGACCTGTGACCAGATCGAGGCGACGGCCGTTTGGACATCGGGAAGCATTTCCCGGTCGTCGAGGCGAATACGTCCCTGATCGTCGAATTTCGGAGTTGCATCGTCAACAAGGAAGTCGAAGAACAGACGGCGCATCTGCTCAATGGCACCTTCATCGAGATTTTTCTGCTTCATCACGCGAAACAGTGAACTCATATACAGCGGCACAACAGGAATTGCTGCAGAAGCTTGGGTCACGATGGCTTTGTTCACGGCGATGCGCGCTTCACCGCCAAATTTCGCGCGCAGGCGCGAGTCCAAGGCGCGCGCCGTTTCCTCAAGGTGCTGCTTGGCGCGGCCGATTGTACCGTCACGGTAGATCGGCCAAGTCATCTCGGGCCCAATATAAGAGTAAGCCACGGTCCGGACGTTCTTGGCGAGAAGGCCGTGTTCCTCCAGCATATCGATCCATAGTTTCCAGTCCGCTCCGCCCATGACAGCGACTGTATCCGCAATTTGCTGGTCATTGGCTGGAGAAATGGTCACCTCAGTCACTTTTTCGGAGTCGAGGTCGACGGTCTTGTTCGTATAGGAGTTCCCGATGGGCTTCAGAACGGAGTGATGGGCGGTCCCGGTACCTGGATCGATGCGCTTGGGCGCTGCCAGGCTGTAGACGATCAGATCCACCTTGCGAAGTTCTCTGCGAAGCAAATCCGAGGTCGCGCGCTTGGTCTCGTCCGCGAAGGCATCGCCGTTAATGCTCTCCGCAAATAATCGACTTTGTCGAGCGAAGTCATGGAAAGCCGCCGTATTGTAAAATCCGGCGCTCGCGGTCTTGTTTCCCTCCGGAGGACGCTCAAGAAAAACGCCCACGGTTTTTGCGCCAAAGCCCCAAGCTGCCGCGATTCGCGAAGCCAAGCCGTAGCCCGTCGATGCACCCAACACTAGGACGTTCGCAGACCCACCGCGCCGAGAAGAGTCTCCGCCAACGATTATTTCGATTTGCCTTCCCACATTTCGCCGGCAGCCCTCTGGATGGGCATTAAGGCAGATGAAACCGCGCGACCGGCGCTGCACCACTTGCAAGGTCATGCGTCTTCCTTTCTTCAAAGTGTTTCATTCAAAAGAGAGCTTATTAGACGTGGCCTGTCAAGGATAGCAGCGTGATGTCAAAAGCGGCTGTAGATGCCGCGCGGCCACAACCGCATTGGGAGCTAGGGCGCGCTCATCACAAACTCCTCGGCAAGCATGTTCCCATCGTGATTGACTTGCACGCGTTTGGACGTGTGATTTCACCGCAGAATACGTGCGCATTAACGCCAGTTATCGCAGCTAGAAAGCCTTTGGCAATACAGGCCAACTCTAGGCAATCGCTGTGCTTCGCTTGTGTTTAGCATGTGATTCGGTTACTTCCACGCGTCCAGCGACGTAGCGATATGTTTCCAACGCCGTGCTCTCGACTCCTTGGCGCACAAGACGGGCGACGTCGAGACCCGACTCCGCAGCTTTGAGCTCGGCCGGTCTTGCATAGAGCGCAGGGCTTCGTGGCATGAAAACCGGGCAACAATCGTGAAAGGGCTCCGCAGAAATATCGTGCGTGCCGATTTTCCTTGCAGTTTCGATGATTTCCATTTTGTCCGTGCCAATAAGAGGGCGGAACACGGGCATCTTCGCAGCGGCTTCAACAGAAACCATATTGTGCAGGGTCTGCGACGCAACCTGGCCGAGGCTGTCGCCAGTGATGAGAGCAAGCGCGCCGTTGCGCCGCGCGAAGGTTTCCGCGATGCGCAGCATCATCCGGCGATACAACAGAACGCGGCACGGCTCCGGCGCATAACGCACGATCTCGCGTTGAATTTCCTCAAACGGAACACGGTAAAGCTTCGCGGTGAATTGCCACGGCACCAATTGGCGAACGAGCCCGCGGGCAATATGTATGGAAGATTCGCCCGGCCGCGCTCCAGTGCCGTAAAAATGGACAAAAGAAAGATGCGCTCCTCGTTTCATCATTTGATATGAAGCGACAGCAGAATCAAACCCTCCGGATAACAAGCATGTCATTTTGCCGGCGGTGTTTGCGGGCAAGCCTCCCGGACCCTGGATTTTGCGTGCATAGACAAGCACCGGCCCAGAGGTGATCTCGATGCGGCACACCACATCGGGATCTTTAAGTCTCACACGGACATTCCGGCCAGCGGCTTTCAGGGAATCCAGCAGATGCCTGCCAACGACTCGTTCGATTTCCGAGCTGCTATGCGGAAACGATTTGTCGCTGCGCTTTGCGCGGACAGCAAATGTCTCGAACACGAGAGGCTCAACTTCCTGCCACGCTGCGCGGCAGATTTGTTCCAGATCACGCTCAACTGGGTGCGCGACGGCGTAATACGCAATGCCCGAAATCCGGGCGACGCGCCTTAGCACCTCATCGTTTTCCACACCGTTCGCCAACCGAATAATTATGCGGTCGTTGGGCCGCTCGATCTTCTCGAGGGCAACTCCAGCTAAGGCAAGCTTCAAATTTGATACAAGCTTCGATATAAAGAAGCGCCGATTCCCGCCCTTCAGCCAGAGTTCATGATAATGAAGGACGACTGCAGGCTGACTCATCGGCAAAATCCCATATTTCGCATTGTCTGGATTATACCAAGCTGAACGCCATTCGGGGCTCGTACGCAGCTTCCGTGGATACAGAATCCAATGTGCCTCATGCGTTCGTAACATTATCGAAACATATGCATGATAAGTACGGCTTTTCTTGACAGCGGGGGTTACAATCCACGGCACGTGACGGCGTGTTTGGCCGATGATGCGACGATTTGAAGGAGACGCGCATCTAAGCCGTTAGGATCGCGAGAAAGGGGGACCAAATGTGGATGCGCCGCGATTGGGATGAATTCTTCAATCGGATAAAGAAACGCGGCACTGCAGTTCACCCGCCGCGGCCGGTAGACCGCTCCGCACGCAATCGTTTGGTTCCTGCCGAAGGCTATAGCCTAGCCGAGCTTGACGACGCAGGTTTGAGCCTGGAACAAGCCGAGGTATTAGGTCTTCCCGTTGATGCTTTGCGGGTAGGAAGCGATCAAGCCAATGTTACCGCCCTTCAAATGTTTCTCCGCGCCAGTCGGACACGTTACTAACCCACTTTCCATTTACGCGATAGGGAAGGCATGCGCACTCTTGACGCCTTCGGCGAAATCGGTAAACTGCGTCTTTGCGATATGGCTACACAGCTAAATCCGGCGGCATTGGCGAGCCCTATTGATGATTCCCTGCGCGAGCTCGAGCTTCCTCAGCGGGAAGCGGCCTTCTTCTATGGCCTGTTCCTTCGCGGGCACTCGGCCGAGGAGCTGCGGCGCGACATTGAGGTTCCGGCAGCTGTACTTGCCAAATGGGACCGTGAGAGCCTGCGTCAGCCAGAACAGCGAGTGACTTTTGAACGAATCGCTGAGTACCGTCGTCATGTTCTCGCTATCTTCGATTCGCTGGTCGGCTTCGACTCAAAAACCCAGCGCCTTCAATAACGCGGATTTCTCAAAAACCTTGGCCGATCACCTTCCGCAATACCCGATAGCTCGAAAGACCATCTCTTAGTGGCGCAACTCTAGAACCTATTGTAAATTAGGTGCCTGCGTGTCTGTTCCCCGGTAGCTCAACGGTAGAGCATTCGGCTGTTAACCGAAGGGTTGCTAGTTCGAATCTAGCCCGGGGAGCCAACTTCTTTTGCAGTTCCAGCACTGACCGACTGAGGTTCCTCGGCGACCTGCGGCCCTGACGCGCTAACCTCTCCAGAAGTTTTGCTTATAAAAACCATCTGGGCGATAATAAGGCGAAGGTTCGTGGCAAGTAAGCCGATCCGATGAATCAAACCGTTACACAACCTCCCATAATTGCCGGTTTGGAGTGGGCGCATCCGCTCGTCCAGGAATGGTTCGTGGCGAAGTTCGGCACGCCAACCGAACCCCAAACAATGGGATGGCCTCACATCCTGGAGGGAAAAGATACGCTCATCAGCGCACCGACCGGTTCGGGCAAGACGTTCGCGGCGTTTCTGGCGTGTATCGACCGCTTGGTTCGCAAAGCGATCAGTGGCGCACTGCGCGACGAAATTGAAGTCCTCTATGTCTCTCCGCTGAAGGCCCTCGGCAACGATATTCAAAAAAATCTGGAGGCTCCTCTCGGAGAGATCCTTCAATTGGCCGCGGCTCGCGGCTTCCTAATGCCGGAGATTCGTACGGCAGTCCGCACGGGCGACACGCTGACGCACGAGCGCCGCGCCATGCAAAAGCGGCCTCCACAGATTCTCGTGACAACGCCGGAATCGCTTTACATCCTGCTCACCGCCGGCAGGAGCCGCGAAATGCTTCGCACTGTGCGCACGGTGATTGTCGACGAAATTCACGCCATCGCCGACGACAAGCGCGGCTCGCATCTTGCCCTTTCGCTGGAAAGGCTCGAAGCGCTAACCGCTTTTCATCCGACGCGAATCGGTCTTTCAGCAACGCAGCAACCGATCGAACAGATCGGCCAATTCCTCGTGGGCAGCTCACGTCCTTTGCCCACGATCGTGCAAGTCGCACAGCGCCGGGCATTCGATTTGTCCGTAGAGGTTCCCAGCAGCGAGCTTGGAGCCGTCGCTTCTAACGAAATGTGGGACGAGATCTACAAACGCATTGCCGATCTTGTCCAGCAGCACCGATCGACTTTGATTTTCGTAAATACGCGGCGCCTCGCCGAACGTGTCGCGCATCATCTCGGCTCATTGCTCGGCGAAGATGCAGTCGCTTCTCACCACGGCAGTTTGTCTCGCCTGCGGCGGCTTGCAGTTGAGAACAAGCTCAAGGCTGGCGAGCTTCGCGCCTTGGTCGCCACGGCCTCTCTGGAATTAGGGATCGACATCGGCACGGTCGATCTGGTTTGCCAGATTGGCTCGCCGCGCTCCATTGCCGTAGCGCTTCAACGCGTGGGGCGCGCAGGACACTGGCGAGGCGCGGTTCCGAAAGGCCGTCTCTTTGCAACGACGCGCGATGAACTCCTAGAATGCGCGGCGCTGGTGCGTTCGATTCGCGCCGGACTGCTCGACCACATCATTATTCCCGATTGTCCGCTGGACGTGCTGGCCCAGCAGATCGTCGCTGAATGCGCGGCGGCTGAATGGCAGGACGACAATCTGTTTGCATTGGTAAAGCAGGCGTATCCATATCGCGCACTTACGCGCGAGAGCTTCGACGAACTCATCGATATGCTAGCCAATGGCATTTCGGCGCGCCGCGGCCGTTACGGTACGTATCTGTATCACGACGCTGTTAATAAGCGCCTGCGTGCAAGACGCGGCAGCCGACTTGCCTCAATCACCAGCGGAGGTGCGATTCCCGACAATGCGCTGTATACCGTGATCGCCGAGCCAGAAGGCATGGTCGTTGGAACACTCGATGAAGACTTCGCTGTCGAGAGCTTGCGCGGCGACATTGTGTTGCTCGGGAACACGTCGTGGCGAATCCGACGAGTCCAGGCGGGCTCCGTTTTGGTGGAAGATGCCCAAGGTGCAGCGCCGAATGTGCCGTTCTGGCGCGGAGAAGCGCCCGCGCGGACGGCGGAACTTTCCGAGCAAGTGGCTGAGCTTCGGCAAACGATAAGTTCACTTGCTGAAACAGCGATACCCGGAACGATGCGCAGTGATCCCTCACGATGTGCAGCGATCGACTGGCTCATGCGGGAATGCGGGCTCGATCGATCCGGAACCGAACAAGCCGTCGAATACGTTATCGCAGGGCGAGCTGTACTGCGCGCGGTTCCTACGCAAAAAACCGTCATTGCAGAGCGCTTCTTTGATGAAAGCGGCGGAATGCAACTCGTCATTCATGCGCCGTTCGGAGGCCGGATCAACAAAGCGTGGGGTCTGGCCCTGCGAAAGCGTTTTTGCCGCTCGTTCAATTTCGAATTGCAGGCAGCAGCAACCGACAACGGCCTCAACATCTCTCTCGGCGAGCAGCATAGTTTCCCGCTGGCTGATGTTTTCCACTTCCTGCATCCCGCATCCGTCGAAGAATTGCTGTCCCAGGCAGTTCTGGCCTCGCCGATTTTCACCTCGCGCTGGCGTTGGGCCGCCGGACGGGCGCTCGCGCTTCTTCGATTTCAGGGCGGCAAAAAAGTCCCGCCACAAATTCAGCGTATGCGCTCCGACGATCTGCTGGCTGCAGTTTTCCCGCATGCGCTCGCGTGTCCCGAAAATCTCGAAGGCGACATCGAGATTCCAGATCATCCCCTCGTGCGCGAAACGATGAAAGATGCGCTCACGGAGGCAATGGACATTGATGGTCTCAAGAGCATTCTCGAAGCGATCGTCTCGGGAAAAATAAACTGTGTCGCGGTTGATACGCCTGTGCCCTCGCAGTTCTCCCATGAAATATTGAACGCCAATCCTTACGCGTACTTGGATGATGCCCCGCTCGAAGAGCGTCGCGCTCGCGCCGTCGAGATGCGCCGGACGCTGCCCGAAGCGGTGTTGTCCGAAATTGGCCGGCTCGATCCCTCTGCAATTGCCGAAGTGCGAGAAGAATCATGGCCTGACGTGCGCGACGCCGACGAACTTCACGATGTGCTGCAAACTTTCGTGGCCGTCCCGGAGTTATCTGCATCAAGCGAGATGTCCGGCGCTGCGTTTCCTCTACAAGAAAGTGTTCGTAATTCCGTACACGACTGGCAAGAATATTTCCGAGCATTGGTTGCCGAGCGGCGCGCCGCGCGTGCCATCGTGGACGAACGCACATACTGGGTCGCCGCAGAAAAAAAGAAAGTCTTCACAGCCGTATTTCCGAACTGCCGCTTTGAATCGGAACTGCCAGATATCGGGACGCCTGAATGCGAACAACAACAGGCCCTTTCAGTGCTAGTTACCGGCTGGATGTCCCATAGCGGCCCTGTTACAGCAGAAACGCTGAGAGGTATTTTGGGAATCGCGGTCGCAGACATCGATCAAGCACTGCTGCACTTGGAAGCAAGTGGCTCAATATTACGCGGCACCTTCACTGGCGCTTCCAGTGAAAGACCCGAATGGTGCGAGCGGCGCCTGTTGGCCCGTATCCACCGGCTCACGCTGGGCACTCTGCGCAAGCAAGTCGAACCAGTGACCGCTGCGCAGTTCATGCGCTGGCTGCTTCGCTGGCAGCATGTTTCGCCCGGAACACAAGTGTTTGGCGAGCACGGAACTCTCGAAATCTTGCAGCAACTCCAAGGATTCGAAGCTCCCGCGAATGCATGGGAGCGCGAAATCCTCGCGAGGCGAATCGCAAGTTACGATCCAAAGGTCCTCGACCAGTTGTGCCTGAACGGAACGGTGGGATGGGGCCGACTCTCGCCACATCCCGCGACTCTGGACGATCAGCTTTCGGCCGCGCGCCGCGTGATCCCTTCAAGCATCGCACCGATTACGTTTTTCGTCAGAGCTGACGCCGATTGGATGGTCGCGCGTCAGGGAGAGCACGACGGCTCGGAGCCCGCAGGCCTAAGTCCGGGCGCTCACGAAGTTCTAGGCTTCCTGCGTCAGCACGGCGCTTCCTTCTTTGCCGACATTGTTCGCGGCACGCAAAAGCTAAAAGCTGAAATCGAAACTACTCTGTGGGAACTCGTGACCGCCGGAATCATCACCGCAGACGGCTTCGACAACATCCGCGCGCTGATCGATCCGAAGAGGCGCGCCGGACAAGGCCGCGGACAGAATGCGCGTCCGCGGCACAGCGCGGGCCGATGGTCGCTGCTTTTCGCGCACAACGACGCTTCGGACCGCACTCGCGCGGTCGAAGCCACGTGTCAGCGGCTGCTGCAGCGCTATGGAGTTGTCTTCCGCGAACTTCTTGCGCGAGAAACAATGGCCCTGAGATGGCGCGAGCTGCTCCTCACGTTTCGCAGGCTCGAAGATCGCGGCGAGGTCCGCGGCGGCCGCTTCGTCAGCGGATTCATTGGAGAACAGTTCGCCCTACCCGTAGCCGTTGAATCTCTCCGCGCAACGCGCAACGCGGCACCGGCGAATGAAGTGGTATCCGTTTCTGCCGCCGACCCCCTCAACTTGATCGGGATCGTCCTGCCCGGTGATCGCGTGCCTGCGAATTCGGGCAGGGCGATCGCTTTCCGGAACGGTGTGCCGCTCGATTCATCTGAATCAAGGAAGCGTTTTGAAACGGCTCTTGCAGTCTAGATAACCTCTAGCGTGCGCTTGCCCGACCTCGAGTTTCTAATTCTTGAGCTGAACCGCACCAGCTCCATCGGATGCTTCACAGACATAGATTTCTGGACTGCATCCTGTCTCTGCGAGATATGCCTCCGAAACACGGCTCTGAAATTCGGCCGCAAAATCGGCAGTAACCATATTCACCGTGCACCCGCCGAAACCGGCGCCGGTCATGCGCGAGCCATAGACGCCTTCCTGCTGCGTCGCGAGACTTACCATCAGATCTAGCTCTGCGCAGCTCACCTCGTAATCATCGCGAAGGCTAACGTGAGAGGCATGCATCAGGTCTTTCATCGCGAGTTTATCGTCAGCTTCTAATGCAGCCGCCATCTGACTCACTCGGTCGTTCTCAGTGATCACATGCCGGCAGCGCTTATAGATCGTGTCGCTCAACAGTTCGTGATACTTCTCCAACTGAGCGAGAGTTATATCGCGAAGTGCGCGCATGTTTGGCAACACTTTGCTCAGCCGCCGAACGCCCTCTTCGCATTCCTCTCTGCGAGCATTGTATTGACTGTCGTTCGAACCCAGCTGTCGCTGGACCATCGTGTTGCAAATGACCAACCGAAATGGAGCTGGAATTTGTATTTTTCGATATCCGAGAGAGCGGCAATCCAAAAACAGCGCATGACGCGCTTGCCCGTGACATGAAGTGAATTGGTCCATGACGCCGCATCTCGTGCCGACAAAATCATTCTCTGCTTTCTGGCACAGCAAAGCGATGCGCAACGGCTCGATTTTATGCCCGAACAATCCCAGCAACGCATACGCCGACGAAACCTCAATAGCCGCCGAAGAACTGAGTCCTACACCCATCGGCACTTCACTCGCAATATAGATATTCGCGCCCCGAATGTCATATCCAGAGTTTTGAAGTTGTTGGAAAACCCCTTGGGGATAGCGAGCCCATTTAGCAAGTACACTCTTCGTTTCTTGCACGTTGCGCACAATGACGGTGTCTTGCAGATTTTCGGAGAAAATCACGAAATCGCTGTCAGCTCGTTTTGATATCGCAACCCAGCAATGGAATTCAATCGCGGCAGGCAGCACAAAACCATCGTTGTAGTCCGTGTGATCGCCAATGAGATTCACACGCCCAGGTGCACGATAGATTTGTGGCCTGGCGCCGAATCTCGGTTTGAATTGCGCGGCAAGAAGGTTCGGATCCATTGTTAAGTTCGCGTCAAGAAAGGCGTTTCAATCCTAACTTAATCCGCCGAGAACATTCTTGACAGTCCGAATTTCATCGCTGATAGTGTTCGGGGAATAATCAGGATATGAAAAAAGAGCTCTCTGACACTTCCCGCCGCTCCGCTCTAAAAACACTCAGTGCGAGCACACTAGCTCTCTCGCTGGGCCGTTTTTTCCAACCTGAAGCCTTCGCGCAACAGCAACCATCGGCAGCCAGTCACATCCCTACATTCACTGGCCCTGACGCGAATCCCTACTGGAACTCAGTCGGCAAAATCGCGACGTTTCCGCAAAAAGCACCGCTGATCATGCTGACCGACCGTCCTGTTCAACTGGAAACTCCGCGAAACTACTTTCTGAATCCCATCACGCCGAACGATGCGTTTTTTGTGCGCTGGCACTTGGAAAGCATCCCAAACGAAATCGATCTTTCGTCATGGCGCTTGCGCGTCGAGGGCAACGTCAACAACCCATTAGAACTCAGCTTCCCCGATCTTCTTCGCAAGTTTAAGCCTGTCACCCTCGCGGCTGTGAATCAGTGTTCGGGCAACAGCCGCAGCCGCTTTCAGCCCCGCGTTGTGGGAGGCGAGTGGGGAAATGGTGCGATGGGCTGCGCGCGATGGACGGGCGTGCACTTCCGCGAAATCCTGGACATGGCCGGCGTCAAAACTGGTTCCGTTCAGGTTCAGATGCAGGGCCTCGAGCGCGGCAAAGGCCCTCAAGGCATGCCTTCGTACGAATTCAAGAAATCGCTCGACCTGACCGATCCTGTTCTCGACCAATGCATCGTGGCTTATGCAATGAACGGCGAGCCACTGCCTATGCTTAATGGTTTCCCCGCCCGGCTGATTGTCCCCGGATACTTTGCCACCTATTGGATGAAATGTTTGAGCTCTGTCACTCTCCTCGACAAACCTGACGGAAACTTCTGGATGAATCCAGGATACCGTGTTCCCGACACACCGCGCGGAAACACAAACCCCGCCGACGTGAAAGCGGGCAAAGTGAAAATGGTTCCGATCACGCGCATGCCGGTGCGCTCCTTTATCATTTCTCCAGACGGCGACACGAAGGTTCCAGCAGGACTTCCGATCACCATCCGTGGTATCGCCTTCAGCGGATCCGGCCCCATCACGAAGATCGAGTTTTCCGATTCAGCGCATGGCACTTGGCGCACAGCGAGGCTCGGCGAGGACTTGGGCCCGTATGCGTTTCGCGGGTGGGAAATCCAATGGACGCCGCAGCGTCCCGGGAGCTATCAGCTCGCTGTACGCGCAACCGATGAAAAGGGCAACGTCCAGCCTGACGAAGGCGTTTGGAATCCGGGCGGTTATCTGTGGAATAAAATCGAGCGCCAGCAAGTGACGGTGGGAGTCGCGGAATGAAACTTCCGACCGAAAAGCTACGCTTCTTTCTTGTTCTTGCCGGCCTTCTTTCAATCGTGGCTGTAGGTGTCATTTACGCAGACCTCGAATTGGGCTACTACGGTTCCTCGAATCTCGGCAGCATTGCGCAGCCCGCTTCCATGAAGCAGCCCACGGGTGCGGCGTATAAAATCACTGAATTCCCGCTGTACCAGCCAGACCTCGCTCCGGGTGACGGTCGCCAAGACGTCGAGTCCTATTGCAACACTTGCCATACGCCCAGCTACATCACGATGCAGCCGCCCCTTCCCGCGGCCACGTGGGAAGCCGAAGTAAACAAAATGGGCAAGGTCTTTGGGGCTCAGATTCCGTCCGAATCTCAAGCCAGCATTCTCAAATACCTCGACGCGCATTACACGCCAGAAACGCGCAAGCGCTGAATCGTTGTATACTTCGCGATTCGGTTTTGATACCCATTCCGTGCACAAAAGGAGCGTTTACTGTGAGCCACTGCCGCCATCGTTTCCTGTTGTTTTTGTTGTTCTGCGCCGCGGGATTGCCACTCGTTGCAGTCACTGCCGCTCCAGCTAGCGCGCAGCAGGTCGACCCAAGTCTCTACGGCGCGATGCGCTGGCGGCTCATCGGCCCGTACCGCGCTGGACGCGTCACCGCCGTTGCTGGCATTCCAGGGAACGCGGCGGTCTACTACATTGGCACGCCGGGCGGAGGCGTGTGGAAGACCGCTGATGGCGGCGTAGTTTGGAAGCCCATTTTCGATGCAGCGCACGTGGCTTCCATCGGCGCAGTTGCGTTGGCTCCCTCAGACACGAACGTTATTTACGTGGGAACCGGGGAACAAACGGAAGGCAACGGAGTTTATAAATCCACGGACGCTGGGGCTACCTGGGCACAGATTGGCTTGCAGGACACGCATTTCATAAATACCGTCCTCATTGATCCGCGTAATCCAGAAGTAGTGATCGTCGGAGCAATGGGTGACAACAAAGCAAGCGATAATCGCGGCGTTTACAAAACCACGGACGGGGGCAAGACCTGGAAGAAAACGCTCTTTCAAGACAACATGACCGGCGTCGCCGATATGGTCATGGATCCGAATAACCCACGGGTACTCTACGTCGCCATGTGGAACGCCGACGCTCGGGTGTTTTTTCCGCCCAGTGGAAGACCCCCTTCCGGACCCGACGCTTGGATTTACAAATCCACGGACGAAGGCTCAACGTGGAAAAAACTCGATGCCGACGGAATGCCCTCAGACAAATGGGGGCGCACAGGTTTGGCTGTCGCTCCGGGAGACCACGGTCGACGCGTTTTTGCGATCGTCAATCAGGGCTTATATCGGTCTGACGATGCAGGCGTGAATTGGCATCAGGTCACGCAAGATCCTCGCATTCTCGGCAATAGTTATTTCAGCCGCGTGTTTGTTGATCCCAAGAATGCGAACGTCGTCTATGTCGTTCAAACCTGCTCCTACCGGTCGGCCGATGGCGGCGTGACGTTCGAAGCCTTCAAGGGCGCTCCGGATGGCGACGATTATCACGTTCTGTGGATTGATCCCACCAACGGCGATCGCATGCTCTTCGGCGTGGATCAAGGGGCGATCATCAGTCTCGATGGCGGCAAGTCATGGTCACCTTGGTACAACCAGCCCACCGGCCAGCTTTATCATCTGTCCGCGGGCAACGAATTTCCCTACGTCATTTACGCGTCCGAGCAAGACAGCGGCAGTGTTGCGATTCCCAGCCGCAGCGACTTCGGGCGCATTCGTGACCGCGACGTGTTCTCTCCCGACGGATACGAATTTGGATACATAGTCGAGGATCCAGTTCATCCCTACCTTGTCTATTCGGATGGCACGCCTGGCACGATTGTTCGCTTGGATCGAAGGTCGAACCAAGCGACAACTGTGTTTTCTAGTGGAGAGAAGTATCGCGCCACAAGTAATGCGCCGCTTGTGTTTTCACGAACAGATCCAAACACGTTGTACTTCGGCACGCAGTACGTTCTCGAAACCAGAGACGGTGTTAGCTGGCACGAAATCAGTCCGGATCTCGGAGCGCGGCCTCGAGCAAAGGATTCTGGAGGGAATTCTCGCACCGGCAGGCCGCGGAATGGCGTAATCAGTGCCATCGCGCCATCGCCAGCGTCTGCGAATGTAATGTGGGCAGGTACAACAAATGGCTTGGTGCAAGTCACCCTAGACGGAGGAGTGACGTGGCAGAACGTCTCTCCGTCTGACCTCAGCGACCGCAGTTTGGTGAGTATCATTGATGCGTCGCCGTTCGATGCGGCAACAGCTTACGCCGCTGTGGATGCCTTCCAGGATACACATCCGCTTTTCTACCGCACTCACGACTACGGCAAGACATGGCAGGAAATCAACGATGGCTTGCCCGTCTCAGGCATCGCGCGCGTCATTCGTGAAGATACCGAGCGGAAAGGCCTTCTTTATGCAGGCACCGAAACCGGCGTGTTCGTATCCTTCGATGATGGAGACCACTGGCAGTCACTCCAACTCAACTTGCCCACAACATCAGTCCGAGATCTGATCATTCACGGCGACGATCTCGCCGTCGCGACTTACGGGCGATCGCTTTGGGTTCTCGACGACGTGACTCCTCTAAGACAGGCTACGCCACAAGTGGCCGATGACGCCGCGCACTTCTTTCGACCAACGACGGCCATTCGCACCATTTGGGACAACGATCAGGACACGCCGATGCCGCCAGAGGTCCCCGCAGGCGAGAACCCGCCGGATGGCGCTTTCCTCGACTATTATCTGAAGTCCGCGCCTCAAAACGACATCACGCTGGCCGTCTACGACTCACAGGGCAATTTGATCAGGCAATACACAAGCGCTCCGCAATCCACTGAACACGAACCCGACGCCGTTCCGGAATATTGGTTCGCGCCGTCCACCGTCCTGACCAAACATGCGGGCATGAATCGGTTTGTGTGGAATCTTCGCTATCCTCATCCCGACGCTCTCAGCTACGGTACATTCGGCGGTCAGGGCGGGCTGGAAAAATATGTGCAATTCTATGGAACCCAAGACGCTGTGCCGGGCATGACTCCGCGTAACCAACCGCTTGGTCCGCTGGTTGTGCCCGGAGACTATCAAATCGTGCTCACAGTCGATGGCCAGCAGTACCGTCAAACTCTCCACGTTGTGAAAGACCCGCGTGTGCCAGCCTCGCAGTACGACTACGTCGAACAATTCAATTTGATCCGGCAAATGACAGAGGGAATGTCTTCGAGCTATGCTGCCTATAACAGCCTGACTCCGCTCAGCGACGCCCTCGACGATCGGCTGAAAAGTTTGCAAGCAAACAAACAGGCAAAAGACGCTCTCGACGCAGCCGCAGCATTCAGAAAGAAACTCGATGCGGTGCAAGGGGGTGGATTCACTTCGGTCGGCTTCGGAACCGCAAATAGCGCTCTCACGCAAATGGTCTACGCGGCGAACATGGGTGACGGAGCGCCCGCCCAATCAGTGCAGGCCGATACCGCCTCGGTCTGTAAGGCATTGAGCAACGCTTTTGCGGATTGGCAAAAACTCAGCACTACGGATCTGACAGCGCTGAACGGCCTGCTTCAGAAATACAACCTTGCTGCTCTTCCAACAGTAAACATCAAGCCTGCACCCAACAGCTGCGTCAAATAGCAGCCTCGGCCCGGCCTGCATAATGGTTGTTGAATCGGCGGACTGAAAGGATCCACCCAAGAAGCCCCTGCCTGTCCGTACAGGTGTCAAAAATGCATCTTTGCGAACGCCGCCCCGCGGTCCTCCCACCCGCTCTCGTACAATGGATTTGTAGGGAGGTCTTCATGCGCAAAGCACTGTTTTGTGCGTTTGTCGCTTCAGTAGCCTTAGTCGCCATGCATGTGCACGCCAGTGGCCGCACCGGCACAGTCACCGGAGTCGTCGTCGAACGAAACGGCAACCCGGCTGCTGGTGCGGAGGTAATGATTGAACGCTCGAACGGCTCGGCTCCTGTCGCCACGCGAACCAATTCAAATGGCAGGTTCCTTTTCAAATATGTCCTCTCCGGTCTTTACGACATTCGCGCGTCGCGTGGTGCAACTGCCACCGTTTGGAAGCACAATGTTATGGTTCGCCGGGGCAAGAAAACGGAAATCGAACTGCGCCTCGAACCCATTGAACCAAAACCCACCAGTAGACCTGACCCACGACCTAGAAACCCGTAAACCGAAGTATTTCAGTGGAGTACTTAAAGCGATAGTACTAGGCTTCTGGTTCTTTGGCCTCATTGTGCACAGCGCCATGGGACTTCTAGCATTGCGTGCCGGGCTGGAAGATGTGCTGCGGGGACGAACGGTTCCAGTGGAGCCGAGGCCACTTCTAGCCCGAGCGAAAAGCAATCGCTGAGGCACCAAGTTCAAATCGAATCTTCCAATAACCGCAACTAAAACGTGGAGAAAGCGAGGAAAATGTCCGGGAAGCCGTTCAGATCGTTGTTCACGAGATTCCCCGCAGCAGAATAGAAAGCCACAATCGCCCCGTTACTGCTGATAACAGGATTGAGCGACGGGCCGTTGCCAGGAGTCTGCAGGGCTGAGACGCTTATCAACGCCGTACTTGCCACACATGTGTTTGGCTGGTTTAAGCAACTGTTTCTCACGTAGACACTCTCAACTCCAGCTACATTTTTCGCCACCAAATTGCTCGCTTGAGAGGCAAAGGCTATCTCCTGGCCTGTATTCGCCAGACTAGGATTCTCGCTCACAGCATTTCCAGGCGTCGAGCCGTCGGTCGCGACCGAAACCAAGACATTGTGAGGTGTACAGCCAGCCGGCACGCCTTGGCATGTGTCCCTCTCATATATCTCTTGCACTCCGCCTGACGCTGCCCCCAACACTGTCGCGGTCGACGCAAACGCCACGATCCGGCCATCGGGCGTCATCGCCGGTTCTATGCTCGCACCATCTGCGAAGGTCGTTCCGTCCGGCGTTGATATCAGTTGCGCCGATGTCGCTGTGCACCCTTTGATGATTCCGATACAAATACCCACTTTGTAGATTTCCGGGACCCCCGTCGCGCCGCTCACCAAATTCGTCGCAGTCGAAGTAAAAGCTACAAACTGTCCCGTTTTCCCCGACACTACTACTGGCTCCGAACTCGCTCCGTCGGCCGGAGTCACTCCATCGGACGCTGCCGAAACGAGGAATGTCGTCGGCACACACGTGGAGAGCTGACCGAAACACGTATCGCGCAAATAAATTTCCTGTGCGCCCGTACTTGCACCCGCCACCAAATTGGTCGCCGACGAGGCAAACGCAACAAAACGCCCTTCACCGCTGATCGACGGCTCAGTCGAGGCTCCGAGCCCTGGTGTCACGCCATCGCTGCCCGCTGAAATCAGATTCGTCGTCACAGTGCATGCGCTGGAGGCATTAACACACGGGTTTGTTGCGAATACCTGTGGGGTTGTCCCATCGAATGCGAAGCCGGATACCAAGTCCGTGCCGAGCGAAACGTAGGCGACGATATTCGCTCCTATCGAATTCACCACCGGAGAGAAGCTCGGGCCGTTTGCGATTACATTCGCGGGGCCAAGGTCCACAAGTATTTCTCGTGGTGCGCAATTCACGGTGTTGCCGAGGCACGTGTCCCTGAGGAAAATATTCGACGTCCCGTTCGTCAAAGGATTGGGTACTGGCGGAGGGATAATCGTGGTTGTCTCCAACAGGTTTGTGGACGAAGAGGCATATGCCACAAATCGTCCCGTCGCATCCATGGACGGTCCAACCTGATTTGGCGCGCTCACTCCAACATTCGCTTGCGCGCCATCCGGCGCGACATCCACCAATGTCGGAAGCCCTGCGCCGGATGACGCGGGTACCACCGAAAAATGCAGCACTTGCGAAAGTCCGCCGCCCGGTGACGGATTCTCCACTTGGACAGTGTCCGTCCCGGCCGCTGCGAGATCACCTGTCGCCAACTGTGCAGCTAAAGAAGACGAACTGTTAAAAGTCGTCGGCCGCCCTGTGCCGTTGACTAGCACCTGGCTGGCCGAATCGAAACCGCTTCCCGAAACGGAGATTGAGGTTTGTGTCGTTGACGGAGTACCTGCAACCACGCTCGGGGGACTGACTG
>Ga0126371_10000741_pt1 | contig 27259 bp, 25 predicted proteins | sample PanSoiMetaPlot_4_FD_110145 | JGI IMG/M metagenome (GOLD analysis project Ga0126371, IMG submission 110145) | Tropical forest soil microbial communities from Panama - MetaG Plot_4 | ecosystem: Environmental > Terrestrial > Soil > Tropical forest > Bulk soil | place: Panama | collected 2016-02-17 | reverse complement strand
TTGGGTTTTGTGAGGGCATCCATGGATTATTGTCCGATTCCGTCATGCCCGGGCTCGTCCCGGGCATCCACGTCTTAGCGACGTGCAAGAAGCAAGACGTGGATGGCCGGCACAAGGCCGGCCATGACGATTGCTGCTATCCCACCACCAGCGCGGCGTGCTGGCTCTGGCCTTCGCTCATGCCGCGCGCCTTCATCCAGTCGTAGGCGCGGTTGAACAGGGTCGCGTCGTAGTAGTCGACGTGCTTGTAGTGCACGAACGCGCGCAGGAGCTCGTGCGGCGCGAGCGCGCCCTTGGCATGCGCCGTGACGTGATGGGCGTATTTGTAGAAATCGCCGTTGATCAGGTCGACGGCCTGGTTCTCGGCGTCGTAGTAGGCCTTGCGCTGCTCGGGCGTGAGCTCGGGCGCGATCACCTCGCCGCCGCGGTAGAACGAGGCCGCGATGATGTGCGCGCCGTCCTTGAGCCCGAGGCTGATGAACGGCTCCATCACCGCGATGGCGCGCGCGGCGCCGCTCTTGAGCGCCGCATAGCGCATCTGCGGCAGGCCGCCCTTCTGGATGTTGACGTGCGCGGCGCCGACCGCGCTTTCCAGCATCTGGATCGCGGTGTAGTGCGAGCCGGTGAGCTCCTGCACCATCACGGGGACGTCGGCGAGGTCGCGCGGGGTCTGCAGGTTCTCGTCCAGGCTCAGAATGGCCTGCGCCGCCACGGCCGCGCGCAGCGCCGCGATGTTGCCGCCGCGCTTGCCGCGCTCGAGGCGGTCGATGCTCGCCCATTCGCAGACGTTGTAGCTGTCGGCCGAGCCGCAATCGAACTGGTTCTCCTTGAGCCGCGCCATGAAGGGCGTCGCGGCGCTGTCCTTCTCGCGATCCGCATAGGTCGCCGAGAAGCTCACATCGAGGCCGGCCTTCGCGAAGCAGCCTTCCTCGATGCCGATGATGACCGGCAGGTCGAACACCGGATTGTTCGGCGCGATTTTGACGATGGGGCGGTCTTGACCGGGCATTGACGTCCTCTTCCGCTCTTCTGAGCCGCTGGCGCGGCGCGACAAGTGCATTTTAGCGCGCCGGCCGGGATGTTACAAAGGCGACGCGTCGCCAGGGCAAGGGGCTGCACCCTCGGCCGCCCCGGCCACAACGAGGAGCGCGACCATGTTGGCCCCGTCGAAGCGCCAGATGCACCTCGGCGTGTTCTGGATCGGCGCCGGGAACCATTCGGCCGGCTGGCGCTACGAGGGCGCCTGGGCGAGCAATTCCAGCTGGCCGGTGGTGTCGGCCGGCGCGCAGATCGCCGAGCGCGGCAAGTTCGACCTGTTCTTCATCTCCGACTCGCTGCTCATGGACCCGGGCGATCACCCGTCCTTCGTGACGCGGTTCGAGCCGATGTCGCTCCTCGGCGCGCTGAGCACCGTGACCAAGAACGTCGGTCTCGGCGCGACCGTCTCGACGAGCTTCAGCGAGCCGTTCAACGTCGCGCGCGCCTTCGCGACGCTGCAGCATATCAGCGGCGGGCGCGTCGCCTGGAACGTCGTCACCACGGCGCACGATCGCGCGGCGCAGAATTTCGGCCAGCAGCACCTCAACGCGCACGACCTGCGCTACGAGATCGCCAACGAGTTCGTCGACGTCGTGAAGGGCCTGTGGGGCACCTGGGATCCGGGCGCCCACGTCGCCGACAAGGCGAGCGGCGTCTTCCTCGACACGACCAGGATACGCCCGCTCGACCACAAGGGCCGCTTCTTCTCCGTGAAGGGACCGCTCAACATCGAGCGCTGTCCGCACGGCGACCCGCTGATCATCCAGGCCGGCGGCTCGGCGTCGGGGCAGGAGCTCTCGGCGCGCACGGCCGACATCGTGTTCTCGGTGGTGAGCGGCGACCAGGCCGCGGCCAAGGCGGCCTATGACGGCCTCAAGGCGCGAGCCGTCAAGCATGGCCGCGCGCCCGAGGCGGTCACGATCATGCCCGGCGTGATGCCGATCATCGGCGAGACCAACGAGGCGGCGAAAGCGCAGCTCGACCGCCTGCAAGCCTGGCTCACGCCGACCAATGCGCTGACCCTCGTGTCGGGACGCATCGGCCACGACATCTCGGCCTATCCGCTCGACGCGCCGGTCCCCGACCTGCCGCCGAGCGTCACCGGCAACACCTCGTTCTCGGCGACGCTCCTCGCGATGGCGCGGCGCGAGAAGATGACGCTGCGCGACCTCTACAACCTCACCGCCGCCGCGCGCGGCCACTGGGTGGTCGCCGGCACGCCGTCGCGCATCGCCGACGTGCTCGAGGAATGGTTCACGGGCGGCCTCGCCGACGGGTTCATCATCATGCCGGCCTATTTCCCCGGCGCGTTCGATGATTTCGTCGACAAGGTCGTGCCGGAACTGCAGCGGCGGGGGCTCTACCGCAAGGATTATTCCGGGCCGACGCTGCGCGATCATCTCGGGCTGCCGTCGCCCGCGGTCATGGGAGCGTCGTCGGCAGGTTGAGCGTTCGCCTTGAATGGCCATGTCATGAATTCGGGATTCCTTTCCGAGAATAGAGTCCTGTATTAGGACCACCGTCTCATCGCGGACGAGCGCTCCCTGTAAAGAACAGGGAAAATACAAGGGCGCCTACCTGGACTGCCCCCCGGACTGCACCCCTGTGGTCAGACACGGTACGGCCGGCCGCGCGCTCGCGAACGAGCCGTTCAAAAAAAATACAGGCGATTTACAGGGCGCCGATATGCGGCAAATACAGGAAAGGTCATTGAAATAGCGAAGGAAAGTGCGCGAGCGCGGAACAGGCGAATAACAGGAGCGAAAACAGGAAAAACAGGGCCGGGGAAACAGGGCGAATGCCTACGTCCGGCTGTAAAGCGGCACGCTCATAGCCCGGCGAGCCGTCGCCGAAACGCAAAGCGCCCGGCCGCACGAAGCTCCGGGCGCGAGAAAGGCAGACTAGGATTTATGCCTTCGCGCAATTGCCGGGAAAGCGCAAGGACAAGCCGCGTTATCCCCACTTATTCCAGTGATCGTGACCCGAACCCGAACTACAGATCGAGATCGATCGCCACGTCGGCAAAGCTCAGCGAGAGGTCGCCGGCCGAGAGCCTTTGGCCGGGCCCGCGCGGCAGCCACATGAATTGCGGCGCGCGCGACGCGAGCACGCGGCCAACAAGCGGGGTCGCGGGCGAGATGAACCCGATACGCGCGAGCGCGGCGCGATGCGCGGCGGCCGTGGTCGCGGTCAGCATCGCGCGGGCGCCGAGATCGGCGGCGAGCGCCGCGGCCTCGCCGGCGAGCGCGCCGAGCACGACCGGGTCGTCCCGCACCGCCACGATGTCGGTGATGATCGCGGTGCGCAGCCGGTCGAGGGCACCGCTGCGGCCCGGCGTCATTCGGCGCACCACGACGTAGCCGACCGGTTCGCCGTCGCGACGCGCCACGCCGAAGCGGTAGCGCCGCTCGCCACAGACCGACAGGCGCCACGACCACTCGGCGGCGCCGCGCCGCATGTGTGCCGGCGCGCCGGCGCGTTGCGCCTCGATGCGGTCGAGCGCATCGCCGAGCGTGCCGAGCGGCTCGCCGCCGGCGCGCTGGTGGGCGTCGAAACTCAAGCCCTCCCGCCGCCGCAGGCGCGCAAGATTTTTCGCAAGCACGGGCGGGACCAGCAGAAGCATCAGGGACGATCGATGCGGTCCCATCCAGCCGAGCTTTTGGAAATTCGCGATCGCGGCGTCGGAGATCGAGAAGGCATAGAGGAAACGCTCGGGCGCCTCGAAATGCTGCACCAGGCGCTTGCCGAGCCCTCTGCCGACGTGGCCAGGGGCCACATACCAGTCGCAAATCGCGACCGCCGGGAGGTCGCGCCCGCCGATGACGAACACGCAACGGCGGCCGCCGCACAGGCCCGCCATCGCGCCGCTCGCCCGGTGCACGGCCGCGACCGCGTGCTCCGGCCCGGCGCGCATCCACCAAAAGGCGCGAATGCGAATCTCGGGAGCGAGCTCCGGCCAGATCGCGGCGACGAAATCGACAAGCAGCCCACGGTCGACCGAGACCGCCGGCATGAGAGCGTAGTCGTCCGTCGCCTGGCCGGCGATCGGCCTCCCGGTCGCGTCGCTCATGCGGTGCCGTCCGCGATCGCGCCCGACGGCTCGCGCGCATAAGAGCCCATGGTGCGGATTTCGATGCGCCCACGCGCCGCTTCTTCCGCCGCGTGCCCGAGAAACCAATCGAGCGTCGCGAGTTGCTCGTCGCGACGGAAGTAGAAATTCGACGGGTGGAACCAGAGGTGAAAGGTCCCGCCGGTTTCGCGCGCGCGCCGCAGTCCGGCCCGCAACTTGGCGCGCGTGACCACGGGCAGTGCGAAACGGCGCACGCCGTTGCGTCCCATCAGATGCATCGATCTCGGAATGTGGATCAGCCTCCCGCTCCGCTCGGCGGTTACGGGCTGCGGCGGAATGGGAAGCATCTTGTCGACGAGGTTGGCGATCTGTCCGGCGCGCCGGCCGAGAGGCCGCGCGCTCTCGATCCAGCCGACGTCGGCCGTCGCATTGAAGACCTCGAGACCGACGGCCGCCACGGCGTCGAGGTTGCCGGACGCGCCGCGCGGGAAGACGAAGGACTTGAAGCCGAGCCCATGCGCGGCGTGAACCGCCTTGGCGAACTCGAGGTCGGCGCGCGCCTCGGCCGGGCTCGCCGTGTCGAAATAGATGTGCCGGCCGCTGTGCGAGCAAATCTCATGGCCGGCCTTGCTCTTCAACAGGCGCTCGACGATGTCGGGCGCGAACCAGCAGGCGCCCGGGCCCGGACGGGTGCTCGCACTCGCCTCGTCGAGAAGGGCCGCAACCACCGCCCATGTGGCCGGAACCTGATGACGGTCGAACAAGTCGATCAGAGCCGCGCAGATGGGCCTCTCGGCGAGTGCCGCGAGGCTGAGGTCCTGCGGCGTGAGGTGATCCCACACGCCCCAGGCCAGCTCGAGATCAATCGAGATCGTGAGTTTCCCCAACGCCATGGCGGCTCTGTATAACAGCTATCGACCCGCTGAATAAGTCCGCGGGCGCGGGTCACGAGTTCCATCTTCTGGCACAAGGCGGAAATCCCGCGACGTCCGCTTTTGCAATCTCGGCGTCGCGCCGCCTGATCAATCCAGCTTGACGTTGGCGGATCAGGAGGCAAGCACGTCGCCGCACCAAGATGGGGCGTGCCTGTCCCAGACCCGCGGTGACCTCACGCCGCCGCGAGCGAGTCAAATCCTCGGTGACGAGGAGCTAGGGCGTGCAAGGAAAACCCTCGCCCGCGGCGCATGGACGAAGTTTCATCTTCTTACCCCTACCACGCTTTGCCGATGTCCCTAGATTGATGCCGTGACAGCCCGATCGCTGCGCGATGGCCGTCGATCCGGCGCTCGCGGCCATAAGCGACCCCGAACCTTTCGTTGAGCGGCTCGTCGATCTTCCGCGCCCTCGCTGAAGCGGAAGCCGCCGAACGGTGCTTCATTTGCCCGGTCAGTAGAACGACGTCTTGGCGCACGTCGACGAGCACGCCGGCGCACGGGTTGTACGTGATGTGAGTCGTGGCTGGCCGCACGGGACCTCCACGACATGGCGCAACGACATGGCTCAGGCCGCGCGTCGCGCTGTCCTCAAACCAGGAGAACTTGAAATGGTGGTGCGCTTGGGCGCCGCGATTTGCGTCGCCGCAATGATGCTCGGCTGTCCGTGGTCAGCATTCGCCGACAGCGCGTTCATGTTGCGCGAGATCACGGGCGAGGCGCGAACCACGCCGAACGCGGCCGAGCGCGGCGTTCCCGTCACGGGCGTCGCATCGACGTACAATCCATTTCGGCCGGGCTGGCGCGAGGGAGGCAAGAACACGGCATCCGGTGAACTATACGATTCGACCGCCTGGACCGCAGCCATCAAAACCAGCCTGCGTGACAAATTCGGCGGCGTCCACTACGGCAAGGACTATCGACCGGTGTATGCCCTGGTCGAGAGCGCCGACAAGCAGGTCATCGTGAAGATCAATGACGTCGGACCACTGACACCGGGCCGCGTGATCGACCTCAATGAAAGGACCATGCGCTATTTCGATCCAACGCTGGAACGCGGCCTCATCCGGTCCGTCAAGGTGACGCCTCTGCTGGGGACATATTGGACTCCGGGGCCGATCCGCAGTGTCGGCTGAGAACCCGTCGCGGTTCGCATGGGATCGAGTTGCGTCAAAGCGGCCGGTCCGGCACTGACGTATCTCGGCATCGCGCCGCCTGATCAATCCAGCTTGACGTTGGCGGTTCGGATCACCTTGCCCCACTTCTCGATCTCGGCGGCGATGAGCTTGCCGTATTCGGCCGGCGTCATGCGCAACGGCACGCCGCCGAGCTGCGCGAGCCGCCGCGTGACCTCCGGATTGCCGAGCGAGGAATTGATTTCGCGGTTCAGCCTCTCGACGATGTCGGCGGGCGTCTTCCTCGGCGCGCCGATCCCGGAGAGCCAGCTCGCCTCGAAGCCCGGCAGCAGCTCGCCCAGGGCCGGAACCTCGGGGATGAGATCGGAGCGCGCCGCCGTGGTCACCGCCAGCGGCCGGATCTTGCCGCTCTTGATGAGCTCGATTCCCGACGGCATGGCGCAGAAATACATGTCGACGTGGCGTCCCATGAGATCGGTCAGCGACGGCGCGTCGCCGCGATAGCGCACCGTGAGCATGTCGATGCCGGCCATCATCTTGAGCAGGGCGCCGGCCATCTCGGGCCCGGTGCCGGCGCCCGGCGTCGCCATGCTGACCTTGCCGGGATGCGCCTTGGCGTAGGCGATGAACTCGGCCATGGTTTTTGCCGGAAACGACGGCTCGACGACGACCACGTAGGGTACGCGCACGAGAGCCGCGACCGGCGCGACGTCGCGAAGGAAATCGAAGCTCAGGTTGGTGTACAGCGTCGCGTTGATCGCCGCCGGCGGCCCGATCAGCAGCAGCATGTATCCGTCGGCGGGCGCGCGCACCACCATCTCGGTCGCAAGATTGGTGCTGGCGCCCGGGCGATTTTCGACGATGAACTGGCGGTCGAGCCGCTCCGACAGCGCCTGGGCGATGACGCGCGCGATGATGTCGGTGGCGCCGCCGGCCGCGAAGCCGACGATGATGTGCACCGGGCGTGCCGGATAGCCTTGCGCGAGGGCGACCTCGGATGCGGCCGGCAAGACGGCGGCGCCGGCGGCGAGCTTGAGGAATTCGCGACGGGGCAGTTTCATGGCGCACTCCCTCAGGCGCGAACGGCGCGGAACGTCACGAAGGAATTGTCGCCCCTCGAACGGCAGGCTTCAGCACGCTTCCATCGGCGTCACCATCTTGACGCCCGGCAGTACGATGCCGCCGCGGTTACCCACGTCGGTGCCGCCATAGCGGTCGGCGAAGACCGCCGGCAGCGGGCGGCCATTGGGCGGACACAGCCACAGGCGGAGCAGATGGCGCTTGCGCTCCGGCTCCGGCCAATCCTCGTAGTCGGTACGGTCGTGCAGGATGACGTGGTTGTGGATCAGCTGGATGTCGCCCGGCTTGAACTCGATATCGAGATAGTTCGCCGGGTCGTTGGCGAGCGCATCGAACAGATCGAGCGCCTCGGTCTGCTCGGGCGTCAGCCGCGGCGCCTCGTCGAAGCGCTGCGCCGACTGGATGTAATAACGGTTGCCATAGAACACCGAGAGCCGATCCGCATGCCAATGGAAGATCGGCGTCTCGTACCAGCCCTTCTTGCCGGCCGGCACCTCGCCGCGGCGGTCGAAGCAGAACGACCCGAACAGAACCGCGGCGAGGTCGGGCCGCCGGCGATACATCTCGTTGTAGATCCGCATCGAGCTGACGATGCGGCTCAGGCCGCCGGCCTTGGCGGTCTTCAGGCACAGGAGCCCGACGATATCGACCGAGTCGGTATGGAAGGTCTGCTTGTGGGTCGTCTGATAGATGCGCGCATTCGGATCGTCGATGCTGCGGCCGAGATCCTTCACGTGTCCGAGGATATGGCCCTTGCCGTTCTGCGAGACCGGCTTGCCGAACCAGGCGCCGATGCCGAGAAAGGCCGCGGCCGCCTCTTCCATGCCGTAGCGCTCGACCGGAACGCCGCGCAGCACGACGAAGCCGCGCCCGGCCAGCAGATCCTCGTCGCGCATGCGCGTGAGCAGCGGGCCGAGCCGGGGCAGCGCGAAGTTGTGCCGGTCGATGGCGATGTGGTCGACGCGGCCATCGATGACCGAGCGGACCGCGGCGTCGATCTCGGCAATCTCGGCGCCGGTCAATCGATGGGTGAAATCGGCCGGGCTCAGCTCGGGCCCGCGCCACGCCGCGGGCCCGTCGATGGCCTTCATCGGCATGGGCGGCGCGACGCGCGAGGGCGACTTGGCAAGGGTGCTGGTCATGGTGCGGCCGTCCGTGACGAGGCGCAGGTGACGGGAAAAATAGACCGCCTCGCGGGATAAGTGTCAAGGTACGGCGCTAGCGCTCCCTCTTCCCGTAAGAACGGAGAGAGGGCGCGCTATGGCACTGCTCAGCTCACATGCACCAATTGATATGCGCGAGAGTTGCGTCGTCGCCGGCTGGCATCATTCGGCGACGGGCGCGGGCGTCGCGCCTTTCGTTCCCAGCCGGAAAGCGGCCTCACGGCCGCCGAAGCGCTCGACCAGTGCGCGCTGGTCCGCCTTGGCCTGGCGGTCGGCTGCGACGGGATCGACGATCTGGCGCAACTCTGCGCCCAGCGCCGCGACGAGACCGGCACAGGATGGATCGGTCGCCTTGTTGGCAGTCTCGTCCGGGTCGCTTGCGAGATCGAACAACTCGCACGGATAGCCGACATATTCGTGATATTTCCAGCGCCCCTTGCGCAGCATGAAGGCGCCAGAGGGCGCGCCGACGGCGTGATATTCGGAGAAGCTCGTGCGCGCAGCGTCGGTCGGCGCGCGCGCGATCTCGAGCAGGGAGCGGCCGGGCAGGCGCGCGTCGGCGAGGCCGAAGGCGGCGAGGAACGTCGGCGCGAGATCGATCAGGTTGACGGGCGTATCGCAGGTCGCGCCCGCCGGCAGGTCCGCCCCCGCGATCACCAGCGGGACCTGTGTGCATTCGCCGTAGAGATTGGATTTGCCCCAGTGGGCGCGCTCGCCGAGCGCCTCGCCGTGATCGGAAGTGTAGATCACCGTGGTGGTTTCCGCCGCGCCCGTCTCGGCGAGCGCCGCGCAGATCGCGCCGACATGGCCGTCCATCATGGTGCACAACGCGTAATAGGCCGAGATCGCGCGCCGACGCTTGGCGTCGTCGCAGCCGAACTCCACGTCGGTCGCCATGCACGTCTCCTGCGCATCCATCCAGGGGTGGCGCACATAGCCGCCACGCGGCGTCAATCTCGGCAGCGGCATGGCGGCGGGCGGGTAGAGGTCGACGAAGCGTTGCGGCGCGATCAGCGGAAAATGCGGCGCCACGAAGCCGACGAACAGCATCCACGGCCGCTCGTCGCGTCCCGCATCGCGCAGCCACGCCACCGCCGCGTCGCGGATCGTCTCGTCGTAGGCGTTGTACTTCGAATATCCGGCGCCGACCTCGCCGAAGCGCACGATGTCGTCGCGGGCGCCGGGGATCGGGTCGCGCACCGATCCCCACACCTGGCCCATGCCTTCGGCGAGATGCATCGCGTGATGCTGGCGATCGAAGCCGGTCGACGCCCCGCCATCGGCATAATGCAGCTTGCCGATCGATTCGACCCGTACGTCCGCACCCTGGAGGCGCGCGCCCCAGCCGGGCACGCGGCCGTCGTAGCCCATGGCGTTGTCCCAGTAGCGGATGGCGTGGACATAGCGCCCGGTCGCGAGCGCCGCACGCGCCGGGACACAGATCGGGCAGGGCGTATACGCTGCCGTGAAGCGCGTGCCGCGCGCCGCGAGGGCGTCGATGTTCGGCGTCCTGACGATCGGATGGCCGGCGCACGAGAGCGCCCGCGCCTGATGCTCATCGGAGATGATGAAGAGGAGATTTCGCTCTTTCATGGCCCCGGTCGCCTGCCTTTGCGAACCGCCCGCACGGCCGCGCCGCGGCGGCGCCTCAGTCGATCGGCACGCCGCCGGCGACGATGACCTTGCCCCACCTTGCGATCTCGCTTGCGAAGTACGATTTGAGATATTCGGGCGATCTGCGGTCGGGTGCGACCAGATCGGCGCCCATCCTTTTCATCTTCTCCTGCACGTCGGCACGGTTCATCGCCGCGATGGTGGCCGCGTTGAGCTTTTGCACGATCGCGGTCGGCGTGGCTTTGGGCAGCGCCAGCGCGAACCAGTTGGAGACATCGATGTCGGCGAAGCCCTGCTCCTGCGCCGATGCGAGATCGGGCAGCAGCGGCGAGCGCTCGCGCGCCAGCACCGCGATCGCCTTGATCGTGCCGCTCTCGACCAGCGGCTTGGCTATGACATTGTTGACGCACTGGTAGTCGTTCCGGCCGGCGATCAGATCCTGCATGGCGGGCCCGCCGCCGCGATAGGGAACGTGCATGACATTGACCCCGATCGCCGCATTCAGCACCAGGCAGCCAAGGCGGTTGGCGGACGCGACCCCGGGCGAGCCGTACTGCATCTTCGCATGATTGGCTTTGGCGTAGGCGGCGAACTCCTGCAGGGTTCTGACCGGCAGGTCCTTGCGCACGACGAGCAGGATCGGCTGCTGGCTGACCAGCGCCACCGGCGCGAAATCGTTCATGGTGTTGTAGGGCGGACGCCGGTAGATCGTCTGGCTGAACGCGAAGGTGCCGCCGGTGCCGAAGAGGACCTGGTAGCCGTCGGGGGCGGCCTTCGCGATGCGGTTGGCGCCGGTCGTCCCGCCGGCGCCTCCCATGTTCTCGACAATCACCGGCTGGCCCAGCACGTCGGACAGCCCCGCCGCAAGCACGCGGGCGATCGGATCGGCCGAGCCGCCGGCCGCGACCGGAACGACCATCGTCATCGCCCGGTTCGGCCAATCCTCCGCGGCGGCGGGCGGCGGCGCAATGAATTGGAGCGCAAGTCCGATCGCGATGGCGTCAAGCGGCAAAATGCGTCTGCCCATGGTCCGCTCCCAGTGTCGTTGCCGTGCCGGACATGACCATTGCGGGCACGACACTATCGGTTCCCGGGCGGCGCCGGGAAATGCTATTGTCGGATCAGGCTATATCGATTCCGATATGGGGTGCCGCCATGCGCGAGCCCGAACGCATCGAGCGACGGCTCAAGCTGCACGACATGCGCGTGCTCATGACGGTGGTCGAGGCGGGCAGCATGGCCAAGGCGGCGGAGCGGCTCGGCACGTCGCAGCCGGCGGTGTCGCGGTCGATCGCGGACCTCGAGCATACCCTCGGCGTGCGTCTGCTGGAACGCAGCCCGCAGGGCGTCGACCCGACGCAATATGCCCATGCCGTCATCCGGCGCGGCGTCGCGGTCTTCGACGAGCTTCGCCAGGGCGTCAAGGACATCGAGTTTCTCGCCGATCCGACGGCAGGCGAGCTGCGCATCGGATGTCCCGAGGCGATCGCGGCCGGGCCGGTTCTCCTTGTCGTAAATCGACTTACACGGCGCCACCCGCGGATGATCTTTCACGTCGCGACCGGCGTCGCGCCGCAGACCTATCGCGGGCTGATCGACCGAACGATCGAGGTCGGCGTCGCGCGAGTGACCGCGTCGTTCGACCATACGTCCCTGCACGCCGAGACGTTGTTCGACGACATGCTGGTGATTGCGGCGGGCGCGAACAATCCCTTGATGCGGCGCCGCAGGATCGAGCTTGGCGAACTGGCGAATGAGCGCTGGGTGTTGCCGCCGGCGGGCAGCCTGTCGCTTGAACTGATGACCCAGGCGTTTCGGGCGAACGGATGGGAGCCTCCGCGCCCGACGGTCGTGACCGAATCGCTGAGCATGCGCAACCGGCTGCTGACGACGGCTGGATTCCTCACTGCGATGCACGGCTTTGCGCTCGCGGTCCTGGGCAAGCACCCGACGATAAAGCCGCTGCCCGTCGCGCTGCCGACGAGTCGGCGCCCGATCGCGCTCGTGACGCTGAAGAAGCGCGCGCCCAGCCCGATCGCCGAATATTTCATGGAGAACATGCGCGCCATCGCGCGCCCGCTCGCACAAGCGAGCGGCGGTTGACGCCTTGCGTCAATTGATGTGCACGAGCGCGCCGCCGTCGACCGGCAGCGCGACGCCGGTGATGAAATTCGCCTCGTCGGAAGCGAGAAAGAGCGCCGCGTTGGCGACGTCCCAGGCGGTGCCCATCTTGTGGCGCAGCGGCACGCGCGCGTCGCGGCCGGCCGCGACCTCGGCGCGGCTCTTGCCGCTCGCCCGCGCGCGGGTGTCGACCGCCATCGGCGTGTCCATCAGGCCGGGCAGGATGACGTTGGCGCGCACGCCGAACTCGGCGTTCTGAATCGCGACCTGCTGCGTGAACGCGACCATCGCGGCCTTGGTCGCCTTGTAGGCGACGTTCGGATACATCTCCCAGGCGGCGACCGACGAGATCATGACGATGTTGCCGGCGCGCTGCGCCCGCATCACCGGCAGCACGTGCTTGCACGCCATGATGGCGCCGCGCAGGTTGACGGTGGAGATGCGGTCGAACGCCGCCTCGGTGATCGCGTCGAGCGGGGCGTCGCCGCCCGCGATGCTCATGCCCACATTATAATGGAGGATATCGATGCGGCCGAAGCGCGCGCGCGCGGCCGCGACCATCGCGGCGAGCGTCGCCTCTTGCGTGACGTCCGCCTCGAATGCCACGCACTCGCCGGCGCCGCCCGACTGGCGCGCCATCGCGACGGTCTCCTCGGCGGAGGCGAGCCGGTTGTCGACCGCCATGACCTTGGCGCCCTCCTGCGCGAAGCGCAGCACCGTGGCGCGGCCGTTGCCCATGCCTTCGCCGGGCGATTGTCCGGCGCCGACCACGATGGCGACCTTGTCCTTGAGACGCATGACGATCCCCTCGGTGAAAGAGTGCGATTATACTTCGTCGGTCGGCGCGTGGCGATACGGTGGTAATGACTTATACCTATCGTCCGGCAAATGGTATTTTACGGCATTACCTGGTCATCCCGAGTTCGCTGGTAGTTGAAAACCGAATTCGAGGTACGATTTTCGCAGGTGAAAGTGCTTGGTAAAAAGGTGCGGAAGCAAATGCTGCAAGTGGTAAAATAAACATAGAATGCGCGTGTTTTAATTGTGGCTGTGTCGTGGCGAGCACAGCCATCGGCACGAGTCGATGTTATTACATAGATGCGTGGCTGAGGGACACGCTGACGTTCAGGTGCGACACCGCCTTGGTCAAGCCCGGCGTCAAACTGTCGGTTCGATTGGGGCTGGTACCGTGTTATCCCCGATAGAACGCGCCCCAGGGTCCCCGGCCCTGGGGCGTTAATTTTTGGCGGGCTCCGACAGGAACGCGGCAACGAACGCGATGGCGGCGAGCACGCGATCGACTCGTTACGTCCCGAGCTTCTCGCGCAGGATCGGCGACAGGAGATCGTGCATGTGATCGGCAGCCGCCGGGAACTGGCGCATGATCAGCTTATAGCTGCGCGCATAGGCCTCGCCGGCTTCTACCCACCCCGCGTACCGCTTGGCGAAGCCGGCGAAATCGTCCTGGTTGGCTTCGGCCCACTCGTGAAATTCGATGTCGGCCTGGAGCACGGCGCGAAACTGCGCCGGCAGCTCGGCGAGGATCTTCTGCAGGATCGTCTCGACATTCGGTTCGGCCATCTGTCATTGGCTCCAAGTGGGCTCAACGTGGGGCACAAAGTGGGCGCCAAGCGGTTCGCCAACTTAGCTCGTTCGCCGGGCCGACGTGCGGTATTCCCCCATTGCGCGCGTGGCAGAGGCTGAAGCGCTGAAGTTGACGCCCCGTTCCGCCGCGCGCAGGTAGGAAGGTAACTTGCGCGCGCAAATGCGATGCGCCGTGCCGACGCGGCAACGGATCGCGGACACGCAAGGCTTTTTTAACGCTAATCCGGATTACCCCCGGCCCGTCCTCCGTCTTGCCTTCCTTCGGTCAAGCCCGGATGACCTGCTCTTGCGCGTCACGCAGCCGAGCGTCAGCGTGACATTGAACGCGTCAGGTGGTGCCGATGGCTGGGACACCGAATTCGACGCACGACGAACCGCGCTTCGACGGCAGCTTCGCCGTGCCGGAGGATTTCCTTGCCGACGTCGAAGAAGCGCTGGCGAGGCTCGTCCGCGAAACCTATGCGCCCAAGGCCGACGCGCCCAAGGTCGACGCGCTCACGCCCGACCTTCGCGACACCGATCCCGCGCCGGCGCGGCGATCGCGCGGCAAGCGAGGCACCCTCGCGCATGTCGCGATCATGGTCTGCCTCGGTGCCGTTGCGATCGGGGCCTGGCGAGCGACCGTGCCTGCTCCGATCGAGACGGCCGCGCACGCCGCGCCGATTGCGCGGCCCGCGATGACGGCCGCGAACGGAGCGAGCGCAGCCGCGGCCGAGCGCCAGCAGATCAGGACGGCGCACGATCTCGCCGACTTGCGTCGGATGGTCGACCAGCTCGCCGCCGGCCAACGGCAATTGATACACCGGATGAGCAGGCTGAAGACGGAGAAGCCGCACGCCGACGCGCCGCCGGCGGAGACGCCGGACAAGCGCATGCCGCGTCGGGCGTCGCCGCCGCCTGCGCCGCGAGTGGCCATGCACAAGCCGGCCGCGATGACGCCGATGCCGCGGCCAGCTCCCCGACGGGTCTCGATGGTGAGCCGCCCTGCGCCTCCGTCGCGGCCGGCGCCGCAAATCCAGTCGGAGGCGCGGCTCTCGGAGGCGGCGCCAGTGCGGCCGCCGATGCCGGTGCCGGAGCCCTGACCGAAGCGTCGCCGCGCGCTAATCCGCCTTGATGTGCGCGAAACGCACCACCTTGCCCCACTTCTCGGTCTCGCTCACGGCGTAGCTCGCGTACTGGGCGGGCGTCATCACGATCGGCTCGCCGCCGAGGCCGATGAGCCGCGATCGCAAGGCCGCATCGGCAAGTGCCGCGTTGACCGCCGCATTGAGCCTGTCGATGATCGCCGCCGGCGTGCCGCGCGGCGCACCGAGGCCGAGGATCGGATTGACCTCGTAGCCCGGCACGGTCTCGGCGACGGTCGGCAGATCGGGCAGGAGCGGGGAGCGCTTCTCGGTCGCAAAGGCGAGTGCCCGCAGCTTTCCGGCCTTGATGTTGCCGAGCGACGAGATCAGCGGGTCGAACATCACGTGGACGCGGCCGCCGAGAAGGTCGCTCTGCGCCTGCATCTCGCCGGGCGACGGCACGTGCACGAGCTCGACGCCGGTCATCATCATGAACAGCTCGCCGGCGAGGTGCGTCAGGTTGCCGGTGCCGGTCGACGTCATGTTGAGCTTGCGCGGATTGGCTTTTGCGTAGGCGACGAAGTCCGCGACGGTCTTCACCTCGAGCGAGGGGGTGACCACCATGACGAACGGGCTCGAGTTGAGCGCCGCGACGCAGGCGATGTCGCGGAGAAAATCGAATTTCAGGTGCGGGTGCAGCGTCGCGTTGACCATGTTGGGCGATGCGATCAGCAGAAGCGTATGGCCGTCGGGCGCCGCGCGGACGACCGTCTCGGTCGCGATGTTGGTGCCGGCGCCCGGCCGATTCTCGACGACGAACGGCTGGCCGAGGTCATCCGACAGCTTCTGGCAGATCAGGCGCGCAACGACGTCCGGCGTGCCGCCGGCGTAGAAGCCGACGATGACGCGCACCGGCCGCGACGGATAGGCTTGGGCGCTTTGGGCGCGCGCAGGCGGCGCCATGGCGGCGACAGCCGCAGCACCCACCGACATGCGCAGGAATTGCCGACGTGGAAATTGCATACCCCATTCCCCGCATCAGGCGTGCGTGTCGAGGGCGCCGATCCCGTGGCAAGTCTATCTCGGTCCTGCGCCCCTGCGGAAGGGACATGACCGCAGGGGCACAAGGCAGACGTCAATTCGAGCGCTTGTCCTTGGCCAGCTTGCGGCTGAGCGCGATGAAATCCGCAACGATCGGCGGCGCTTCGCCTCGTCTGTAGACGAGGGTCAACGGCGCGACCAGCGACGGCGCGTCCGATACCGGACAATAGGCGATGCCCTGCTGCCGGATTTCACGGATCGAAGCGGGTACCAGCGAAATGCCCACGCCGGCGGCGACCAGATTGATGGCGGTCAGCATCTGCTCGACCTCGGCGACGACGAGCGGGGCGAAGCCGGCCTTGTGGCAGGCATCGACGAGATTGCCGTACATGCCCGGAGCGGCATGGCGGCGCACCAGAATCAGCCGCTCGCGCGCCAAGGCCCGCAGCGAGATCGGCGCGAGCGCACCGGAGGCCCTGCGCCTGACGAGATGATGCCTGGCCGGCAGTGCGATCAGCATGTTTTCCTGCGCCAATTTCTCGAAGACCAGATCCGCCGGCCGCGCCACGGCGGCTCTCATGATCGCAACCTGCACCTCCTCGCGCAGCAGCGCTTCGGTCAGGCCAGCCGCGCTGTTCGCGTGCAGATCGAGAGAAACCGCGGGGTGGCGGTCGGCGTAGGCCCGCAACGCACGCGTCACGCCGGGGTGCAGCGCGGCCGAGGTGGTCAAGCCGATCGAGATGCGGCCGGGTTGCCCCATGGCGGCCGCGCGCGCCCGCGATGCGGCGCGCTCGACCCCGCTCAGCAATGCGCGCGCGTCGTCGAGGAGCCCTTGGCCGGCCGGCGTGAGCTCCACGCCCCGCGGCAGGCGGGTGAACAGCTTGGTGCCCAGCTCTTTTTCCAGCGCGCGGATTTGCTGGCTGAGCGGCGGCTGCTTCAGGCCGAGCCGGGCCGCCGCGCGCGTGATGTGCCGCTCTTCGGCAACGGCGAGGAAATAGCGGAGATGACGCAGCTCCATGTGCCCGGTCCCTGCCATATGTTTTGCATATGGCATATGCCGTCGCCATATATTTTACAATTTATATCTGTGCTGCTCTCATCGAGGAGGTCGGTTCGTACCTGAACTCGAAAGCCGCCGCCGATCGAGCGGCGGCTACAGACCGGGGAGGATAGCCATGCGGAGTTGCGGTGAGCGCGCCGGTGTCGGCGCATGCCGATCACGTTTCGACAGGCATCGCGGGATGTGGCGGCCTCGACTGCTGCTCGCGGCCGCACTCGCCACTGCGTCGCTTCTGGCCAATAGCCCCGCGTCGGCTCAGTCTGCCGGCAGTCCCGTGGAAATCCTGTTCCTCGGCAACAGCTTCACGCACGGGCGCTACAATCCCGCGCTGAACTACAATGCCGGCCCGGGCAACGCCACGAACAGCAACCTCGTTCATGACTTGTTGTGCCCGTCGCTGACCGCGGGGGTGTGCACGTCGGGGGTCGAGGCCGTCACCGCCGTGACGCCGACGACGGTCAATACGCCCGGAGGCAGTCTCGCGGAGCAACTGGCCTTTCTGCAGAGCAATCCGTCGGCACAGTTGACGGAGCCTGGGCCGTTCGGAGGTGTCGCCGGTGTCTTTCTGCAATTCACCAAGGAGGCCGGGCTGCACTACAACGTATCGCTGATGACGGTCAGCAGCGCGACGCTGACCGGCTGGCTCAACAACAAGGGCAGCGAGGCCGGAGACCTGCCGCAGATCGCCAGCGCAAGATGGGATCACGTCGTCATGCAGGACCAGAGCTTCCGGCCGCTGCCGACGACGATCACGGTCAACGGCCAGGGCGTGCCGACGCGCGGCGTTCCCACCGGGTTTCAGTCAGGCGTGAATGGCTTGATCGATGCCATTCACCTTGCCGATGCGGCGGCGGGCAGGGGAAATGCCGCCATAACGCTCTATCAGACCCAGCCGCTGGCCTCCTATGGCTTCACCAGCACCAACCCGGATGCGCCGATCTTCGGCAGCAGCACGGCGGCGCAGAACAACGGCAATCCGGCCTTTGCGCCGTACATTGGCGCCACCGACCCCATCGCCCAGATGGCGTTCGATCTGCACAATGCCTATACGGGCGCCGCAAGCGCGTACAACGCCGCGCATCCGACCGGCGCCACCGTCGACGTCGCACTCGCCGGCGACGCATGGGTGAGTGCCATCAATCTCGGCATCGCGGTCGAGAACCCTTACTTGCCGCGCCATCCGCAAAAGCAGGTCGATCTCTGGGACAGCAACCCGTTGACGGCGTGCTGCACCACGCCGATCGGCTATCATCCCAGCAGCCATGGCGTCTATCTCGATGCCCTCGTGATCTTCTACAAGATCACCGGCGTCGACCCCCACACGTTGCGCGCCGAGATGGACGAGCATAGTCCGCTTTTCCAAGCATCTGCGGCGAATGCGCTGGGCATTTCGGCCAGAGACGCGAGATTGCTGGCGATCGCCGCACGCGAGACGGTTCAAGCCGGGATGCCGATCTGCCGTCCTGATGCATTTCCGGTCTGGCCCTGCGCCATGCTTGCGCAGCCTCCCCAGACGGATGAATGACAAGCCGTGACATCGCCGCCGCGCGCCGACAGCGCTCCGCTTCATTGATCGCTGCCGGCGGCAAAGCGAACTCGCGGTTTCGCATGCGCGGCGGAGTTCCTCGCATGTTACGTCCCATCGGAGAAAGCCGGCGCGGAGAGCAATACCGGAAAAACACCCGCATACCCGTTGCCTGGGGATTCTCGGCAACGCTTGTTTGCAATCGTCCGCTGTCATCGCGCTGTCGTTGACGCTGATTGATCGACCTGTCTACCTCGTTCCGCCGGGAAGAGATTCCACGGTATCGAGTTCGGGGGGCGTCATGACATCGCGTATCGGTCTTGTCGGCGTGCTCTTGTTCGCATGTCTCGGCGGTTGCGCCAGCGTCGGCAACCAACGTATCGCCGATGCCTCGGTCGAATCCGTGTCCCAGCAGGTCTTCAAGGGAAGGACCACGCAAGCCGAGGTGCGCGCGCTGTATGGCGATCCCATGAAGACGTCGTTCACGGACAGCGGCAATGAAATTTGGGAATATGATTTCTCCAGGCTGCATTCGAAACCGACGAATTTCGTTCCCTATGTGAATGTGATCTACAGCGGCGCCGAAGGCGACAAGAAATCGCTGGTGCTCTTCTTCGACAAAAAGAAGATCGTTCAGCAGTTCACGGTCAGCACGTCGCAAGTGGATATCAGCCAAGGCCTGTTCACGCGCTAGGCGCGCCTCGACTGGCGCAACTGCCGCTACTCCGGCCGCGCCGGCGCAGCGATCCCGGTTACGCGCCGAGTTCTTCCGGTCTTGACCGGACAAGCGGCATCCGCGGATAATCCCGCGATGCCCCGTGCCCATGATTTGCAGGTTCCGACCGGAGCCTGGGGCCGGTAAGCATGTTAGTGCGAACAGCAGGCCCCTGGCCGAACAGGGCGTGCTTCCGGATCAGCAAAAAAAAGCCGAGCCGCCCGTTCCAAGAACGAGGTGTTCCATGACGTCTTCAAGACGCAACCCAGCGGCCGGCGTCGCGCTCGGCCTTGCCCTCGCGGCGCTCGCCGCCACACCGGCGCGTTCACAATCGCAAGATACGGCCCGCACCATCGCCAACGGCGAAAGTATCGTCATCGACGGCCGCACATTCAGCATCACGCCCGGACCTGCGAATCTTGCCAATGCACCCGAGCAACGCCGCGCGCGGCGGTTCGGCGCCGGCGGCGTCATTATCTTCCGGCGCGGGGATGGCCTCTACATGGTGGACCGCGCGTCTCCGCCGACCGCCACGACCGCCGCCCCGCGCAGGACCACCGTCGATTGCGCGCCCCCCTCCGCCCTGCAAGACCAGAGCGCGCAGGTGCAGCCCATTCCGAACGAGCCGTGCCAGCAGGCCTCCGGCGCGCGCGAGATGGAGCGCCAGCGGCCGTCCGTCTCGCACGACGCGAAGAATGCGGCCGACGATATCGAGCATATGGATGAGAACCCGCGCATCCACACCGCGTATCTGCCCCCCACGGATTCCGCGCAGAAGCAGGTCTACGATACGGTGAGGCAGCGCCACGTGCTCGAGACGGTGGGCAGGGTGTTCAGTCCGTGGGACCTGGGCGACATCGATCTCAACATCAGGACCATGAGCTGTGGCTTCTCCAATGCCTATTATCAGCAGGTCGACCACGTTCCGACCGTGACCATTTGCTACGAATATCTCCAGGCGGTCTGGCAGGCCATGCCCGAGGAGATGCGGGCGATGAATGGCGACAGCATGAAGGACGTCGTATGCGGCCAGCTGTTCTTCGCAATCGCACACGAGCTCGGTCATGCCATGTTCGACATCTTCGACGTGCCTGTGTTCGGGCGACAGGAGGACGCGGCGGACGAGTTCGCGACCTACAACATCCTTCAGTTCGGCGGCAACTTGGCGCTGCAGCTGATCGACGGCGCCGCCTACGCCTACCACGTCTACGTCAAGGACCTCGCCACGAGGCCGCAGGTCACGCTGCCTTTCGCCGCCTTCTCGAGCGATCACGGCGCGCCGGAGCAACGCTATTTCAACCTGATCTGCATCGCCTACGGCTACGACCCGCGTCTGTTCTCCCTCGAGATGGACAAGATTCCCCCGGCCCGCGCCAAGCAGTGCAAGTACGAATACGAGGACCTCAAGTTCGCGATGCGTACCGTGTTCTGGCCGCATATCGATCAGGAAAAGGCGAAGCGGGTGATGGCCATGCAGTGGTACATCCACGACGGCAAAGCCAACACGCCGACGACCACCAAGTGAGCAAGCGCAGGTCGGGTTGCCCGGGGCGCGCCGCTACTCCGCGGGCGCCACCGCCCGCCGCGGCTTGCGCCGACCGCGCCCGCGCAGCGCACCGATGATGCCGCGCGGCATGAAGATGATGCACAGCACGAGGAGGATGCCGTAGATCGTGTTGGCGGCGCCGATGAAGCTCGTGCCGAAGCCGACGCGCAGGCCCTCGTTGAGCGAGATGGTGAGCAGCGCGCCGATGGTCGAGCCGAGCAGCTCGTACATTCCGCCGATGATGGCGCCGAACACGATCTGCAGCGAGACCGCGAGGCCGGAGAGCGTCTCCGGGTTGATGTACATCATGTATTGCGCGTAAATCCCTCCGCCGAGCGCCGTGAGCGCCGCGCTGATCACGGTGACGCGCAGCTTCTCGCGCATCACATTGATGCCGACCGCGGCCGCGGCCTCCTCGTCCTCCGAGATGGCGTCGAGCGCCTCGCGGCCGATGCCGCGATCGACCCAATGCCAGACCGCGAGCCCGCCGGCCCACAGCGCGAGCGCGATCAGGTAGAAATGCGTCTTGTCGGGGAACTGGAACGCGTACCACGATTGCCCGATGGTGTTGATGGTGAGACCGAGCGATCCGCCGGTGAAGTCGCGCGCCGCCACGATCGACAGCAGCACCACCTGGCTCAGCGCCAGCGTGACCAGCGCGAAATAGTGCCCGACGACGCGCAGCCGCACGCACGGATAGCCGATGACGAGGCCGAGCAGGACCGCGAGCACGATGGCCGCCGGCATGCCGAGCCACGGCGTCACCGCGTAGTAGTTCCACAGCAGCGCCGGCACATAGGCGCCGACGCCGAGGAACGCGCCGTGGCCGAGCGAGACGAGGCCGAAGCGGCCCATGATCGACCACGCCGTGTAGATGAAGCCCCACAGCAGGATCTGGATGAGCAGATGCATGAAATAGGGCGGGGCGACGAACGGGACGCTGGCGAGCAGCGCCGCCCAGACGACGAGGAGGAGGCCGCGCGCGCTCATCGCACCATGATCCCGCGCGGGCGCACGAACATCAGCACGATGAACAGCGTGAAGGCGATCACGTAGGACAGCTCCGTGCTCCAGTAGTAGCCGCCGACGGCGATGATCAGGCTCAGCACGAAGGCGGCGACGCAGCCGCCGATCATGTCGCCGAGCCCGCCCAGCACGCAGGTCATGAAGATGAGCGGGCCGAAGGTGTTGCCGATGAACGGATGCACGTCGTACTGCAGCGACAGCAGGCAGGCCGCGACGCCGGCGAGGCCGCCGCCGATCGCCGAGGTGACGAGATAGACGTTGCGCTGGTCGACGCCCATCAGGCCGACGATGTCGCGGTCCTGGGCGATGGCGCGGATGGCGGTGCCGACGAAGGTGCGGCGCAGGAAGACCCAGAGCGCCGCCGCGCCGACGATCGCCACCGCGAACGCGAGGAGCCGCGCCGAGCTGATCGACATGTCGCCGAGCACGATGCTGGGCAGCCGCACGCCGATGTTGCGGAAGTCCGTGCCGAACAGCAGGGTCGCGAAGCTCTGCAGGAAGAACAAAAGCCCGCCGGTGGCGAGCAGCTGGTTGATCGGCGCGGTGCCGAGGATCGGCGCGATGATGAGGAGATGCACCAGCACGCCGAGGACCGCGACGCTCGCGATCGCGGCGGCGCAGGCAAGCGCCAGCGGCCAGTGCTCCTGGGCATAGAGCCAGAAGAGCACGTACATGCCGCACATCACGAGGTCCGCATACGCGATCCACACCACGTCGATCACGCCGAAGATCAGGTTGAGGCCGAGCGCGAGCAGCGCGACCACGCCGCCGAGCAGGAGGCCGTTGATGACGGCTTCGAGGAGGAAGATGTCCATCGGGGCTGCCGGTGTGGTTTTCTCTTCACTTAGCCTGAGCTAGTCCCGTCACCCTGAGGCGCCCGGCGCAGCCGGGCCTCGAAGGGCGACGGCCTCGGTCGTGCCGCTTGCGCGCTTGCTGCGCGACCCCGGGCCGATCATCCTTCGAGGCTCGCTTCGCTCGCACCTCAGGACGACGGGTTTTGGATTCGTCTGATCGAAACATGCTCTACAGCCCCATGTACGCCTTGCGGATGAAGTCGTTGCCCTTGAGCTCGGCGGCGGCGCCCGCGAGCCTGATGCTGCCGGTCTCGAGCAGATAGGCGCGGTCGACCACCTCGAGCACCTGCTGCACGTTCTGCTCGACGATCAGCACCGTGAGGCCCTCGGCGCGGATGCGGCGGACGAGGTCGAACACCTGCGCGACAACGAGCGGCGCGAGCCCGGCGGAGGGCTCGTCCATCAAGAGAAGCTTGGGCCGCGACATCAGCGCGCGGCCGATCGCGACCATCTGCTGCTCGCCGCCCGACAGCGTGCCGGCGAGCTGGGTGCGGCGGTCCCGGAGCCGGGGAAACAATGCATAGACATGCGCGATCTGGTCGGCGAAGTGCTTGCGCGCCGACGGGATGAAGGCGCCGATGCGCAGGTTGTCCTCGACGGTGAGGCGGGGAAACAGGCGGCGGTTCTCCGGCACATGCGCGATGCCGTGCGCGACCATGCGATGAGCCGGGATGCCGCCGACCGCACGGCCCTCGAGCGACATCTTTCCGCCGAGCGGCGGCAGCAACCCGGAGATGACCCGCATCAGCGTGGTCTTGCCGGCGCCGTTCGGGCCGATCACGCCCACCGCCTCGCCCGCCGACACGTCGAGCGAGACGTCGAAAAGGGCGCGGAAGGAGCCGTAGCCGGCGGAGATCGACGCGAGCGACAGGAGCGCGCTCAAGCGCGTGCTCCGAGATAGACCTCGGTCACGCGCGGATCGACGGCGGCGTCGCGCGGCGCACCCTCGAAGATCTTCTCGCCGTGATCGAGCACGATCACACGGTCGACGATGCGCATCAGCACGCCCATGATGTGCTCGACCCAGATGATGGTGATGTCCATGCGGGTGCGGATGGTCTCGAGCAGGTCGGCGGCGCGCTCCATCTCGGCCGCGTCGAGGCCGCCGAGGCTCTCGTCGGCGAGCAGCAGGCGCGGTTTGGTGGCGAGCGCGCGGGCAAGCTCGAGCTTCTTCAGCGCGGCGGCGCCGAGCCCCTCGGTGCTCGCCGCCGCGTCGGTCGGCAGCCCGACGAGGCCGAGCGCTTCTTCGGCGCGTTTGTGCGCCTCGCTGCGCGAGATGCCGCCGGAGGCGCCGTAGTAGGCGGCGAGCGCCACGTTCTCGACCAGCGAGAGCTTGTGAAAGGGGCGGGGGATCTGGAACGTGCGGGCGATGCCGGAGCGGCAGATGGCATGCGCCGGGCGCCCGGCGATGTCGGCGCCCTCGAAGCGGATCGCGCCGGCACTCGGCTTGAGCGTGCCGGCAATGAGGTTGAAGGTCGTGCTCTTGCCCGACCCGTTGGGGCCGATGAGGCCGAGGATCTCGCCTTGGCGGGCCGCGAAGGAGACCTGGTTGACCGCCAGGAAGCCTCCGAACCGCTTGGACAGGCCCTCGACCGCGAGCATCGTCAGCGCATCTTCAGCACTTGTTCGATTTTGACTCCGTCATGCGCGGGCTTGTCCCGCGCATCCACGTCTTTGCCGCAAGTCTGTAACGAAGACGTGGATGGCCGGGACAAGCCCGGCCATGACGTAAACCAGCTTCCACTTTTCGAGATCATGCTCTAGGCCTTGGCGTAGGCCGACGACTTCGGCAGCGGCAGCACCGGCTCCTGCGTCTTGATGTTGCCCGGCCACACCACCGAGATGTGCTCGCCGGCATATTGCATGACGACCGGCGTCGAGCGCTCGTTCTGGCCGGCGAGCTCGGCGCCGGGCGGATAGAACTTCACGCCGTAGCCCTGGATGGTGCCGCCCGGCGGAATATCGACGTCGAGCGCGGCCTTGCGCACCGCCTCCGGGTCGAAGCCGCCGTACTTCTGCTTGGCGACCGGCAGCACGTTGTTGAGCAGCACCCAGGTCTGGTTGAAGCCCATCGAGCAGTGCGGCGGCACGTCGACCGCCTTGGTCTTGGCCTTGTAGCGCTCGACCATGATCTTGGTGAGGTCGCCGAGACCGGGCGCGAGCGAGGAGGCCTTGATCAACTGCGCCGGCACCGGATCGATGTTGCAGAAATTGTCGACGTCGGGGCCGAAGGTCGCGCGGATCTTGTCGAGCTGGCTGTAGCCGGCGCCGTTGCCGACCAGCATCTTGAAGCGCAGCCCGGCATCGCGCGCCTGGCGTAAAAACAGCGTGATGTCGGGATTGTAGCCGGCGTGCGAGATCACGTCGGCGCCGGCGCGCCGCAGCTTGGTGACCAGCGAGGAAAGGTCGGGCGCGCTCGCCGAGTAGGCCTCGTGCAGCACGACCTGCAGACCGAGCTCCTTGCCGAAGCGGGCGCTCGCCTCGCCGACGCCGACGCCGTAGGGGCCGTCCTCGTTGATGATCGCGACCTTGATGCTCTTCGGATCGGCGCCGAGCTTCGCCTTGGCGTTCTCGGCGATGAAGTGCGCGAAGGCCTGGCCGTACTGGTCGGAGTGGATCTGCGCGCGGAAAACGTAGTGCAGGTTCTTGCCCTTGAACACCGCGGTCGAGACCGCGGTGGTGATCCACAGGATCTTCTTCTGCGCCTCGATCTTGGCGGCGAGCGGCACCGCGTGCGCGCTCGAATAGACGCCGTTGACGATGTCGACCTTCTCCTGGCTGAGCAGCCGCTCGACCTCGTTGATCGCGACGTCGACCTTGCTCTGGCTGTCGGCGTTGACCGGCACGACCTTGTACTTGCCGGCGACGCCGCCCTTCTCGTTGACGAGGTCGATCGCGATCTGCGTCCCGATCGAGCAGGCGACCGAGCCGCCGGCCGCGAACGGGCCGGAGAGGTCGTAGATCACGCCGATGCGCACCGTCTCGTCGGCGGCGCGCGCGAGCCGCGGGCCAACCGCGACGGCAGCGGCAGCCGCCGCCGATTGCTTGAGAAGCGATCTGCGTGAGGTCGTCATGCGGGCCTCCCTGGCGCCGTCCTGCGGCGCGAAATTTTCTGATTGCCTTCGAGTATTTGGAGTATGCGACGGAAAGTCAACGGAGTCGGCGTGGCGCCGGCCTCGCGCAACTCTGTTTCGCGCGCCGCGCCCGCAGCAAACCCGACGGGCCCCAGGCGATGAGGAACGACACGGCGCGGCGCCACTCGCGCGAGCGCAGCTTGCGCATGCGGAAAGTCTGCCACCAGGTGTAGGGCGGCGGGCGGCCGGGGCCGATGCTCGACGGCAAGGCCGCCTGCGGCCGGGCGAGGCTCGGCCGCGCCTCGATCACGCGCAGGCCGAGCACGTAGCATTCGAGAAAGAGCGCGACGTCGATCGCGACCGGGAGCGTCGTGATGCCGGCGACGATCCTGCGCGCGCCGGCCCGGCTGAAGATCTGGGCGGTCGTCGCCATCAGGTTGCGATAGGCGAGGTGGAGCTCGAAGGCGTCGAACCGGGCGACCGGAAAGGACGGGCGCGCCCGGCCGTCGGCGCCCTCGAGGCGCAGCACGTCGAAAGCCGGCAGCCGGGCGAGGGTGGCCGCCTCAAGCAGCGCCACCGCGGGTGGCGACAGCTCGACGTCGTCCTCCAGGATGCAGACGAAGTCGTCGCTGCCTTGGGCGATCTCGCGCAGGACCGCGAGATGGCTTTCGGCGCAGCCCATCGCGCCGGCCGGCATGGTCGGGCCGTAGCGGGCACGCTCCGGCGCGGGAAGCGTGGCGCCGTCGACCGCATCGAAAAAGCGATAGGGAACGCCAAGGCCGCCGAGATGCGTCGCGATATGCTCGCGGCGATCGGTGCTTCTGCGCATGCTGATGACGACCACGGGGATCACGGCCGGCAATCTACGAACCGGTCCCGATCGCGGCAAGGCGAGGCGGCCGTGTCGACGAGAGTAGACCAAGCGTGCGCCGTCCTGCTGCGCCGCAACTTCGTCGACCTGCGCGGCGGTCTCCCGCGACCTCTGCCGACCAAGCAGCTTCCCGGCGCGCCGCCGTGCGGGGCGGGGAAAGGGTCGCAGGCATTTCGGCTAGGCCGCGCATTTTTTCGGGTGTATCGTTTCGTCTGAGCAACAGCCCGGAGAACGGGCGTTGTGGAAAGCGGATGAGGGAGGTTGGCATGCTTCGCTCTCGCGTCAGTCGTCGAACCCTGCTCGGAAAAACCGCACTGGCGTCGGCCGCGCTCGTCGCGGCGCCCTATGTGCGCGGCGCGCATGCGGCCGGGAGCCTGTCGATCGGCTTCTGGGACCATTGGGTCCCGGGCGGGAACGAGGCGTCGCGCCAGATCTGCCAGGAATGGGCCGACAAGAACAAGGTCAACATCAAGATCGACTACATCACCTCGCAGGGCATGAAGAACCTGCTGACCATCGCGGCCGAGGCGCAGGCCCAGTCCGGCCACGACATCTTCGCGTTCCCGACCTGGAAGCCGCACGAGAATGCCGACCAGCTCGTGCCGGTCGACGACGTCATGGCCGATCTCATCAAGACCAACGGCAAGGTCAACCCCACGGTCGAATACCTCGCGCGCGCCGACGGCCATTGGATCGCGGTGCCGGCGAGCGTGGGCAGCCAGAT